>Ga0206848_1223_pt1 | contig 11387 bp, 11 predicted proteins | sample Alteio_BWOrgCont_18_FD_152635 | JGI IMG/M metagenome (GOLD analysis project Ga0206848, IMG submission 152635) | Enriched cells from forest soil in Barre Woods Harvard Forest LTER site, Petersham, Massachusetts, United States -... | ecosystem: Environmental > Terrestrial > Soil > Temperate forest >...
GGCTAAGGGCGGGTTTCTTCAACTAGCCAAGGCCCAAGGTAAGACCCTTTGCTTTGTGGCAAACTCCTGATTTTGATTAGGTTAGTGGGGGGATCAGGCAAATCTATTCGCAGTCTATCTTGAGAAGACTAAAATCTTAGTCAACCACACTCACTATTTATGAAACCATTATGCTACGATTGCGTCTAAATAAATGCGGGTTTTGGCCCTGCGCAAATCTTAGACTATTGTTTCAAGGAGATACGAGCAATGATCACGACACGGTTTGTACCCTTCCGCAGTGGAATTACTGATGTGGCTGTGCTTCAAAACCGTCTCAACTCTATCTTTCAGGACTTCGCGCGCCCCGAAGAGGCGACCGAGTCGCTGGCTGCCGGCAATTTTGTTCCGGCGGTGGATGTGTATGAAGACGCACAGAAGCTGGAGCTCAAGCTGGAGGTTCCCGGCATTCGTCGCGAAGACCTCGACATTCGCGTGGAAGGACGCACGCTGATTGTCAAAGGCGAGCGCAAGTTCGAGAGCGACGAGAAGGAAGAGAACTTCCATCGCATCGAGCGCCGCTATGGCAGCTTTGTGCGCAGCTTCACACTGCCCTCAACGGTAAGCACCGAAGAGGTGGCTGCACTGAGCGCGGATGGAGTGCTGAGCATCACGCTGGCGAAGAAGCCAGAAGCCAAGCCAAAGCAGATTGAAGTAAAGATTGCTACGGCAGCCGAGGCGCCAAAGCAGGTAGAAGCCAAGGCGTAAGCGTTATCGCGGTTTCGGTTGAAGTTGGAGGGCGATGCTGGTCCTGTTGCAGCCAACTACGGCTGCACTCGGCTATCATCGCCCTCGTTCACTTTGGTCCAAGTTTTACCGCCGTCCTTGGTCGAGAACATCTCAAAGTGGATGTGGTCGGCGTCGATGAAGGTGTTTTCGACTCGGAAGGTTGGATGGCTGGGAGCGTCGTTGGTGAGAAAGGTCCAGTGTTCGTTGTGGGCTCCTCTAATAAGCAGGTCAGTATTGCTGGAGGCGTGGCCGTTGGGCAGAATGTTGTCGACATCGAATTTGCCAGACGTGTTGGTGAGCGTAAAAATTACCAGGGCAGCTGGCTTGCCGTTGACGATTTGCTCGCAGGTGTAGAAAGCCTGGTCGCGATGGCAGTGGTTGACCAAAGTGTCGGGCCCGTTACCGCCGGAAAAGCTGTGTTGAGCATGGACGCTCCACGTACCGTCATAAACAGTGAGAGCGGCAAAGGGATCTGGAGCAGGCGTGGCTTGCGCAACGAAAAGAAGCAGAAGTATCGGGACCATGCGCTGGATTGTAGAGTGCGCGTGCAGCAGTAGAAAAGATAAAGAAAAATAAGCAAAGAGTTTTGAGGGACTTTTGACATGGCTATCAAGTGGGACAAATTTACGGTGAAGTCGCAAGAGGCGCTGCAGGTGGCGCAGGGGAAGGCCGCTGAGAACGGCAATCCTGAGGTGTTGCCGCTGCACCTGATGGCGGCGTTGTTGGAAGACAAAGAAGGCGTAGTTCTGCCGGTGCTGGAAAAAGTTGGAGTTGCGGTGCAGCCGCTGCAGTCGGCGATTGCTACAGCGCTGGCGCAGCTGCCGAAGATCCAGGGAAGCGCGCAGCAGCCGGGGTTGAGCAACACGCTGACCAAGGTGTTGGATGGTGCGTTCAAAGAGGCCGAGACGTTCAAGGACGATTACGTTTCGACGGAGCATCTGTTGCTGGCGCTGGCGAAGTTGAAGAACGATCCGGTGCAGGCTGCATTGGCGGCGCAAGGTGCGAACCATGCTGCGATTTTGAAGGCGCTGCAGGCGGTGCGCGGATCGCAGCGCGTGACGGACCAGAACCCGGAAGGGAAGTTCCAGGCGCTGGAGAAATATGCGAAGGACCTTACGGAGCAGGCGCGGCGCGGAAAGCTCGACCCGGTGATTGGGCGTGATGAAGAGATTCGCCGCGTGATCCAGGTGCTTTCTCGGCGCACGAAGAATAATCCTGTGTTGATTGGCGAGCCCGGTGTTGGCAAAACAGCCATTGTTGAAGGGCTTGCGCGGCGCATCTTTCAGGGCGATGTGCCGGAGGTTTTGCGCGACAAGCGCGTGATCTCGCTTGACCTGGGATCGATGCTCGCCGGCGCAAAATTTCGCGGCGAGTTTGAAGACCGTTTGAAGGCTGTGCTGAAGGAGATCGAGGAATCGAATGGGCAGATCATTCTATTCATCGATGAGCTGCATACCCTCGTAGGCGCTGGCGCCGCAGAGGGAGCAATCGATGCGAGCAACATGCTGAAGCCGGCGTTGGCTCGCGGAGAGCTGCGGGCGATTGGCGCAACCACGCTGAATGAATACCGCAAATATATCGAGAAGGATGCTGCGTTGGAGCGCCGCTTCCAGATTGTGTATGTCGGCGAGCCGAACGTGGAAGACACGATCGCGATTCTGCGCGGCCTGCGCGAGCGCTATGAAACGCACCACAAGGTGCGCATCAAGGATTCCGCGATTGTTGCCGCGGCGGAGCTTTCGCATCGTTATATCAGCGACCGGTTTCTGCCGGACAAGGCCATTGACCTTGTCGATGAAGCAGCGGCTGCGCTGGCAATCCAGATTGGCAGCGTGCCGGTAGAGATTGACGATCTCGAACGGCGTGCGACGTCGCTCGAAATTGAGAAGAACGCGCTGAAGCGCGAGGACGACGCGAATTCACGCGAGCGTTTGGTGGAAGTCGAACGCGAGCTTGCAGAGGTGCATGAGCGTGCTTCCGGCCTGCGTGCGCGCTGGCAGAAAGAGCGTGGTGCGATTGGTCAGATCGCGGAGTTGAAGCAGAAGTTGGAACAGCTTCGCTTCGAAGCCGAGCAGGCAACACGCAAGGGCGATCTGCAACGCGCGGCTGAATTGCAGTACGGAGAAATTCCAAAGGCTGAAGGTGAGCTGAAGGAGTTGACCGCGGAGCAGGATGGTCTCGCTGCTGCCGAGAAGAGCATGCGTGGTGCGGGTGAAGCAGGTCCTTCGGCTACGCCTCAGGATGACAAGTCTAAAAAAAGCGGCGCAACACGTTTGCTGAAGGAAGAAGTCGACGAAGAGGACATCGCGAAGATTGTTTCGAAGTGGACGGGGATTCCTGTCTCGAAGATGCTCGAAGGCGAGGTGCAGAAGCTCACACAGATGGAGCAGCGCCTGCGCGAGCGCGTGGTTGGGCAGGACGAAGCGCTCACAGTCGTCGCGAACGCCATCAGGCGGTCGCGAGCTGGCTTGTCCGATCCGAAGCGGCCGATTGGCAGCTTTATCTTCCTTGGCCCAACGGGCGTGGGTAAGACGGAAACTGCGCGAGCACTCGCTGAGTTCCTGTTCGACGACGAGCAGGCGATGGTGCGCATCGATATGAGCGAGTACATGGAGAAGCACGCGGTTGCGCGGCTGATTGGCGCGCCTCCGGGATATGTTGGCTTCGATGAAGGCGGACAGTTGACGGAAGCGATTCGCCGCCGGCCTTATGCCGTCGTGTTATTCGATGAGATCGAAAAGGCGCATCCGGACGTCTTCAACGTGCTGCTGCAGGTGTTGGATGACGGGCGGTTGACGGACTCCAAGGGACGCACGGTCGATTTCAAAAACACGGTGCTCATCATGACCTCGAACATCGGCGCGCAGAACCTGGCAACCGCATGGTCTGACGGCGAAGAAGGTTTCAACGACGCCAAGGAACGCGTGATGGAGGAGCTGCGCAAGCACTTCCGGCCAGAGTTCCTGAACCGCGTGGACGATGTTGTTGTCTTCCATCCGCTGGGCGAAAACCAGTTGACGCACATTGTCGACCTGCGGCTGAAAGACCTGCAAACTATGCTCGATGCTCGCCACATCACGCTTTCTCTTACCGACAAAGCGCGCGCGGCGATCTTCAAAGCCGGGTACGACAGGGCGTATGGTGCGCGGCCGTTGAAGCGTGCTATTCAGAGACTCATACAGGACCCGCTGGCGCTGCGGATTCTTGATGGCAGCGTTCTGCATGGCGACAAGGTGAAGATTGATGCCGATAAAAACGGCAAGCTGGAGTTCAAGGTCGAAGGACGGTAAGCTCCATCCTTAAAACAAAAGCCCGCTGCGACAATCGTCGCAGCGGGCTTTTGTTTTTCAAAATTACCAGAACAATCTTTCTTGCGTGGAGGCCTTCAAAAGAAAGAAATTTGAATTCGCGTGCTACTTCCCAGTCGTATAGGTGAGTGAGTGTGCAGGAAAGACGCGTGCGATATGCGTCATCCTACGATTGGGAACCCAATGCCCGTGATTTTCTAACGTGATCTACGTTTCGCCGACACGTTGCTATGATGTGCCATGGTTTTACGCTGGTTTCGTATTGCGGCACTACTTTTCGCAGCGACGGTTGTTCCGCACGCGCCTGCACAGAAGCCTTCCTATACGAGCGTCACAATCCACAACGATAAACCCCGTTATGACAGCAAGGGAGCAATCGTTGATGCGCATGACGGTAATCTTCAGTTTTTCAATGGCCGCTACTACCTCTACGGGACGGCCTATGGCAGAACTGCGGGCTTTAGCATCAACAACCGGTTCCGTACTTACAGCTCAGCCGATCTTGTGCATTGGGACTACGAAGGGGAGCTGCTCAAGGCCCCTACCGATGGCGTGTATTACAGGCCATCGGTGGTCTACAACGCCGCAACTCGCAAATACATCCTCTGGTACAACTGGTATCCAAAACTGTGGAACGGACAGGTAGGAGTGGCAACGAGCGATACGCCGACCGGGCCCTTTACGATCATCGATTCCAATGTTCATCTCTCACAGGCAGCCGACCACCCCGGGGATGGAAGCCTGTTTGTCGATCAAGACAAAAATGCCTATTTTGTTTACACCGTTATCGGCCAGGACCATGCCATCCGCGTGGAAAAGCTCGCCGGTGACTATCTTTCCTCTACAGGCGAGACGAGCCAGATCCTGGCTAAGGGCTGCGAAGCTCCATCCATGTTTCGCCATGATAACGATTACTTCGTCTTGTTTGACTCGACTTGCTGCTTTTGCGCGAAAGGCAGCGGGGCCCGAGTCTTCAAATCATCCTCACCGCTTGGTCCATATACTCAAATCGCGAATATCAATCGGGATGCGAAGAACGATCCGGTCATTCACGGCCAACAAACGTACGTAGCAACTCTACCGAGTGAACACGGGCCTGTTTTGATGTGGATGGCTGACCGGTGGGGTTCTCGTCCGGATCACATCAAGGGTCATGACTTTCAATATTGGCTGCCACTTGAGATATCCGCTGAAGGCAACATTCATCCTTTAACGGATACAAAGGAATGGTCTCTCACCATTGAGGCCGGAAAAAAACTGCTACCGCACAAGAAGCTCTACGCGTGGCCGCAGAAGCCAGATCCGAACCCCATCACGATAGACCCATGCACCAAGGCTCCTCTTTCCCCAACGGAGGCGGGAGCGGATCTCTCGCAATAAATCTAGGTGGATATCAGGCGACAACGCGCTCGCGCGATCACTTCAGCGCGAGAGGATGTTTGGATTCAACTCCGCTGAACGTGCCAACCGGAAACCTACAGCCAGAATGTCTTTGAAGGTGTTCGATGTGGGCTCTGGCTCCGTTGCTGGATTCTTTGAGCGCTTGCACCGGGCCGTGACAATATTTGCAGCGCATCATTTCATCGCGTTCTTTGAGCGCTTCAAAGAGCGTGCATGGAAGCCAACGCCCACGCACTTTCACCTCGCACTCGGTCATTACCGGCGGTTTCTTCTTCGTAGCCACTGATGTCTTTAGATGCCGGATGGCTCGTTCAAGGACGGCTTCTGTTCCATGATCGGGTTCTGTGGCGCAGTGTACTGAATCCTAAAGGTCTCAAAAACCAAATGCCCGCCCATTCGCGCAGACGGCGCGCGATAAGGACGGGATACCTGGTCTCTTGAGCTTTACTTCTGGGGCCGCGACTCCGGCGGCACAAGACCTTCGAGGCGGTAGTACACAACGAGCTGGCCGTAGTGTTCACCGCTATGCTCGATGATGCCGTAGGCAATGTCGAGAACGCGCGCCTTCTGCCCAGGGTAATAAAGAACCTCCGTCATCAGGCCTTTTTCGCCTTTCGCCTGGATGGCGGCCGCGCCATCGGCGAAGGCTTTCTTGACGAACGCAACGACGTCGGCCTTGGACTTGTATTGCTCGCGCTTCGGATCTTCCGCGGGAAGCTTCTGCTCCATCGCAGCATTCGTGAAGTAGTAACAAGAACCCGCCGCGTGCAGTAATTGCTCGGCGAAGCTCCGCTGCGCGGGTGTGGGCTTGAAGTCGTATTTGTCCTCAGGAAAATCTTCGGCAAGCGCCGTCAGTTTGCGGCCAATCTCATTCCAGGAATCGAGCACGACTTTCGATTCCGGATCGGCAGGTTTGACGGCTGTATATTTCTTCGCAGCGTCCTGGGCATGCGCAGTAAATGCGAATGCCAGCAGGACGACAGCGAGAAACGTTGTTCTTTTCATTTTTTCCTCCACGGTTGAGTTTTGCGAACCAAAGCTTCAGCTTCTCATTTCGCCTGCTTGAGCCCCGCAACAACATCAGCAACTTTATCGAGTACCTGGTTCCAGCCTTCCAATTGACCGCTGTTCTTCGCGCTCTCCAGGGGCTCATTTCCAATGTGAGTGAGTTTCGTCTGGCCGTTTCCGAGGTCTTCAAAAAGTGTCACGTCGTACGCACCTTCAATGGCCTCATGCTCTATTCCTAATTGCTCAGGGTCAACCTTGTTTCCCTCCGCGTCCGCAAAGTACATGGAAGAAACGATCTTCTCGTGCGGAACAATCTCGTGGAATTCAACTGCATTCCAGCCGCAGATCTGTCCATCCGGCGCAGCCATGCAGCAGAGAAGTTTGCCTCCCACGCGAAAATCCATCTTGCAAGTGGGACAAGTGAAGCCTTTCGGCCCCCACCACTGCATGATGTATTTCGGGTCTGTCCACGCCTTCCAGACCAGCTCGCGTGGGGCATCGAAAACTCTTGTAATGGTCATCCGCTCAACTTCGTTAACTTTGTTTTCTGTCATTTCTCACCTCTCTCTTTTTTCATCTGATTTAGAACTACATCGAGTTTGTCGAAGCTCTCTTCCCAGAACCGGCGATAGCGGATCGCCCAGTCGCTGACTTTCTTGATTGCTTCTGGCCGGAGCGTGCATACGGACTCTCGTCCACGCTTTGTCTTGATTACGATCCGCGCCCGCACCAGGTAGGCGATATGTTTTGAAATCATCTGCTGCGAGAGCGCAAATGGTTCTGTCAATCCATGCACTGAGGCAGGCCCATGGGAGAGTCGTTCGATCATTGCCCGGCGGGTTGGATCAGACAAAGCTGCGAATGTTGTATCAAGACTATTCACAACCTTATGGTTGTGGATTGTCTGGCTAATGTCAAGTGAAATTTTTGCGATTCTTGATTTTTCTTCAGGATGTCTTAGCTCTGCTGCCTATCTTGTCATCTCGACCGTAGTGGAGAGATCTTGATAATAATGCTCGGCTATCATCTTTTTTCATCGATTGACACTGCTTACCCGGACGTTTCCAATCCCGCCAGACAAAGGAGATCAACATGACGGTGCAGAAACAAATCAAGGAGTACATTGCTGCTCAACCGGAGCCCAAACGCAGGGAAATGCAAGAGCTACATGGCATGATTTTGGCGTTGATGCCGGCTTGCAAGTTGTGGTTCTTGGATGGAAGAGATGAGAAAGGAAAAATCGTTTCCAACCCAAACATTGGATATGGATCTCAAACGATTCAATATGCCAATGGAAAAACCAGGGAGTTCTATCAAATCGGTGTCAGCGCCAATACAACAGGCATTTCCGTCTACATTATGGGGATAGAGGACAAGAAGTACCTGGCCCGGACATTTGGGCGAGATCTCGGCAAAGCAAGCGTGACAGGGTATTGCATCAAATTCAAAACATTGGCGGACATAAATGTCGATGTTCTCAAAGCGGCAATACAGCATGGGACTATGCCGATTTGAGGAAATGCATTATCTCTTTGCAACGGATTTATCTAGCCCAGCTATTTGAATATCAGCGATCAAGTTCCTTTTTCGCGACTTCAGAGCCAAGTGGTTCGCGGAACGGTTCTACGGAAATGCGCTCGTAGCGTACTTCCAGTACGGTCAGGGTTTCGGTGCCGCCCGGCGCATGGAGAACAACTTCGTCATCCTCTGCCGCCTTCATTGATGCGCGTCCCAGGGGTGAGGCCCAACTGATGTGGTTGCGATCGAGATTGACTTCGTCTGTGCCGACGATGCACACCTCTCGCTTTGCACCCGCGGCATTCTCATAGCGCACGGTAGCTCCAAAGAACACTCTTGTTGCACGCTGCCCTGTTCGCGGAGCTTCCGGATCGACTACTTCCGCGGCTTCGATTCGCTTCGACAGGAAGCGAATGCGTCCGTCGATCTGCCGCAGACGCCGCTTGCTGTATTGATAGTCGGCGTTTTCACTGCGATCTCCATTGCTTGCAGCCCACGCCACTACCTCCACCACGGCCGGGCGCTCCTTGGTGAGCAAAAAGTGGCGCTCCTCTTTCAGGCGCTCAAGACCGCCGGGAGTGATGTAGTTTGTGCCGTGGCTCGCCGCGGGCTCTTCGGCTTTCGGTCTTCTTGTAAATCCTTTTTGCATTTCGTTGTTCTCCCAGCGCAAAATACAGCGGGTTCCCCCTAAGAAATGCAGAGGACTGCCGCGTAAGACACGCTCAATCGGGTGTGCGGCTCATTCATGCTACCCGATGCATCGCGATGGACCCGCGATGAGTGGCTACCCACCGCTTTTGCCGTTTATGCTAAACCTGAAACACTCCCTTGAAGGCAGTCGCATGGACAAAGGCGTTACGCAAGTTAATCCCGGCGGCACAAAACACTATCTGCCGCTGGATGGGCTTCGTGGAATCGCCATCTTCCTGGTCTTCTGGAACCATCATCAACTTCCCTATCCTGCATTAAGGTGGACCTGGCTGGGGTGGACCGGTGTCGATTTATTTTTCGTCCTCTCCGGCTTTTTGATCACTGGCATATTGTTCGACACGCTGCACAACCCGAACTTCTTTCGGACCTTTTATATTCGGAGAACGCTGCGCATCTTCCCGCTTTATTTCGCTTATTGGATAGCGGTTGGAATCGTTTTGGCTTGTGTACATTTTCCCTGGGACCCAGCGCTGTGGGCCTGGGTCTTCTATGTAGGCAATTACCTGACCGCTCACGCAGTTCATTTGGGACTGCCTTACGGCTATTACACCAACATCACCTTTCCGCCGCTGGCGAATGGCTTTCGTCTTCAGTTGATCTTCGGACACTTCTGGTCACTCTGTGTTGAAGAGCAGTATTACCTGATCTGGCCGATGGTGGTCTTCTGGCTGAAAGACAGACGACGCCTTATCTATGCATGTATCGCAGGCATTGTTTTCACAATCATTTTGCGCTTCGTGATGGAAGCGTTCATATCGCCGGGATTACAGCAAAGCGATTTCATCTTTAAGTCCACCTTTGCCCGCACCGATAGCTTGTTGATGGGTGGTTGGCTGGCCCTCGCTCTGCGCGGCCCTAAGGGCTTCCACGGCATCCGCCCCGGCGCGATCTATCTTGGCGGCTGTGTGTCTTTCGCCATGTTGATCTTTGCGGGCGCGAAACATCACTTTATGGTCGAGCGTTCAGTCGCCCAACCCTGGCTCAATACGTATGGACTTAGCTTGATCGCGGTTGTCGCCTCGGCGCTTCTTGTCGCCGCTCTGCAGGCATCCTGGGTCAAGAGCCTGCTGGTTTGGCGTCCGCTTCTTGAGCTAGGCAGAATCAGCTATGGATTTTATGTACTGCACTTTCTTCCGTTCGGACTTATCCATGTCAAATACAGTTCACGTAAAGAAATGCTCTTCATGTACGTATGCTTTTTTCGCTTTGGTTTGGGCGGCGAGCTGGATAAGCTTCCGATGGTTTGAGCGCCCTTTTCTCCGCTTGAAAGATCGCTGGGCGCCCCAGCACGAAAACCCAGTGCGGCTGTAAATTACCCATCCTCTGTAGCCCGCGGTGACAAGCGATGGCTACGGGTCGCGATACTCGCGCCGCTTAAACTCGATCTTTGCTTGCTCGTGGCCCTGCTCGGCGGCCTTGCGATACCAGTAGCGGGATTGCGTGTAGTCGTGCTCGACCCCCTGGCCGAGGTCATAGAGATGGGCCAACTGGAACTGCGCTTCCGCATTCCCACCATCGGCTGCACGGCGATACCACGCGGCGGCCTGCGCGAAGTCAAGCGGCACGCCCTGGCCGGTGTAGTAGAGATCGGCGAGCTTCTGTTGTGCTTCGGCAAAGTTCTGCGCGGCAGCCAGGCGATACCAGTGCACAGCTTCGGAATTGCTTTGCGCCACGCCTTCACCTTTGCGATACATCAGCCCAAGGTTGTACTGCGCCCACGGCAACTGGCTGTACGCCGCACGCTGGCACCATGCGAATGCGTCGTCAAAATTTCCGGCGGTGTAATAGCGGAAGCTAAGGTTGGCTTGCGCGTAGGCGTGGCCCTGCTCTGCGGCAAGGCGCTCCCAGTGGGCGGCTTGTGCGTCGTCAAGCGTAACGCCCTGGCCTTCGTCATACATGGTGCTGAGCATGTACTGCGATTCGGCGTGGCCTTGTTCCGCAGCAAGGCGAAAGATAGCAGCGGCGGAGGTGAAGTCGCCCGCCTTGTAGGCGGTCATGGCCTCGAGGTAGTGAGGGTTGGCGGAAACATCGGCAGCGTCTCGGCGGCCACGCGCGATGATGCCGGCAGCGCGAGAGTGTACAGATAAAGCCGCGCGACCGGGAACGTGTTTCAGTCCAGGTTCGTTGTTATCAGCCATCGTCTCGAACCTGGACGAACCCAATGCGATTGACGAAATCAAACCGATACTTCGCGTCGGCGACCTGCTGGCGAAGTTTGGTTGCAAGCTCGGTCAACAGGTCGCGATGTTCGCGGGCAGCAGCCTCCGCATCTGTATAGAGTTGCCCAATTTCGCCGTTGAGGAGTGTGTGCTGCTCTGCGTCAAGCTTGGCAATGTCGCGCTGCGCGTGGCGGATTTGGCGGTCCATCCGGGTGAGCTCTGCCGCCCGGTCTTCGCCTGCGATCACTGTTTGAATCTCGCGGTGATCATCGAGCAGTTGCTGCAACATTTCCGCATCGCCGCGGGCATAAGCCTGGTTGGCGCGCGCCATCAGCAAAGTGAAGTGCTTCTGTTCAGCTGGCGGCGGCACGCACGCTCCTTGCCGAGCGGGAATCTGAACTGGCACAGTTTCGCGCTCTACTCGCTGCCTTCGAGGGCCGTTACTTCCGCCAGGTCGGCCAGTTGTACGCCGAACTCGATGACCTGGAAGCGCGCATTGCCGAGCGCGAAGCGG
>Ga0206848_1224_pt1 | contig 11369 bp, 12 predicted proteins | sample Alteio_BWOrgCont_18_FD_152635 | JGI IMG/M metagenome (GOLD analysis project Ga0206848, IMG submission 152635) | Enriched cells from forest soil in Barre Woods Harvard Forest LTER site, Petersham, Massachusetts, United States -... | ecosystem: Environmental > Terrestrial > Soil > Temperate forest >...
TTCACTTCCACGGAGATATGCGTCAGTTTGCTGATCTTCTCGCCATCCAATTCTCGATCCCTGCAGCCGACAATCCTAACGTGCCTGTCAGGGCTGGTGGTTCCCGAATTCCTGTTCTGGACAAGACGGCACTGCAAGGGATTTACGAGTTCAGTGTGGATGTAAGGCCTGAGCTGGGAACGGATGCATTTACCGCGTGGAAGAGGGCTCTTGAGGATCAGCTTGGACTCAAAATCGAGAGCCGAAAAGATGATGTTGCGGTTGTGATTGTGGATAGTGCGGAAAAGATTCCTACTGGAAATTGAGAGTGCGGGAATTGTTTGTGAACGGAATTGAGGAGGATATGAGTAATACCGCGGTATTGATTACGGATATGGCGATTCTTGTGGCGATCTTCGCAGTCGGATTGCTGGCCAAGATGTTTCCGCGCAAGAAAAACGGCGCCAGACAGTGAGGGGTAATCCCACCCTAGCCGCAAAAACAAAGACGCGGCGAGAGTGGGGCACCCGGGCAACGGAGTGATTCAGGAGGCCTGATCACTGTGGTGGTTGTACCTGGCATGTGACGTGAACCTTTAACAAGTCGTTTTCCTGGTTGAAGGGACTGGGAATGCAATGACAAACGAAGTGATTTTGATTGCAGGATCGTGTGTCCTGATTGTGATTTTGCTGTTGGGAGCTATGGCGCGGATGTTCCGCAAGGCCGGACCGAATGAGGCGCTGATTGTGTATGGCATTAAGGGTCCGCGCGTGGTGAAGGGGCACGGCACATTCATTCTTCCGATGGTGGAGAACTGCCGCGAGCTCTCGCTTGAGTTGATGAGCTTTGATGTGGCTCCGCAACAGGACCTCTATACGAAGCAGGGCGTGGCGGTGACGGTGGAGGCTGTGGCGCAGATCAAGGTGCGGAGCGACCAGCCATCGATTCTGACTGCCGCAGAACAGTTTTTGTCGAAGGCTCCGCAGCAGCGCGAGGGATTGATTCGCCTGGTGATGGAGGGGCATCTGCGTGGGATTATCGGTCAGTTGACTGTTGAGCAGATTGTGAAAGAGCCGGAGATGGTAGGCGATCGTATGCGCTCCACCTGCGCGGACGACATGAGCAAGATGGGGCTGGAGGTGATCTCGTTCACGATCAAGGAGGTTCGCGACAAGAACGAATACATCTCGAATATGGGCCGGCCGGATATTGCCCGCATCAAGCGCGATGCGGAGATGGCGACCGCCGAAGCTGAGCGCGATACCGCGATTCTGCGGGCTACGGCGACGCGCGAGGCCGCGGTTGCGAAGGCGCAGGCGGATCAGGATCGCGTGATTGCGGAGACGGCATCCCAGACGCGTCAGGCTGAGGCGCAGCGTGACCTGGATATCAAGAAAGCCGAGTATGCGGAGCAGAGCCGCAAGCAACAGGCTTCCGCGGACAAGGCGTATGAGATTCAGGCGAATGTGATGCAGCAGCAGGTGACGGCTGAGCAGGTGAAGGTGCAGCAGGTGGAGAAAGAGGGCCAGATCAAGGTGCAGGAAGCGGAAATTCTGCGCCATGAGAAGGAACTGATTGCCACGGTGCTGAAGGAGGCCGAGATCAACCGTCAGCGGATTGAGACGATGGCCGCGGCGGAGAAGAATCGTTTGACGGCAGAAGCAGAAGGCAGAGCGGCTGCGATTCGCACACAGGGTGAGGCTGAGGCGAGCATCATCTTCCAGAAGGGCGAGGCTGAAGCGAAGGCTATGAACGTGAAGGCCGAGGCTTACCAGGAGTGGAACCAGGCGGCTGTGGTGGACAAGCTGTTGACCAACATGGCCGATGTGGTTCGCGCAATGGCGGAGCCGCTGAGCAAGGTGGACAAGATCACGATTGTGTCCACTGGAAACGATGGCGCTGCCGGTGTGAACAAGATTACCGGCGACATGACGAAGATTGCGGCGCAGGTTCCGGCACTGTTTGAGGCGCTGAGCGGGATGGATATCAAGCAGTTGATGTCGAACGTGAAGGCGATGAAGGACAAGCCTGCGAACGGTGAAGCGAAGAGCTAGTGGTTAGCTGTTAGCTGGTTATTGCGAGAACGCACGGTGTTGCTTTCCCACCCATCGAGCAAAAAACGCTCGATGGATGGGGCACCCGGCAACCAACGATGTGGATGGGACGGACGAGGAAATTATGGCGACTGGATACGAAGCAGGAAAGACTTTGGTGCGTGGCTTTTGGGTGATTGTGATTGGTGGATTGATGGTGCTGGGGCTGGTGCTGTGGGGTGGTCCAGTATACGGCCGTTACCAGACGCGCGCCAATGAGGCCAACAAGATCCAGGTGAATGAGCTGCTGATTCAGCAGACGGAGCAGCTTGTGCAGGTGGAGAAGCAGAAGGCGCAGATTCGCGTGGTAGAGGCGCAGGGTATTGCGCAGTCGCAGCAGATTATCAACGCGACGCTGACGGACAGGTATCTGCAGCATGAGGCGATTCAGGCTCAACAGCAGATGGCGAACAGCCCGAATCATACGACGATTTACATTCCGAGCGGCAACAACGGGATTCCGCTAGTAAAGACGGTGGATGAACCGGCGCAGCCGCAGGAGAAGAGCAAGTAGCAAGAAGGACAAGTAGCAGAGGAGGTTTTTTATGTCGTTACTGGATAGAGTAGGCACGCTGCTGAGGGCGAATTTGAATGAGCTTGTCGAGAAGGCGGAAGATCCGGAAAAGCTGCTGAAGCAGATTGTTCTGGATATGGAGAATCAGCTGATGCAACTGAAGACGCAGGTGGCGATTGCGATTGCGGATCAGCATCTGCTGGAGAAGAAGCGCGGCGAGCAGGGACGCGAGTCCGCTGATTGGCGACGGAAGGCGGAGCTTGCGGTGGGCAAGGGCCAGGATGACCTGGCGCGAGCTGCGCTAGAGCGCTCGCTGAGCCACGAGGCGCTGGAGAAAGGATTTGGCAGCCAGGTGGAAGATCAGCGGCATGAGGCGGAGCATTTGAGGCAGGCGCTGGGCAAGTTGGAGCAGAAGCTGAGTGAGACGCGAGCGCGGGCGGAGATGCTGGTGGCTGAGCATCGACGCGCGAGGGCTGTGGGACGAGCTGCGGAGGCGCGCCGGGTTGCAGGCATCGACAAGACTCATGCCGTGGAGCGGATGCAGAGCAAGGTTCATGCGCGTTCGGCTGAGAGCGAGGCGGCGAACGAGGTGCTGGCGCAGGAGTCGCTGGAGGATCGGTTTCGCGCGCTGGAGAGCGAAGACCGCGTGGAGATGCTGTTGAAGGAGATTAAGGAGCGGCAGGCGGTGTTGTAAGCGAAGCAGCGAAAAAAATGGAGCGGCAGGGGCGGAGACACGTCTAATCAGGAGGTTAAACCTGATGGAGTCTTCGCCCCTTTTGCGTGCGCAGGAGAGGTGTGGTGTGTGCAAAGCCTTTAGGGTCTGTTTTTCTTGTTTACTGCCGCTCCAGATGGGCAATTTTTGATTTGGTGGAACGATGTACTGGAATCATATTTCTTTTAGAAACTGGACTGTCGCTGCTTTTTTTGTTTTTTTCGTATTTAGTTCTGGGGCGGCGGTGTCGGCGCAGCAGGTGGATTCTGCTGCGGCACCCGCAGATCCCGTGACGGAGCAGACGCAGCAACAGGTGGCACAGGTTCCGGCGGCTCCGGATGCGCAGGCTGGACATATTACTGGCACAGTTCTGGATACGTATGGCGACGTGGTGGTGGGCGCCACGGCGGTGTTGGACGATGGAACGATTACGGATCAGAAATCCGTTGACAGCGATGACAATGGATTCTTTCAGTTTGCCGGTGTAAAGCCGGGAGTAACTTACCATGTGACGATTCATGGCAAGGGCTTTAAGGATTGGACATCCGAGGCGATTCTGGTCCAACCGGGTCAATTTTCCATGGTGACGGGAATCCAGCTGAAGCTGGCTGAGGCCGCCACGTCAGTGACGGTCTATGGGGATAATCTGCAGATTGCGACCGAGCAGATACAGGTTGCAGAGAAGCAGCGCGTTCTGGGGTTTATTCCGAATTTCTACGTGGTGTATGACTCAGAGAACGTGGTGCCGATGCCGGCCAAACTCAAGTTTCAGCTGGCTTTCAAGGTGGCTATCGATCCGGTGAGCTTTGCGGCCGCGGCATTTCTGGGAACTGTGGATCAGGCTTCGGATTCGCCGAATTATCCGCAGGGCTGGGGGGGATTTGGCGAGCGGGTTGGAGCAAGATATGCGGATGGGTTTACGGACATCATGTTTGGCGGCGCGGTTCTGCCGGTGCTACTGAAACAAGATCCGCGCTATTACTACCAGGGAACCGGAACGACTAAATCGCGGCTGATGCATGCGCTGGCTTACCCGTTTATCTGCAAGGGAGATAACGGAAAATTGCAGCCGAATTATTCGACGATTGGCGGGGATTTGATTTCGGCCGGACTGTCGAATCTGTACTATCCGCCGTCGAACCGCGGGGTTGGCCTGGTCTTCACGAATCTTGCGGTTGGCACGGCGGAGCGGGGACTGAGCACGGTGCTGCAGGAGTTTGTACTGCGCAGGCTGACGCCAAACGCGAAAAAAGACAATTAGCGCCGGAAGCAAGCTTTTCAAGTCCAGTTAAGTTAACCTAAAGAGAGGCGTAATTCCTTCTGGAGCGGCTGGCATGAAGTTTCCACGCCGGCTGCCGGAATTGCCCTATTCTCGCCGCACGATGGAAACGGTTCCGGTCCGGCGCTTCTGGTGATGAATGCAGTATTCCCTTCGGGCGATTGTTTTTGGCGCGGCGATTCTGTCCGCGACCGGCCTTTTTGCGCAAAACCCAGGAGGTGTCCAGGAAAGCACTCAGGCTACTGAGCTGCCGGATGCGCCTCAGCCGCAGATGGCAGAGCTGGAACTGGCACAACAACAGCAGCCCGCGCCGAATACTGACGGGACGCAATCGAGTTCTCAATCCACTTCTCAGCCGAGTTCCCAGGCGAGCTCTCAGACCGGGTCTCAATCGGGTTCAGGGTCTCAGCAGCCCGGGCAGCAACCTGCCGATCAGAGCCAGTACGACAAGGCGCAGCAGCAGATCAAGAAGCAGGAGACGCAGCGCGCTTTCGGAATCATTCCGTCCTTCAACACCTCGTTTACTCACGATGTGGTTCCGTTGACCAAGGGACAGAAGTTCAAACTTGCGCTTCGCGGGTCGATCGATCCGTTTACCTTTGCGCAGGAGGCGTTGATTGGCGGCTACCGGGAGCTGGGTGATAACTATTACGGATACGGCTGGGGAGTGCAGGGGTATTTCAAGCGCGCCGGCGCGGCGTATGCGGACTCGTTCCTGGGAAACGTGATCGGCAATGGTATTTTGCCTGGGCTATGGCACCAGGAACCGCGGTACTTCCGGCTGGGACATGGGAATGTGATCCATCGCGCGTTCTATTCGGCGCTGGCAGCGGTGCGATGCAAGCACGACGGGACGGACCGGTGGGAGCCTAATTATTCGAACGTGATTGGCAATCTCATTGCCGGTGGAATTTCGAACCTGTATTATCCGCCGGAGCAGAAGGGCCTGGAGCACACTATTGGCAATGGGCTTGTGAATACGGCCGTGGGCATTATCGGCACGGAGTTCCAGGAGTTTGCGTGGGATGTTGCGAAGAGGTTCCAGAAGAAGACCGCGCAGCAGATTGATGAGGGGCAGCAGGCGAATCAGCTGAAGAATCAGCAACAGGACCAGCAAAAGCAGCAGCCGCAGTAGTATGCCTCAGGGGCTTAAGCCCCTGAGGTTTTTTCTGTCTAAATATAAGGGTCTAGAGCCAGCACCCTTCAAACCCCGTACAAGTGAGATCCAAACGCATCAGGGCTTTGCGGGGCCAGAGTCGGGAGCGACCTTGGTGACGTGCACTGTGGCGTTCGTTTCCGGCACGGTGCCGTCGTTTACACGTACTTCAACAGGACGGCCGTGGATTGGAATGCGCGCGATTGCTTTACCACGCGCGGGGATCTGTATGCGCTGCGTGATGGAGAGCGAGTCTGTGTGGACGATGACAGGCACATTCACTGCGGTATAGCCCGAGTTGGCCAGATGAACCGCGGCTACCCAGTTGCCGGCTTGCTCCGGACTGGTGAAGAGATTTTCGACGGACAGGTCGGGCAGGCCACGATCCGCGTCGACCCAGTCGGCAAAGAACCAGTGCAGATCGGTGTTGGTGGATTTTTCCAACAGAGTCTCAAGCTGGCCTGGGGGCTGAGAAGAATCTTTGGCGGGGTCGTAGCTGCGCAACGCGGCGAAGAGAGCATCATCGCCCACGATGCCGCGGAGCATCCAGAAAACATAGGCCGCCTTGGTGCGGTAGTAAGCGGGCGATGAGGCAGAACTAAGCGGCTGGCCTGCGCTTTGGCCGGGGCTTTCGGGCTCGGCGAGTGCGAGAGCTGAGCGGCCACCTTCAAGCATTTCCAAGGCCTTGGTGCGTCCGTATTGCTGCTCGGTCCAAAGCGTGGCAATGAAGTACGGGACGCCTTCATTGAGCCATGCCTGCTGTGATTGAAACCAGGCGTGAGCGAGCGCATGAGCAAGCGTGAATTTGAGCTGATCCGGGTCAGCGTCCTTGATAGCGGTGACGAGCAGAGGACCGGTCTCATAGGGTGCGTCGCTCGCGTCCGGCAGATCGAGCAGGATGAGCTGCGTGCGGGGCTTGTCGCCGAGCCATTGCTGCAGGAATGGCGTGACGGGCTTTTCGGCCTCCGTCCAGGACGAGGACCAGGCGTCATCTTCCGTGCGCGTCCACGCGGTGAAGTTTGCGCCGGGATGCGATGTACGAATGGCGACGAAGAGGCTGGGAACTTCAAAGCCGAGTTGCGCGGTCTGTGACTCAGCAGTAGCTACGCCGGAGACCTCAATACCCGAGGTTTCGCGATCTGTGACGGCGAGCGGGACGGGATGGCCATTGATGAGCGCGATGGTGGGCGCCTGGCCATGAGGAAATTCGGCACTGAGACGAACATGGAAGCGCGCAGGAGACATGCGGAACTTCTGGTTGCCGATCTCATCGAAGAGGCGCGAGCCGTCTCCGAGGATGACGGGGGGCGCGGAGACTGGATACCAGGCGACATTGCCGAAACCGCGCAGGCCCGTGAATTCGGTGTCGATCCGGTCCCAATCGGAGTGCAGCGCGGCGTCTTCCGGAGCGCCGACGGAGATGAGGCGCTGAGCGGAAGGTTCGATTGTGCCGGAGTAGGAGACGTCAAGCGCGATGGATGCGCCGGGAGCGAGCGGGGTGGTGAGAGTTACGGCGGCTTCATGGAGCTGGCCGGTGTGGTCGGCATCTGAATTGAGAATGGCGACTTCAAAGGGGGCGTCTTTGCCGGCGACGCGAATGAGCTCCCAGTTGAGCGTGGAGGAAATTTCGAGCGGGATGCGCGCGAGGGGCGCTTTGCTGTCGTTGCGGACGGTAAGTTGGGCGCGGACGGCGATCTGGTGCTCGGTGGGGCGCAGATGCACATCGAGATCGTAGGCGGTGAAGGTGACGGCTTCGCGCTCCTCGTCGGTAGAGATGGGGGCCTTGGCGAGCTTTGTTTCCGGTGAGGCCTGCGTTACGGTCTGGCCGTTCTCATCGATGGAACGGGAAAAGATGACTTTGCCGTTGGATTGCGACTGCGCTGGCTGTTGGGGGGCAGGCTGCGATTGTGACGCGGGAGCTTGCGGCGATTGCGGTGCGTTTTGCGCCGCGCTGACTGCGAGCGCGAGAATGCACTGCGCCGCTACTACGAAAAACTTCATTACGAACCGAGACCCTTCTGTTTCTTTTGAGGCTTGGACGAAGCGGAGGCTGGTGTGGAAGCGGAGCGCGATTTGGCGCGGCGCTGGCGGGAGGCTTCATAGAGCACCACCGCGCCGGCTGCGGATACGTTGAGTGAGCTGACCCCACCGGCCATGGGGATGCTGAGCATGTGGTCGCAGGTACGCTTGACGAGGTCGTGGAGGCCTGCGCCTTCGCGGCCGAGGACGAGGACGCAGTCGCCGGTGAAATCGAACCGATCATAGTCAGATTCTCCGCGCTCGTCGAGGCCGATGATCCAGAGGTTTTGCTCTTTGAGTTCCTCGAGCGCGCGGACGAGGTTGACTACGCGGGCTATGCGGAGATGTTCGGCTGCACCAGCGCTGGCTTTTACAGCAACGGGGCTGAGTGGGGCGGAACGGCGCTCGGTGAGTACGACGCCATCGACTCCTGCGCCATCGGCTACGCGAAGCAGGGCGCCGAGGTTTTGCGGGTCTTCGACACCGTCAAGGGCGAGGACGAGGCGTGGTTGGCCGGGTTGTTGGGGTTGGAATAAGTCTTCGATGGATAGGAATTCGACGGGGCGGACGACTGCCACTATGCCCTGATGACCGGCGGTGCCTGCGACCTGGGTGAGGTGCTCACGCGGCTCCTGGCGGACGCGGATGCCGGCCTGACGGCAGGCGGCGACGAGGCGTTCCAAGCGCACGTCTTGACGCTCGCGGGCGACAAGGACGTGGTCAAAGCGTCGGCGGCCGGCCTTCAGCGCCTCTTCGACGGAATGAACGCCGTAGAGAGTATCCATGTATCTAGTGTAAAAGGCTAACGGTCGCCGGCGGCGAGTTTGGCGCTGGCCAGCCGATTCAGGCTGATTCCCTGCTCTGCCGCTTCAATCGCAAGTGTGCGGTGCACCGAAGGCGGAATCCGTACACGGAATTGGCCGCTGTAATGCCTTTCCGCAAAGGGAGAAGGGATTTCTTCGCCATTCGATTTGAGGTCGGCGACAGCGTCGGAGACCTGACGGCGAATTCCGGCGAGAGCTTCTTCCGGGGTGACAGCGAGCCAGGAGAGCGAGGGGAATTCGGAGCACTGCCCCACATGCTCGCCGTCTTCCGCAGACCACGTCACACGATAGGTGTAGTGATCAGCCTTCTGCGTCATCTTCATTGTCTTTTTCATGACGAAGCTCCTTCAGCTTATCGATAGCCAGCAGCACCTGCCGCACCTGATATGCCTTGGCGTTGCCCTTGTCGTTCTGAATATTGATGCGTGGATCTCCGGGCCAGGGCATTTTGAAAAGCACGTGACTGCTGGCGGTCTGGCGCGGTTCGCCAAAATGCTCGATGCAGACCTTGAGCAGGTCAGTAAATCGCACGCTGCGAGGCTCGCGACGCATGGCCTCAAGAATCTTCTTTATAGACGCCACATTGAAATGGTACCATTATTGATACCATTTGCAACCTAAAATATTGCTTTGCGAGCCCCCTGCACGCCATACTTCTCGTCTGCGATGGTTGCTTTGAAAGCAAAATCCTTCCGCGCGCGGCTGGAACTTGTTCGGGATTACATGAACTGGACCGTGGTGCGGGTGCCGTTTGACGCCGCGAAGACCTGGCCGGAGATGAAACGGCGGCGGGTACGCGGGACGCTCAATGAAGTGAGTTTTCGCACTTCCCTGCTGAGGATTGCCACGGGCGATAGCGACTGCATTGTGGTGCGCAAAAAGATGCAGCGCGAGGCAGGCGTCAAGCCAGGCGATGAGGTGAAAGTGACCGTGGAGCCGGACCTGGAAGAGCGTCCGGTGTTGCTGCCGGAGGAGTTTGCACGGATTCTTAAGGCTGAACGGGAGCTGCGGAAGTGGTTTGAGAAGACGCTGAGCCCGTCAGACCGGAAAGAGATTGGCTGGTGGATTGGACAAGTGAAATCGGCTGAGGCACGCGAGCGGCGCTCTGAGCACATGGCGGAGCGGTTGATGTTGACGATGGAGGGCGAGCTCGAAACCCCGCCGATTCTGAAGATTGCCTTCCAGCGGCAGCCCCTGGCGGGGCAGGGATGGAAGGCGATGACGGCTGTGCAGCGCAGGCGGCATCTGCTGGGGATTTTCTATTACCGGACGCCGGAGAGCCGTGAGCGACGAATGGAGAAGGCGATTGAGCAGGCCCTGGCAGTGGCGGAGCGGGCGCGTAAGACGCGATCGAGAACGTAAAGTTTTGTAAAAGTGCTAGTGTCCAAAACAACAATCACAAACAAGAAAGACGCGGGTCCGCGCGGATGCCATAGGTGTCCTCGTGTGTCCTGACGTTCTGGGGACACTATGTTTGAAAAATCGGGGAAGTTTTATGCAGATTGGCGTGATAGCGATGGCCGTCGCATCCGCAAAGCCTTCACAAGCCGCAGAGCAGCCTTGCAATTTGAGGCAGAGCAGAAAGAGCTAGCGCACCCAAAACAGAAGGCGCGAGGGATACGGTTGCCCAAATCCTCCGCGCCCGGTACTTCGGGCTTGTCTCGTCCCATCCCGACATCCAAGCCTCGAAAAAACTCATCGCCACGGCAGGCAGTCTTATCCCGTCGCAACTCTCCGCAGCGCAAGTTATTGAGGTTTCCGAAAGCATAGCCCGCGCGAAGTATGCGCCTCACACGCGCGGCGGCTACTGCGGAGCATTACGGCGAATCCTTCGATACCTGTGGGAGTGTCACGAAGCACCAAAGCTAGATCACATAGTTAAGCGGACACCTGGCCTGCGTCCGCGTAATGTCACGGTGCAAGATGACGAGCGCGAGCGGATGCTAGCAGCGTGTCCAAGGCACATGCAGCTATGGATACTGCTTTGCTCGGACATGGCGATGCGAAGCGGAACAGCAGCAATCATCGGGCCGGAGCATTACGACCCAATCAGGAAGGTGATTTCGTTCACCACAAAGATGGGCGAAAAGCTGACGCTGCCCACAACAGACGAAATAGACGCGCTACTAGCAGACTGTGATCACTCACTCCCAATGCCATACGTACGGCAAATCTGGCTCAGAACGGACGGGCGCGGGCTGCGTCGCGGCAAGCTACCAGCGGTGCCAGCAGCGAGGCTGAGAGTCAATTTCCAGACGATCAGAAAAAGCTTGGGTATCACACGTCGAATCAAACCCCACGATCTGCGGAGAACGGCAGCGGTCGCAATGCTTCAGCACACAAAAGACGTGCGAGATGTGCAAGCACTGCTAGGCCATCGCAGCCTACAGGCAACGATCATTTACCTCGATCACGACCTGAGACCAATTCCACGCGAGACACTCGAAGCTCTCAAAAAACCATTCATTGTGAGAAAGGAAAAAACCGCATGAGGAATCCCGCAATCGCATCCGCCCTAGTCGAAGCGACTGAGGCCGACACCATCCACACGCTGCACGCGGTCCTGAACGCGAGGGACCGCACACCGCTCATCGAACGGGCGTTGCAGCACTGCAAAGACGCGTGGGAACACGCATACGACATAGGGATTGAAAAAGGGCTGAGCAAGGCTGAGGCGCTCCGCATGGCACAGGTGGCGTACAAGCTGGCGCTGCCCAAAATGGACTCCCGCGCGGCCATAAAAGCGGCGATTGCAGCCGTCGCGCAAGGTATCGCGCTGGAAGTCTTCAACGG
>Ga0206848_1225_pt1 | contig 11348 bp, 5 predicted proteins | sample Alteio_BWOrgCont_18_FD_152635 | JGI IMG/M metagenome (GOLD analysis project Ga0206848, IMG submission 152635) | Enriched cells from forest soil in Barre Woods Harvard Forest LTER site, Petersham, Massachusetts, United States -... | ecosystem: Environmental > Terrestrial > Soil > Temperate forest > O...
GATAAAAATGAGTATATGCATAAATCAATTTCGATCTTTCGAGATCGATAAAATTGTCATGGTGGGCTTTGCTAGAAGCAAACTATGCGCGCTTACGTGTTGCCTTTTGCAACTGCGCTTTGTGTCAAGCCACTTAGACGATTTGTAAGGATTTGAAAGCTAGCTCGATGGCTATTTATCATTTTAACACAAAGCTTCTTTCAAGGAGCAGTCGTAATACGGTTAGGGCTATTGCCTATCGGGCAGGGTGTAAGCTTTATGATGCACAAACTGGACAAATCTTTAATTACCAAGACAAGCCTGTGCAACATGTAGAATTGCTTTTACCAAAAGATGCTCCTGAATGGGCTGTTGAGATTCAAGCATTGATAAAAGAGGATCGAGAAAAAGGCGTTCAAGCCTATGTTGAAAGAGTTGAAGCAGCTGAAAAAAGAATTGACGCTCGCGTATGGCGAGAATGTGAGTTCGCTTTGCATCGAGAACTTACGGAGGAACAAAATAAAACTTTAGCTCGTGAATTTGTTCAAGATCAAATTTGTGGTCGCGGAATGGGGGCTCAACTCAATTTCCATTTTGATGTGGATGAAGAAACAGGAGAATACAAACCCCATTGCCACGTTACGGCAACAACGCGTCGCTTGGTTAATGAAGGGCTGGATATCAAGAAAGAGCTAGACTGGGATAAGAAATCCTTTCTTTTTGAACTCCGCGAACAATGGGCGAATTATTCCAATTTTTTCCTTAAGCTTTTTGGACATGATATTCGAATTGATCACCGTTCTTATAAAGAACGGGGCATTGAGATGGAGCCTCAACCCAAAAGAGGACGCGGCATTGTAGAGCTGGAAAAACGGGTTCAAAAGCTTGAAGGAAGTAACGAATTTTCTTTTGTTACAGATAAAGGCAGAGCCTTTTATGATGTTCAGCTCCGTAACCTCTATCGCATTATTCGCAGCCCTGAAATTGTCTTTGATATTGTGACCAAGCATCACAGCACTTTTATGTGGGCTGATGTTCAAAAAAAGCTTCATCAATATATCGATGATCCTCATCTTTTTAATAGGGTAGATGCCAAACTTAAAAATTCACCAGAGCTTTTTACCTTACGCTTTGATCCTGAAAATAAGGATACAACCGTTTACACTACTCGGAAAGTGCTTTCAGCTGAAAAATCTCTTATAAAAACAGCTGAGGACTTAGGAAAAGTAAAATCCCATAGCGTTAATAAGCTCGTGATAGAACATGAAATCATCAAAGGAAATGAAAAGCTAAAAAAGCATGGCGGTCTTTCGTCAGATCAAGTACGCGCCATTCATCATTTAGTCAGTGAAGGACAAATCAAATGTGTCGTGGGGATAGCTGGAGCTGGTAAGACTACAGCACTTGGAGTATGCCATGAGATCTGGAAGGCAGAAGGGTATGCAGTTTATGGACTCTCTCCAACAGGAAAAGCAGCACAGAATTTAGAAGAAGGAGGTATTCCTTCCACAACCCTTCATAAATTCCTTAAATCTTTTGAAGAAGGTAGGTGTCAGTATAATGAAAAAAGTGTTCTTGTGCTTGATGAAGCCGGAATGGTTGATATGGAGCGCTTTGAAAAGCTTTTGGGAACTGTAAAAACATTAGGCGTTAAATTGATTGTTGTTGGGGATGGGGCCCAGCTTCAGCCTGTAGAAGCAGGTCCTGCTTTCCGCCTTGTGACAGCACGACTTGGAAAAGTAGAGCTCAATATGGTTGTTCGTCAAAAAGAAGAATGGCAAAAAGAAGCTACTGTTTTATTCGGGCGACAAAAAACAAGGGATGCCATTAAGATATATGCAGAAAAAGGCTATGTTCATATTATCGATGAAAAGCTTTCCTCATTAAAAAGTTCAGAAGAGGCCGTGAAGCTTTTTGAAACTTCACAACGTGTGTCTTCCCTCATTTATCGAGAGATGATAAAAGACACCCGAGAAGAATATCCAGAAACCTTAAATCTCTATAGTCACATCAAAGAGCAGCAAGACTTTGAAAGATATGTGCATTGGAAGAATCACGAAAAAAAGGCCGCTCAATTCATCCTCATAAACGCAGGGGAATGCCGCCCTCTTTTAGAAGCAAGAGGACTTGATTCCTTAAAGATTGCATTGGTTTTATCCGATAAAACCCAGTCCAAGAGAGTACAGAGAGAAGAGGCAACGAAACTCTTGAAAGAATGTAAGCTGGATCACCTCATCGGAATAGAAAAACCAAGGGGAGCTGGAGTTGATGTTCGCACACGGACCAAAAAAGCCTTAATCCAAGCTTGGCATACGCACTTTAAAAGTTCTTTTAAGGAAAATCCTCAAAAAACAGCCCTTATGCTGGCCTATAGCAATAGAGATGTACAGAATCTCAATCAATCCGCTCGTTCTATTCTTAAAACATCAGGCCACATCTCAGAAAAGGAATTTACTTATACCATCAAACGTGAAATCGAAGACGATTTTGGAAGAAGGCATACACTAAAAATCCAAAAAGGGTTTTCGAAAGGGGATCGGATTGTTTTTACCAAAAATAAGTATTGGTCAGGCATCAGAAATGGGACCATGGGAACCATTACGGAATTGGATAACAAAAAGATTCATGTCCAATTGGATGAGGGAAAGGAGATTTCCTTTGCGCCTAACCTCAATCCTCATTTTGACCAGGGCTGGGCTATTACCATTCATAAATCCCAAGGGACAACGATAGATCACACTTTTGTTCTTGCATCCTATGAAATGACGCAAAATCTTGCCTATGTGGCCATGACTCGTCATCGAGAATGGGTGAAAGTCTTTGGAAGTTCCTTTGACTTTTGGAGATCAGAAAAACTCCCACAAGTGCTTTCAAAATCAGGTGAAAAGCTATCCGCAGGAGATTATCTTGATACGGAATCACTGAAGCACCTAATGAAAAAGGATGATATTCTGATCACGAAGATCTTTCAACGTCTATCCAATGAGCTGGAAGCTATAGGAGCCGTCACAAAGGAAGTTTTCTGGAGTGTAGCAGATCACTTCTTAGGACGCACAAGGGAAAAAGAGATTCGTATTCTTCCAGAAAGTATTCGAGAAGAAGCAAGAGCTGAAGAACTCTTCCATGACAAGAAAGAGAGCGAGACGGTTCATCATCTTCACCATGAGCACCTTCATTTTGATATTCAGAATGGAGCTGAGAAAGAAGAGCTTGGAATAGCCTGCGAAACTACGACTCAAGAGTATTTTCCTCAAAATGAAATTCAACCAAGAAATGTAAAGGAGTACCACATGACTGCTGAATTTAAGAAAGAAATCCTTGGAGAGGCCCTTTATCAAAAAATTGTGACAAAAGATGGGACACACAAATCTCCCCAACTAATCTCAGAAGAACTCAAGCGCGAGCTTCTCGGGGAAAAACTGTATAATAAAGGTCAAAAGACAACGCAGCCACTGACAGCTGAAGAAATGAATAAACTCAAAAGAATATACACACTTTCACATATCGAAGAAGATCATGCACACCATGAACAGGATATGTCTCTTTCTCAAGAGCCTCCCTCAAGGGGAAGGAAGAGGTGAACTCGATATTTAAGTTCATTATTTGATCCTAAAAAAGAAGATGAATTAGATTGGTTGTGTTTTGTAAATATATCAACACAAAATTAAGTGTATTTGATTTTTTGATTTCTGCAGAATTTTATTAGTTCGATTCAGTAAACTTAAGATCGATTTTGATAAAATCATGTTTGCCTTTCTGTGCACCGAAAATTCTAGCGATCATGTGAAGGAATATGCAAAATATAAAATGGATATAATATCTAATCATAAAAAAAACCTTCAAGGAGAAATTGAAATTCGCAGTAGGTCTATTAAAGAATTCTAAATATTAAGGAAATCCCGAAACAAAGAGCCATATGACAAGTGATGATCCTTATGAGAATCCGAGAGCATGAGCCTTGCTGTCGAACCCTCAAAGACTTAGATGAAAGCATAAAACCTCAACGTCAGACTCAACCGGGCAACCCAAAAGCGAATGTTTTTCTTTCTCACAAAGCTATTGTGAATCTCAACACAGGAAAGCCCTATAACCCTTTTATCTCTTTTATAATTTTTTTGTCAGACTTCTTTTCGATTATCCCTAAGATAATTAAATTTAGAGCTTCAAGTTGATCAGATTGATCATCGAGTAATTGAAAAGCTTCTTTTGTCAAATTTTCTAAGCGCTCAAAGCTTTCGAGCTGATCAATTTTTTTCATCCAGCTTTCATCTTTAAGAATTTCAATCGCTTCAGCTGGACCAAAGTTAAATGTAGTAGGTAGCCAGCTTAAGAAATCGGATAATATTTTTCTTTTCTTTGTGTCTAATTCAAAAATTTGTGTTGCTAAGGCTTCCCAATCTTCACAACCGTGTGATCCTTTTAAATTAGAATAACCATCGCCTTCATAAATGGAATTAACCGTAGAACAGATATCTTTTAGATCTTCATCAGATAACTTTTTAAAACCTTGAGCAAAATCAGCCAGATAATCTTGAATATCTGTAGATTCAATTTCCATTTCACGAAGATTATCATATATCATGTGATATACATAAAGGAGATCATATCTGTTTTCTTTATCCATCAAATGATTGTTGAGTGAAGTAAGAAAGCTATGAAAAATAACTAAACGATCTTCGAGATCAAAATGATCAGAATTTACATCGTAATAATCACACCCAAAGATTGAATCTGCTATTTTATCAACATCAGAAATCTGATTCACTGGAATATTTTTTAGAGATTTAGCGAGTTCATCAATGATATAAGTTATGTTTTTTAGTGTAAAATCATAATTATATGAATATCCAAGAACAGTTCTAAAAGCCAGATCAAATACCATTTGACGTTTTTCTAAAGGAATTTCTGTTCTTAATTTTTTTCTAATTCGCTTAATTTCTTTTTTGGAAAGCGGTTGCAATGAATCTTCTAACAACTCCGCCGAATCGCCATCTAGGAAACGATTGATGCGTGATTGATCTGAAAATTTGATAAAAAAGGGGCCCGTTTTTCCTTCATTCTCAAGCGCATTGATTTTCTTTTTGATTTTCTTTCGCGAAGTTTCTAGGGTTATATCTTTAGGTGCCCTCTTTTGATAGGTTTCTTCAATTATCTTCATTCTGTTTGGATTGAGATTTCTATCTACTTTTTGTTTAAATCTTTTGGTTTCCTCTTTAGAAAACTCTCCTATTGAACTTTGTATGACAATAGAGGGCGTGATAGGTAAATTTGGCTGTGTTGGGCTCTGTAGTTGCTGAACAGAATGGCTGGCGGCCTTTGTGTTTTTCTTAACAACAAAGAAATTACCGTCTATGTCTCCATTTATGTATTTTCCATCTACGCACTTCATCTTTAAATTTGCTTTTTGACTGAGAACAGCTAAATTATTATTTGTACTGTCAGCTGTTGGCCCATGATTTCTAAAAGCCTGAGAGTGTGATATCTGTGGGTTTTTAACTTCATCATCTAAATTTAAATTCTCTAAATATTTTCTTGCACTTTCATATCCAGTATCTTCTTTAAAATATTTTGCATGAGAGGGTTTGCGCTTCTCTTCATATATTTCTACCCTCGTTGGCTCTGGTCCCATGATTTCATCTGAAGAATAAGAACTCCGAGAAGAAGAAGGAGAAGACGTCGTTGTTATGGATGAATCGTCAGAATCTTCCTCTAATAATAAAGCGCTCTCTTGGATATTTAATGGAAATAGGGGGTTACCCTTTTTTTCTTCAACAAGAACCTTATTCAGGTAAAAATTATTTTTATACGTCGCGAAAAAACTTTCTATTTTTGATTTTATTTTTAAGTGCTTCTCATTTTGTTCAATATCAAAAACAACATTTTTGATGTGCCCTTTCTCAATAATTCTTTTTGCTTCTTTTTCTACCTCATTTTGTCTTATTGATCCTGTTCCCGTACTTTTTCCCCCAAGTTTAACTGTTAAAGTGCCAGTCTTTATATCTTCATATATTCGAGCGCTGTTTAAGCTTTTGGAAACAAAAAAAATATTTACAATAAGGAAAAGAAGGAAGGGGGATTTGTTCATACAGACGGTCCAGTCAAATTATTTTAAAAGTTTCGCTGCCTGTTATTAAGCCATCATAGAAAAACCTTGGTCAAGCATAATGTGTGTGACAACACAAAACATATCTAAGCCTTATTCTGAATTTTTCACAATATGTAAAATTTCCCTTTGCTAAAACAAGTGCTTCCGCGACCTTAACAATATAAAGATATGCTTATCTATAAAGGTGTAGATTAACTTAATCCCATATTTTGTTTGATCTTATGATCGTTTTTTTACATGATGCCAAAAAAATTGGGAGGATTTATGTATAAACGTCCGTTTTATCAAACGGTGATGAAAAGGATTGAAGGTCCACGTACTTTTATGCAGGTTTTAGCGGGGCCTCGCCAAGTTGGAAAATCAACACTTGCTTATCAAATCAAAGAGTCTCTTTCTTTTCCTTCTCATTACGCCTCATCTGACGGAAGTGTTTTTAATAATTCCCAGTGGATCGAAGAACAATGGGAGATTGCAAGAAACATGGCAAAGGAAACTTCCTCACCTTTGGGAGCCTTACTTATCTTAGACGAAATCCAAAAAATTCCAAATTGGTCGGACACGGTGAAAAAACTATGGGATGAAGATGCGCTTCGCAAAGTGAATTTAAAGGTGATGATTTTAGGTTCTGCAACCATTCTCCTTCAAACTGGGTTGGGAGAAAGTTTAGCTGGTCGGTTTGAGGTTATCCCCATTCCTCATTGGTCTTATGCAGAGTGCCGTGAGGCTTTTGGATATACTCTTGACCAATACATTTACTTTGGAGGATATCCTGGTGCAGCTGCACTTATAGAAGATGAAGCACGTTGGGCACATTACATCACTCACTCCATCATTGAAACGAATATTTCGCGAGATATCATGCTGATGACGCGTATCCATAAACCTCCTCTTTTAAGAAGCGTGTTTGAATTAGGGTGTCATTATACAGGGCACGTCATTTCTTACCAGAGAATGCTTGGACAACTTCAAGATGCAGGAAATGTAACAACTTTAGCACATTATCTTGAATTACTTTCAGAAGCTGGACTTGTGAGAGGATTGCGAAAATTTACCCCCGATCGATTAGGTCAAAGGGCTTCAAGCCCTAAACTTCAGGTTTTCAATACAGCACTAACCACAGCTCAAGATCACCTTTCATTTAAAAACTCACGAAAGAATAAGGAGGTATGGCAAAATCTCGTCACGGCAAGTGTAGGGGCCCATTTGGTGAATTCTACTTTTGGCAAAAAGATAGACATTTTTTATTGGAAGGAAGGGAATCGAGAAGTTGACTTTGTGATTCGAAAAGAAGAATCACTTTTAACCGTGAGCATAAAAGACAAAAATAAAGAAACCAAAGCACCTGGGGTCGCAATCTTTTCTGAAATCTATCATCCTCAACAAAATCTCATTGTGGGCGATCAGGGTATACCTGTTGAAGAGTTTCTCCTTACTCCTCTCGAACACTGGATAGACGCTGATGACGAGGAGATTAAGAGGATAGCATGAAGCCCCAGGCACTTATCGTTCTGACTTCACTAGTAGCGTCGGATTTGAATCGAGGCGATCTTTGTAGTGAGGATGCTGATGAGAAATAACCCGCTCCAACAAAAGGGGCTGATGCCCTCGGATAAAACACAGCATTTTGGTATCACCTAATTCTTGGATTTGAGCTGCTGTCAGGAGTTTTTCTTTCATTTGGCTTACGGATTCAGAACCTGCTCCTTTGAGAAAATCTCCATATTCGCGCGCAGCGTTGGTTCGGGTGATGATGGTTTTGTCTCCCATCAGAGATGAGGTCCAGGAAGCGGTGATACTGTCCGTTCGTCCCAGATTAAAAACGCGCACCGTTGCAGATGACCCAAAGATCACATCCGTTTCTTTACCCCATACAGATTCAATGGAGGATTTATCTTGTGCAACCATAAAAGCTTCAATCCCAGCACCTGCTGCAACCGTTATGATATTAATGAGCTGACGCATAGCCCCAAGTCGAGGAAACTCATCAAGCATCAGAAGAATTTTTTCCTTTGGGTTTTTGTATCCTGATTGCCGGATGACGGTTCCTAAAACAACGTTGGTAAAAAGGCGTAAAAAGCCTGACATGGTTTCAATCATATCCAATGGAATCACACAAAAAAGATCGATTTTGTTATCCAAAAGCTCATCAAAACAGAACTCTTTTACAGAGGAATCTTTTGAAGAATCATTGTTGGGTTGCAAGAAAGCTTTGTTTTTCTCATATCCTATCCAAGAGAGGTTGCGTTTAATGGTTGTAAAGAAGGACCCTCTTTCTTCTTCTCCTGCAGAAAGGATCGTGCTTGCCATTTTAGCTGGTCTTCCGTCTAAAAAGTCAGGATGCTTTCTCCAGATTCTCAACCGATTCATAAAATCAGGACCACACACAACGTCATAAAGCGTGTTGAGATTAAAGTCCTCTTTTGCCATCGTATGCTGCATAACTTCGAGGGTGACTTGAAGAATATCCGCTGCAATTTTATAAAAGTGCTGGTTATAAGGCGTTTCTGGCTCTAAAAGCCCTTCAATGATAATGCGAGAGTCTCTTTCAAATTCCTCGGACCTTATGTAATCCAAGGGGTTCCAGTGCCATTGGTTTTTTTCAACAACATTAAAGGGATTAAGCACAACAACTTTCCGTCCTTTCTTTTGTCTTTCTTTTTGTGTCATTGCAAAGAGCTCTCCTTTGATGTCTAAAACAGCTATAGGCCCTTCGTGATCAAGAAGTGCAGGCAATACACAAGAAACACCTTTTCCTCCTTGAGACCCTGAAATCACCACATGGTGACCTGAAAGCCAACCCTTATTGGAATCAGGGAAATATCTTAAAATTTTTCCTTTGGTTCCCTTTTCAGAGAAAGGAACTCCTAAAGGAATTCCTTTTTTGTTTTTAAGAAGTTCTCTCTCCTTGCTTTTTTCTAAAAACCCTGCAATCCAAGGACCTTCTTTGACGCGATAGGAGCGATCTAAAAAGAGCCTTCTTCCAGGAACAAGAAACAAAAGATGAAAAAAATAACAAAGGAGCAACCCTGGGAAAACTATAAGCGCTAACCATGTTCCATAGAGCGCATAATGAGTTTGAAGTTTTTTTGAACTCCAAGAAAGTATCATCTCGAACGCCTTATTCTGAGGATAAGAACGAGCCAATTTTGCATACATCAACTTTCCTTCTAAAAAGGTAAGATAAAAGGGCTCAAACGCTAAGACGAAGGTCGCAAAAAAAAGCCCATAAGCTGTGATTTTAAGAATTTCTATGGATTTTGCTTCGAGAGGAACTAGAAGGCACGATAGAACCGTTAAACTTAGAAAAATCGAAAAAAGGGCTTTTTCTTGAAACCCTAAAGCTGGAACAATTGAAGGAATGGATACCCAACCCCATATTCCCAAAGCAAGCGTAAAAAGGGGGATGGATTGTCTTAAAAGGGGAAGAAGTTGCATAATCTCTATCCTTAATTCTACTTTTTATGGGTTATTAAGGGACAATAGTGATTGATTCAGGAGGAAGTTTTTTAACGGCTTCATTAATATCTTGGGCTGTACTAAAAATTCCTTCTCCAGCACTTGTGGCAAGGTTTTTTACGGCTCTGCCGCCTAGTGTCTTATCATGGGTCATTTTTTGCTCCTTTTTAAGAATTTCCTCTTGATCAAGAATGGGTTTTTTTTGATTTTCTATTTTTGAGCCAATATGCTTGAACTCGCTTTCAACAAAGTCTTTTACGGATTGTTGAGGGTGAACTTTTGATCCTTCCTTAGTAACGGCAGCTTGAGCATTTTCTATTTCTTTTAGATTTGAGGGGATTGGATTAAGTCCTGCATTTTGAGCATCCCGTTGTACGTTTTGAATGTTGGATGCATCTTGCCTCTCTATACTTACGTTGCTCTTGTGATGCTGAGCATGAGTTTCATATTGGGCATTAAGAGCTGCTTCTTCCCCTCGCATGTTAATGGTTTGAATCGAGTATTGGGGATTCTCTTCTTGAAAACGTTTAAGGTAAGCTGCGCGTGCTTCTCCATCGTGTTCCAGAATTCGTCTTGCCTCTTTATAGCCGAGTTGCCCCCCGGATCCACCATTTGGTCCTGGATTGGAAGGAGACTTCGCAATAAATTCGAGCACTTCTTGGGTAAGTTCCTTGTTAATGGTAACGGCTTTGCTTTCATTAAAGCTTTTTTCTTTAGAAAGGGTATCAACTTGATTTTGTGCAACACTTGCTTCTTCCCGTGAAGCTTTTGCCTGATTGAGACTTGCTGCAGCATTATGCCCTAATTCAGACCCGGTTGAATCCCTTGTGCCTTCTGAAAGAGCCTGAGCAGCTGATACAATCTTTTCTGTATTTTCTGAATACCCGAGTTGATCAGCAACCGATTGAGCATCATGAATGGCTTGCTGCCTCGCGGCGACACTTGAAAAACTTCCTTTTCCTTCTGCACTTAAAAACTTTAAGCTTCCACCTAACCCTATACTCAATGCAGCTTCTACAGCTTGGGTTTCATTGAAATCTGTATTTTTTTGTAAGGTTTTGACAAAATTGTGAAAGTTTTGAAGGCTCTTTCCTTCAGAAGCGTTTATGTTTTTTGTATAATCTTCTCCCTTAAACTGATCTCTGTCAAATCGTGAGAGAAAATGGGTTGCTGTTTGAAGGGAAGCTTCTGTTGCATTGCTTGCAGCAATACTTTTTGATTGAGCAATACTCAAAGCATTGTTAAGACTTTGCTGCTCAGCAAAACTTGTATTTTCTGTTCCCATAATCTGCACAGAAAGACGTGACATGGCTTGATCGCTAAAGGCCTTATTGCCATCAGCAAAGGTTGTTGTTTCTGTTCCTGATGCATCTATATCTTTAAACGAGGAAGCGTTATAACTTGGACTTGTATTGTGCTGAAAGGCCGCGGTGTTTTGGTAGGCTTGAGTCCCCATACTCACATTGCCCATGCTGATGTTTCCAGAAACGGTCTCTGCAGCAGCGCCACTTGCTGCACTTTGCATGGCAGATCCTAAGTGTTGAGCAAGACCCACAAAGGCTGCTGCTCCTTGCTTTAAAATGCCATAGGAAATGAAAGGAATGCTGACCGAGAGCCAAGCCGCTAAAGTTGTCATATCTGCGTTGGCATTGACGATAGCTGAAGAATTGAGAATGGTGAGCCCTTGTTTTGCTCCATGGCTCATTGTTTCTGCTTTTCCATAGAGTGTCATGATGAGATTTAAAATGGCATAAAGAGGGGCCCATAATTGGGTCCAGATAAGGATTCCAAAATAGGTCATCAAAAC
>Ga0206848_1170_pt3 | contig 11323 bp, 11 predicted proteins | sample Alteio_BWOrgCont_18_FD_152635 | JGI IMG/M metagenome (GOLD analysis project Ga0206848, IMG submission 152635) | Enriched cells from forest soil in Barre Woods Harvard Forest LTER site, Petersham, Massachusetts, United States -... | ecosystem: Environmental > Terrestrial > Soil > Temperate forest >...
TGTTTCAGCTTCCTGATCTCGTCGCCCAAATTGCCGCTTACCCTCACTGCTTAATAATATATTCTTTTATTTTTGAGCTATCCCCTGCAAAATATCTTAAAAACCAAAATTATGAGAAATGTAGTTTACGGCATTAATATGAGTATTGATGCTATTTGCGACCATACCAATTTCAGGCCCGATGACGAGATTATGGAACATTTTATCCGCCTGCTGCAAGGCGCCGACTTGCTGGTGTACGGCCGTAAAACCTACGAATTGATGGTTCCTTACTGGCCCGATATAGCGAAGTCTCAAGCTGAAACAAAATTGGAGAATGAATTTGCAAACACATTTACCGCTATTGATAAAGTTGTTTTTTCCAAAACATTGCAAAGTGTTGAAGGTAACGCGAGGATTGTTCGCGGCAATTTGGGCGACGAGATCAGGAAGCTGAAACAGCAGCCGGGCAAAAACATTTCAGTAGGTGGTGTAAGCCTGCCTTCGCAATTAATGGCGCTTGGGCTTATTGATGAATATCATTTTGTTATTCACCCGGGAATTGTTGGCGACGGGAGAAAGTTGCTGGAAGGCATTAGCCTGCCGGAGAAATTAAAGCTAAAACTGGTTGATTGTAAGGTTTTTAAATCGGGTGTGCTATGGCTGCATTATTTGAAAGATTGAGAAGTACCTGTAGCTATCCATTAATACCGTTTCATCCTTAAATTTAATTGTCCCGTTGATAGCCGTGGAGGGGTGCTGAAGTTGGGCATAAAGAACACGTTTTTAAGCCATATGGCATCAAATAACGATACCTGTTCTTCCATTTTTCCAATAAGTTCCATTTTATCCCAGCGGCCGCTTTTTAAATCGAGCACGGCATATAAACCACCATTCCTTTTCGGGTCGTCGGCATTGCCCAGTATATACAGTTTGTTGCCGTTCATCCCTATATGGTTATTCTCATTAAATGATACATTGGCATCGGCTGTTGCCCTGGTTGGTAAAATAGCTTTATACAAAGGTTTAAGGTCGGTACTAAAAACATTATATATAGCAGCGCCAACCCCCGAGGTATAATATTGACTATCATCTATGGTATAGGAACTAACCGTACTGGCTTGCATGGGCAAAATTACCTTATCGCCGGTAACTAATAGGTCGGCAATATCCATATCCTTAGCATTGCGAAAATCTATTTTTGTAATATCCTTATTCACGGGCGTGTAGTTTTTCTCCATCGCCTTAAGTTCATCATCCGTAAATGTTGTTATAACCGAAGTGCTGGTATTATCGGCAAAATTAACTTTGCCCAGGCGCGCCTCTGCGCTATGGCTGGTATTGCCTTCTATCGCGTAAAAAAACTCGTCCGGATTATCAGCAGATGCCTTTACTATGATACTGGGCATTTTTCTGCGGCCAAGTTCAGATTTCAGGTTTAAACCTGCTTTAATGCTGCTGATGGGTGCACCATTCCCGGTTATAAATTTATCTATCTCAATATCATTATCGTTAAGCAGGGCCACCATCAGGTCGCCTTTTTTATCAAAGTCGTAACCAATCAAGCCTCCTTTTACGGCAAAATCACCAACGCTTGTTGTTTCAAGCTGTTGGTTATAATTAAAAACCTGTACCTGGTGAGTTATCCCAAAAATTGGCAAACTATAAAAAGGGCTGACTTTTGAAAAAAAAGTAGGTTTATCAAAATTGTGATATTTGCGGCGCTCAGTGCCCTCATCCTTTACCACAAGCCTGAAGCTATTTTCAGTAAAATCAAAACTAAAAGCCCTTTCGTATTTACCGGTATCGCTTTGGTAAAATAGCTTTTCGCCTAATTGGCGGCCGGTGGCAGCGTCAAATATAAGCCCGCTAAAATCATGCGCTTTGCCGTACTTAAGGTGGCGTACCGTGTAAGTAATTACAATAATGCGGTTTTTAAATACGCCAGCGGTTAATACGCTCCCTTTTAATTGTGTATGCCAGGCCACGGCCGGGCTATCGTTTACCGCAGTAAGCTCAAAGTTATTATGATGGATATTGGTTAAATAAGCCGACAAATGGTTGTTAACGCGCATTGAGGTTACCAGTTGATTTATGCGCGCGTTTAAAATGTTTAATACGGTATCTTTTTTTTGTGCAAAAAGCAAATAGGGGTATTGCAAAAGCATGGCGATGATCAGCAACTTTTTCATGGTGCAATGAAGGTTAAAATTGTGTATTTACAAATAAAACACCCTAAGCCTTAACTTGTTACACCTGTCGGCGAAATCGATAATATTGTTACAAAAGGGTTCTCCTTTTGTCATGTTGATCCGCTGTTAAGCGGAGAAACATCGAAACATCTGTCGTTTAATGCCTCCCCTTCCCTATTGAACTATATATCGCGTGGCGCAGCAGTACGACAGATTCTTCACTGCGTTCAGAATGACATAACATTGTTAAAAAAGATATTTAACAATTACTTCATTATTTAGCTATTTTGGCGCCTACAAATCACAGCACAATTGCATATATAAAATAATGACTTATTGTTTAGGAATTAAAGTTAAAGAAGGCCTTTTGGCCCTTGCCGATACCCGCATTACATCCGGAACGGATACTACCGTAAAAAAGAAGATTTCGATAGAACAAAAAGACGGTTTCTCGCTTTTTATCATGACCAGCGGCTTACGCTCAACCCGTGATAAGGCAATAGTATATTTTACCGAACTATTGGAAACAAAAGAATATAATAAACTTTATAAAGCCGTTAACGCCTTTGGCGAACAGGTAAAACGGGTTGCATCTGAAGATAAAGCTTCGCTGGAAAAAGCTGGTTTTAATTTCGACCTCAATACCATTATCGGTGGCCAGTTAAAGGACGATGAGGAACATAAACTGTTCCTGCTTTATCCCGAAGGTAACTGGGTGGAACTTGGGCAAGGTGCGCCTTATGTGATTATAGGTAATTCCGGCCATGGCAAAGCGATATTGAACCGCACCCTTAACGAAAACTCGAGCCTGAAACTGGCGCTAAAGACAGGTTTCCTATCGTTCGATAGTACCAGGGTAAGCTCCAACAATGTTGATTTCCCGATAGATGTGGCCATTTATAAAAAGGATAGCTTTCATATTGTAGAGCAGCGTTACGAGAAACGCGATCTCGAAAACATATCAACCCAATGGGCCGAAGAACTGAAACACGCGCTGGAAAACATCTCGGAAGACTGGATGGATGTGGCTTTTGATAAATTATCTAAAGAAACTACAGAATAATATAACCCCTTCAACCCGCTGCCGGTGTCCCCACCGCAGCAATAAATAAAGTATACCTATGAAATTTGATGTGTTTACCGAGATGGAATATGTTGCCAAAACCCCGGGGACTTTGGTGCTTAATATCCATGCCTTACGCACACCAAGTCAAACAGTATTATCAGAAACATTTACCATCAACCCATATATCAAGGTTGAAGAATTGCTTGCCGGCCAGGGCGAAAACCGTTTGGTACGCTTTGAGATAAGCGAACCCGGCAAAGTTAAAGTTACCTATAACGCGCAGGTGGATAACTGCTACCATATAACCGATCATGCCGGCAAAGAGGAAATACCCGTTGCCCATATGGATGCTACCATTTTGCCTTACTTATACCCCAGTCGCTATTGCCAGTCGGACAAGTTGTACCGCCTGGCCAATAACCAGTTTGGGCATATTAATGATCCGTTTGAAAAAGTAACGGCGCTTACCAACTGGATAACTAAAAACGTACAATACATCAGCGGTTATTCAAACGCGCAAACATCGGCTTATGATACCGTAACCCAGCAGGCAGGCGTATGCCGCGATTTTGCACACCTGGGTATTGCTTTATGCAGGGCGTTAACTATCCCCGCGCGTTATTTTACGGGGTATGCCTATCACCTTAAACCAGCCGATTTCCATGCCTGTTTTGAAGCCTATTTGGGCGGCGAATGGGTTTTGTTTGATGCCACGCGATTAGTGCCGCTAAACGGACTGATTAAAATTGCCACCGGCCGCGACGCCGCCGATACCGCCATAGCCAACATCTTTGGCGATATACTTTTTACCACCATGCAAGTAACCTGCGAACTTGCCGATGATGGCTTCGAGCCCTTTTATTATGAGCAGGGCGCCACAAAAGGCCTATCCTACTCCTAAAGTATGAGCGCCTAAAACTTATGCTTATATAATTGGTTTATAACAAAGTATGAGCGCAAAAACCAAAAATGGCTTCCAAATAATTCCCTTTATCATCAGTTTATTTATTACGCTGGCTATTGGTTTTGTAGCTTCAGTTTTTACACGACCGCAAATTGCAGACTGGTATGCCACTTTGCAAAAACCATCGTTTAACCCGCCGCCCTGGGTTTTCGCCCCGGTTTGGATAATCATTTATATATTAATGGCTATTGCCGCCTACCTGGTTTGGAAACAGCGAAATAGCACCATCGCCTATAAAACAGCTGTGGCTATTTACTTTTTACAGTTGCTGTTTAATTTTTTATGGTCGATTGTCTTTTTCGGGATGCATGAGGTTTTTGGCGCGCTGGTAATTATTATTTTACTGTGGATAAGCATTGGCTTTAATATCGCCTGGTTTGGCAGGTTTAGTAAAGTTGCAGCCTGGCTTTTGGTGCCCTATTTATTGTGGGTAAGTTTTGCCTCGCTATTAAACATCAGCATTTATTTACTTAACGGCTAATAAAAAATATTACTTTTATATCAATTTACAGATACCTGTTTAACCATACCTATTTGCCCGGATGAAAAAATTAACACTGCTTTTTTGTTTGATTTTAGCAAGCACATTTGCCTTTGCCGATAGCATTGCCATTAATAATTTCGAGATAAGGGAAAACCCCTACGCGCAAAATCAAATATCAGTGGTAGCTACCGATACCGCCCACAACGTGCTGCAAAACATTACCGGCACATTTTTATTTACCGTAAACGGTTTTGAAGATACCCTTAAATTTAACAGCGGCGTAGCCTTTTACAAGCACACTATTGATAGGTCCACCTTTATATACGCCCGCCATGTAAACGATAGCGGCACGCACTCCATGCTGTATTATATTTATAAAAGCGAGTATAAACTGGTACCTGTGCACATTAGCTGGGTAGTATTGCTGGCCATTCCTTTGGCGCTCATACTGCTGGCCTATATGTTTAAGCGGTTTATCATCATCGCGGTAATCATCTTCTGCATATTCCTGTTTTTTAACTACCACAACAATCTAAGCATACCCACCTTTTTCCAAAGTATTGTTGATGGGTTGAGGAGTATTTTTTAATTTGAAAATGGAGGGAATTTGAAAATTTGGTGATTTGAAGATGGAGAATAATGTATGTATTTAAAATATCATATATAATTTTCAAATCACCTCATTTTCAAATCTTCAAATCGTTAAATTTTCAAATCAAAACGGCATCCCTATACCAAAATTGAGCTGCATAAACGCGTAGGTGGCCCCGTTAGTTGCCTCGTATTCTTCCTTAAACGGTCCTGAATGGAACAATTCGTTAAAATGTTTAATCAGCACCCATTGGTCGGAGCCGTCAAATTCTGGGTCTTTAAATTTAAAGGCGGCATCCAGGCGAAACACAAAAAACCCAAGGTCAAACCGCAGGCCCGAACCAATATCCATGGCTACTGATTGCGGCAAAGTATTTATGCTGAATTGGCCATTCGGGTTTTCAGTAGTTTTATGCAGGCGCCATATATTTCCCGCATCCATAAACACAGCGCCCCTCAAAACCGATCCGAAAAAATCGCCATCTATTTTATACCGGTATTCGGTATTGGTAATAATCTTTATCTCGCCAAACTGGTCCAGGTACTGCAGCCAGGCGCGCGTGGTATCGGCTTTTGGGCCCACGCCATAGCTGGCCCGGTTAAACTGTCCTGGTCCCAGGGTTCGCGGCAACCAGCCACGCATATCATTGGAGCCGCCCGAATAAAAGTTTTTTTCGAATATTAATTGTGTGCTATTGCCATAAGGTATACCCAGGCCCGGGTTTATACGAAAAATAAATTGCCGGTCGCCACCCAGGCTTTTATAAAAACGCAGGTCTACCTCGCCTTTGGCATATTGCGCAAACGGATAACTAAAAAGGGTTCGTTCGCCCAGGGTATCTTTCGGGGTGTTTAGTATTTTGCTGATGAGCCAAAGCGTATTACCGCCTACATCCAGGTTGCTCCTGAAATATACAAAATCGGTATAAGTATTTAGCTTATTTGCATTTAATACATAACTGTACTGGCTGCCGGTGGTAAAAATGGTACGGCCTATTAAATACACATACGAGTAACGGTTTTGCTTTAACAACGAGTCTTTTGCAATCGGGTCTATAGTACCTTTTGAAAATTCAATATCAATGGGTGTTATAATGTGCTGCTTATCGGGCGTCTCAAAAAAGTCGTAGGTAATGGAGTTTACAAAGCTTTGGCGCTTTACCAGGCTATCCTGGAAAAATAAGGAGTAATTTGACGAAAAGGTGGTATGCGGCACACCATATTTACCCGGCTTTGCAAAGTTAAACGGCGATATGATACGCGGATAGGTAAGCGTAACCCCGGCAGTAAAATCCTGGTTTTCTACCCCACCGGGGTTTACAGGATTGCCCGAATTATTGTACAATACACTGGCATTTAACTTTATCTGTAAAATAGCCGCCTGTTTAAACAGGTTACGGTCGGTAAAGGTGTTGCCAAAACTGTACCCAATCTGGCCGGCGTTAAACAGGAACTCGCCTTCTACCCGGTCCGACATTTGTTTGAGCGGTATAATTTCAATTTTCGAGTCAAGCAAATTAGTATCACCCTTCAATTTGGTATACTGCGGGTTGGGCACATTCCTAAACACGTTTAACGCGGAAAGCCTTGTTGTGGTAAGCGCCTGCTTATCAATATCGTACAACTGCCCTTTTTTCTGAAAAACATAATCAATAACCGTATGCGGCGCAAATTTGTGCGAAAAATCTACAAACCTGAATTGCGAATCTACCTGTATCGTATCTGCTTTGCCCGTAGCGCGGCCATTGCTCCTGTAAATACTTATCAGGGTATTGTTCATCCTGTAAATAGGATGCGCCGATTTGCCATCGGGATTATCAATCACCATTTTAATATCTACCACCCCCTTGTTAAAGGTCGAGTCGTAATTAAAAGTGATATACTGCCGGTAAAAATCGTAATAGCCATTGCGTTTCATCACCAGGTAAAAACCATCCCTGGCGGCCGATAGGCTATCGGTATCAAAACGGTTACCGGGCCTTACATTAGCAAAAACAGCGGGGTTGCTTTTATACAGGCTGTCGGCCCTTTTATCAGCAATACTATCTGCAAACTTACGTATCCTGAACATTGGCCCTTCAACGGTGGTAAATATCAACTGGGCTTTTTTCTTTTTAATAACAATGGTATCACGTACTACGGCTTTTAAATAACCTTTGTTTTGGATGTACTTTTCAATCTGCGAACGTGAGTATTCAACCAAACCGCTATCCAATATTGCAGGAGGTTCGCCAATATCTTTTTTACCGTTTTTGCTGAACCAGTAATAAAACTGCAGGTTAATTACATTATTAGGCTGCTGCTCTTTATCTACATAGTTTACCGCAACAAGGGCAAACTCCTTATCCATGCCTTTAATGGTAATTTTGCGTACCAATGCCTGGTTAGGTTTAAGGTGCCGTGTTAAGCTGCAGTTTGAAAGCGTAAAAACCAGCAAAATACTTAATATTGTAAGGCAATAACTATTAGGCTTGATATATGCTTTCAAAATCTCAAATCAGTTTATTAACATCCTTACAACATAAAAAGTTTCGTACGGCGCATGGTTTGTTTTTGGCCGAGGGCTATAAATCAGTAAATGAATTTATTAATTCGGCCTACCAAATAGAGGCTATTTACCACGCGCCCGCATTCGACCCAAATTTGCTGAAATTATCCCGAAAAATGAACTTTCATGAAATTTCATTGAACGATCTATTAAAAATCAGCACTTTAAAAACACCGCAGGAAGTTGTCGCCCTGGTAAAAATACCGCAGTGGCCCGCCTTAAACCAGGCCGCGCTGCGCCAAACATTCTCCATTTGCCTCGATGGTATACAAGACCCCGGCAATATGGGCACCATCATCCGCACCGCCGACTGGTTTGGCATAAAAAATATCATTTGCTCTGATGATACGGTTGATATTTATAACCCCAAAGTAGTGCAGGCCACCATGGGCTCTATAGCGCATGTTAATGTGCATTATATCAACCTGCCTGCTTTTCTATCGCAAATAAGCCTGCCTTTGTATGGCGCTATGCTAAATGGCAGCAATATTTATACGACTGATTTTGGCGCTGAAGGATTAATTATTATGGGCAACGAAGGCAATGGCATACGTGATAACATTAGCAAACTAATAAATCACGCCGTAACTATACCCCGCGCCGGCAATGCCGAATCGCTTAACGTGGCTATTGCTACCGCTATATTCTGTTCGGAAATAAACCGGAATAAGTATAAATAAAAGTTGGCAGCCAATAAATAATTACTATTTTTGCAATCCTTAAAATTGGTCGGGTGGCCGAGTGGCTAGGCAGAGGTCTGCAAAACCTTTTACAGCGGTTCGAATCCGCTCCCGACCTCAAGGTATTAAAACATTAAAATAAAAAAGATCATGGGCGTTACACGTTTAAAAAGAAAAGACAGGAAAAACAAAACAACTTCGAGGTTAGAAGTTCAGTTCCTGAAAAATGCAACTAACCTGGAGCCGGGAAGCCGTTCTGCAGAGCCTAAAAACAGCCAGATAGCAAAAAACAACGCTGTTTTAGCTAAAGCTGCTGCCGGTAAATAATTAGGGAGATTTTATTGTAGAGACGCAATATTTTGCGTCTCCGGGACTGTTTTAGGATAGATATTTATATCCTGTTGGTTTTACACCGGCAGGATTTTTTTGTTGGGGGAATTTTTCATTAACCCAACCTGTCATTCTGAACGTAGTGAAGAATCTGTCTTAACGCTACACCAAGCGATATATAACCCAACATGCAAGGCAGTGCATTATACGACAGATGCTTCGTCCCTCAGCAAATTAATTATTTTAATAGTTTCTTATTAATCCGCTTTATCAGCCCCGGCCCTTCATAAATAAAACCGGTATAAAGCTGTATTAATGCTGCTCCAGCCTCCAATTTCTCCATAGCATCCTTAGGCGAATGTATTCCCCCAACCCCTATAATCGGGAATTTTCCTGCTGATTTTTTTGCCAGGTAAGCAATCACCTCGGTTGATCGAGCTGTTAAAGGTTTACCGCTTAAACCGCCGGTTTCAATTTTATTTTTGCTTTGTAAGCCTTCGCGGCTTACGGTGGTATTGGTGGCAATTACACCTGCAATGCCGCTCTCTAATATAATCTCCACAATATCATCCAACTGCTCGTTAGTTAAATCGGGTGCTATTTTTAGCAGGATTGGCCTGCTGATACCGTTTTTGTGGTTACGCTGCTGCAAGGTGTTCAGCAAATGCAGTAAAGGTTCTTTTTCCTGTAATTCGCGCAAGCCGGGCGTATTGGGCGAACTTACATTCACCACAAAATAATCAACCAAATCAAACAGTCGGTCAAAGCATATCACGTAATCGTTTACCGCTTCCTCGTTTGGTGTTATTTTATTTTTGCCGATGTTACCGCCGATAATCAATCCCTTTTGCGATTCCAGCGCGTTCTTACGATAGTCGGCTATATTTTGCGCCACAACCTCAACCCCTAAATTATTAAAGCCCATGCGGTTTATCAGCGCGCCATCCTGCGGCAGCCTGAACATGCGCGGCTTTGGGTTACCTGGCTGCGGCAATGGCGTTACGGTACCCACTTCTATAAACCCGAAACCAAGGTTAGCCATTTCGGCAATCATTTCGGCATTTTTATCAAAACCCGCAGCCAGGCCAACTGGGTTTTTAAATTTCAAGCCCAAAACCTCTTTTTCCAGTCTTTTATCATCAAAAACCCATAACGCCCTGCTTAATGCCGCGCCACCCGGAAAATGGTTTAAACGCCTCAAATTGCGGGTTACAAAATAATGCACCTTTTCCGGGTCGAACTTAAAAAATATGGGTTTTATGAGGCGATACATGCGGGTAAAGGTAATATTTTTTAGTTCATGGTTGATGGTTCATAGTTCATAGCAGATGGTTCATAGTTGATAGTTCATGGTTCATAGCAACTGCATCGTAATACTTTTTTTACCTTTTGTACTAATAAATTAGCATCATCAACCCTAAACATACATAATTCCTATATTAGCATTACCAATTGCTATTAACTTACGAAGTTTTATAAACTTCGTAAGTTTGTTTTACTACTATTAACTATGAACCATCAACCATGAACTCAAATAACAACCGCCGTAACTTTTTAAAAACAGCCGCCATCGGCACCGCTGCCATATCCTTATCGCAAATTGTATCAACCGGCCTCGCCGAAGGCAAAAGCAAAAAAGTGGTGATTGATGATAACGACACCGTACTTTTTCAGGGCGATTCTATTACCGAATGGGGCCGCGATAAAAACAAACACGCGGCTAATGATTTTGGCGCATTAGGATCCGGCTACGTATTGCTTACTGCGAGCGCCTTGTTACGCGATTATGCCGCTAAAAACCTTAAAATATACAACACCGGCGTTAGCGGCAACAAAGTTTACCAGCTGGCCGACCGCTGGGATACGGATACCTTCGCCATAAAACCTAACGTTCTCAGTATTATGGTGGGCGTTAACGATTACTGGCATACCGTAACATCGGGCTACCAGGGAACCATTGATACTTACCGCGATGATTACAAAAAGCTGATTGAAAGCACGCTAAAAGCATTGCCCGGTGTAAAACTAATTATTGGCGAGCCTTTTGCCATGAAGGATGTAAAAGCGGTAGATGCCTCGTGGTACCCTGCCTTTAATAATTACAGGCAGGCTGCCCGCGATGTGGCTTTTGGTTACGGCGCGGCCTTTATCCCCTATCAAACCGTAATGGACGAGGCTTTAAAACAAGCCCCTGCGCCTTATTGGTCAATAGATGGTGTGCACCCAACCCCCGCAGGCGCAAGCTTAATGGCGCAGGCATGGGCGCAAACGGTAAAAGGGTAAACTGCTTACACTTTTTGCTTTCCGCTTTAGTCTTTCTGTTTTAAGCTTTCTTCCCTAAGCTTTTTGCTTTCCAAAAGATTTAGGGTAAACTTGCATTATTATAATGAAAGCATTTTACGGAGATTTAAAATTAGGCATTTTAGGCGGCGGCCAGCTTGGGCGCATGCTGATACAACAGGCTGTTAATTACAATGTAACGGTTAAGG
>Ga0206848_1226_pt1 | contig 11285 bp, 8 predicted proteins | sample Alteio_BWOrgCont_18_FD_152635 | JGI IMG/M metagenome (GOLD analysis project Ga0206848, IMG submission 152635) | Enriched cells from forest soil in Barre Woods Harvard Forest LTER site, Petersham, Massachusetts, United States -... | ecosystem: Environmental > Terrestrial > Soil > Temperate forest > O...
TTCGAGGACCATATAAAAGTGGTTAAACAAACCCTTACCGAACTGAAAGCTGCCGATAAGCCTACCATACTTGTATTTAATAAAATGGACCTGTTCCGATACGAGAACGAGGAAGGAGAGAAAGTAGCCATGACATTAGAAGGTTTCAAAAACTCATATATAGCCAAGGACCATGAGAACTCTGTTTTTATCTCGGCTGCCGGAAAGAAGAACATAGATGAGCTTAGGCAAATACTCATTAGCAATGTTCGCCGCGAGAACAGTATACGGTACCCGTATATTGTGATGTAAAAAAAAAGGTAATTTTAAGGCATTAAAATCAATACTTGAAATGAAGAATAAAGGGAATATTATTGTTGTTTGCGGGATGCTTATTGCTAGTATTATGTGTGCGCAAAGCCCGGTTAAAGTAGATTGGGGAACAAGTAACACGGGTGCTGGTTATACTGGAGCACGATTAATAGGTAAAAGAGGAAACTTCATATATGGATATAAGGGTACTCCGGGTGGGTATTACGCAAGTTTAATGAAATACGATTGTAATTCCCTTAGTTTCATTGGGGAATTCCCTCTGTTAACCAATAAATCAAAAACAGGGGACCCTTTCATATCACGAACAGATTATAGCTTTAACCAGATAATAGTATTAAAGAATAAGATGTATATAGTCGTTACCCATGCGGATTCCAAAGTCTCCTCACTCTATATTCAGGAAATAAATAACGACTGTAAGCTAGTTGGGGAATTGAAGAAGTTACAGGATGTGCTAACAAAGCGTTTTCAGCCAGTACATTGGAGTGGCTGAGCAGGTTCATTAAGGTAGATTTACCTGCATTGGTATAACCCACCAGCGATACACGGATAAGCTGCCCCCGGCTTTTGCGCTGTGTGGTCATTTGCCTGTCAACATCTACAAGCCTGTCCCTAAGCAAGGCAATGCGCTTACGTATGCGGCGGCGGTCAGTTTCTATTTCCGATTCACCCGGGCCACGTAATCCTATACCACCCCGTTGCTTTTCTAAGTGTGTCCACATACCCATAAGGCGTGGCAGCAGGTATTCATATTGCGCCAGCTCAACCTGTGTTTTGGCATAGGCTGTTTGGGCACGGTCGGCAAATATGTCGAGTATAAGGCCGGTGCGGTCCAGTATTTTACGCTTAAACTCTTTTTCAAGGTTGCGCTGTTGCGAAGGAGAAAGCTCGTCGTCGAATATTACCAGGTCGACTTCTTTATTCTCTTCAATAAACTTTTTTATCTCGTTTACCTTACCGCTACCTATAAGAAAAGCAGGGTCGAAGTGATGAAGGTTCTGGGTATATATTTTAATCGGAGTAGCTCCTGCCGTATTGCAAAGCATAGTCAGCTCATCCATGTATTCCTGTAACTGTTCCCTGCGCTGGTCCTTATGGCATACGCCCACTAAAATAGCTTTCTCCTTTCCCCTGATACGCTCAATCATGCAATGCCACTATTAAAACCAGCCGATGGCGGTGTCTTTTGCAACCTGCATAAACGGCCACGGAATAGCGGCCAATATAACCAGCAAGGCAATAAAGAAAAACCAGAACGACTTTTTGAATTTAGCCGCGTCGGTAGCGGCTTTTTTAGAAGATATGCGGCCAATGGTAATAAGTACAATGGCAAGTATCATCATCACCGAATGTTCCATGGTGAAGAAGCGGGCAACATTGTTTTTCATCATATCGCCGGTAAACATTACATGCGGACTTGCAAAGTATAACAAAATACCCACAAGCAACTGGGTATGAGCCGATATCATAAGGAACAGGCTTATTTTATTATCAGATGGGCCGTAAGCCTTTTTCGACATCATGCCCTGCAACGATTTTACAATAGCTGTAAGCAGTAATATCAATAGTATCCAGCGGATGATGGAGTGGACAGGCATTATTGCACCATATAAGCTACTCATGAGGTTTGAAATTTAGGAAACAAAATTAGCAAAATTGGTATAGCCTTGCTTACTTTGCGCCCCAATTTGCATATTCCCAACGAATGAAAAAGATACTTTACCCCATATGCCTGTTTGCGTTATTTGCTTTTGCAGCAAAAGCACAACAGACATTCCCCGTTAACGGCACGCACGATATACGCCACAGTTACTATGCCTTTACTCATGCGCGCATATACCAGGACTATTCCCATGTAATTGACGATGCCACCCTGTTGGTACACGACGGTGTTATAGTTGATGCCGGAACCGGAATAACCCTGCCCGAAGGAACGGTTACATACGATTGTAAGGGTAAAACCATTTACCCTTCATTTATAGACCTATATACTTCATACGGCATGCCTGTTATTACACCCGATAAGCGCCCAATGCGGGGACCTTTTCCACAAATGAAGAGCTCTACACCCGGTGCATTCAGTTCGAACCAGGCAATTCGTTCACAGGTAAATGCGGAAGACGCTTTTCATGCTAGCCCTGCCGATGCCGCCCAATACCGTAACCTTGGTTTTGGAGTGGCACTCACCTCCTATCACGATGGAATTGCACAAGGCTCTTTTGCATTGGTAACTCTTGCCGATACTAACGACAATGAAGCTGTAATTGCAGGTAAAGCTGCTGCCGGTTATTCACTGAACAAAGGCTCATCGACCCAGGAATACCCTACATCTTTAATGGGTGCTATTGGAGTATTGCGCCAAACCTACCTTGATGCTGAATGGTATAAAAATGCCAAGCACAAAACGGAATACAATATATCTCTCGATGCGTTTAATGCGCTGCAATCGCTGCCACAGATTTTTGCGGTTGATGATAAACTCTCTGTATTACGGGCCGATAAAATCGCGCGCGAGTTCAATGTGAACTATATTATTAAAGGCGACTGCGACGAGTACCAATTACTCGACGCGGTAAAGGCAACAGGCAAGGAATTTATAGTTCCTGTTAATTACCCTGACAGGCCAAGTGTTGAGGACCCTTATGATGCTATGATGGTTTCTTTATCGACCCTTATGCACTGGCAAATGGCTCCGCTCAATACTGCAGCTATGGAAAAAGCCGGTATAACATTCGCACTTACAGCTGATGGTCTGAAAGACAAAAACATGTTCTGGGCGAATGTGCGCAAGGCGGTGAAATACGGGCTTACACCTGAAACTGCTTTAAAGGCCCTGACATACACTCCCGCTGAAATGATGCACATGGAGGATAAAATAGGTTCGCTGAAAAAAGGCATGATGGCTGACTTTATCATCACCTCGGGCGATATTTTCAAACAAGGCACAACCATTTATTCCAACTGGATTAAAGGCGCGCCCTACCAGGTGAACGATACCACCAATATTGATTTACGTGGTAATTATAACCTTACCATTAATGGGAACCAAACCTATACTGTAATGGTTCGCGGAGATGTAAATAACCCTGTTGCCACCGTTGTTGACGCACAGAAGCGCAATATGCAGGCCTACTTCCATGTGTACAATCCTATGGTTACAATTTCCTTTAGGTCAAAGGCCGATAGTATATATGCATTGCAATTAAACGGGTTGCTTTCATCGGATTATAAAACCATAAGCGGAACAGGAATGGAAGGCACCCAAAGCCTTACATGGCAAGCTACTTTTGCAAGTCCTGCCCCGCCCGATACCAATAAAGAACCTGCAGTTATCGTTCCCTCACTCGATGATGTGCGTTATCCTTTCCAGGCCTATGGCAGAACTAAAGATGAAGAAGATTCTATACAAAAAGCATGCAAACAATTTGTTATACGCAATGCCACGGTATGGACCGGTGAAGGCGACAGCGCCCTTATGAATACCGATGTGTATGTGAAAGACGGAAAGATAGAAGCTATTGGTAAAAACCTTTCGGTGCCTAAAGAAGCAACCGTTATTGATGGTACAGGTAAATACTTAACAGCAGGAATTATAGACGAACACTCGCACATAGCAGTAAGCGGACCGGTAAATGAAAGCGGCGAAGGCTGCAGCGCGGAAGTGCGCATAGGCGATGTATTGAATTCGGAAGATATATCAATCTATCGAAGCCTTGCCGGTGGCGTGGTGGCCTGCCAGGTGTTGCACGGTTCTGCTAACCCTATTGGCGGGCAAAGTGGTATTATAAAACTGCGCTGGGGAATGACACCTGAACAGATGAAAATACAATATGCTGTTCCGTTTATAAAATTCGCGCTGGGAGAAAATGTTAAGCAATCGAACTGGGGCGATGAGTTTGTAGTACGCTACCCTCAATCGCGCATGGGTGTTGAGCAATTTTATTATGACAGGTTTACTAAAGCAAAAGAATACGAGGCAGCAATGAACCTGTACAAACTAAAAAAAACAGCGGAGGATCCTCCCAGAAGAGATTTACAAATGGAGGCCCTTGCACAGATACTTGACGGGGAAAGGTTCATTACCTGTCACTCTTATGTGCAGTCGGAAATAAATATGCTTATGCATGTGGCCGATTCTATGCACTTCCATATGAACACATTTACACACGGGCTTGAGGCCTATAAACTGGCGGATAAATTAGCGGCTGAGCATATAGGAGTTTCAACATTCTCGGACTGGTGGGCCTATAAAATGGAGGTTATGGAAGCCATACCATTTAATGCTGCCATTACAACCAAAATGGGAGTTGTAACCGCCATTAATTCCGATGACGATGAAATGCAGCGCCGCCTTAACCAGGAAGCAGCCAAGACAGTGAAGTACGGAGGGCTTACCGAACAACAGGCATGGAGGACGGTTACCCTTAACCCTGCCAAACTATTGCACCTCGATGCGCATACAGGCAGCATAAAAGTGGGCAAAGACGCTGACCTTGTTCTATGGTCGGGTAACCCGCTGTCGGTTTATACAATGGCCGATAAAACTTTTGTTGACGGTATTTGCGAATTCGACAGGCAGGATGATATGAATATGCGCAAGGAAATAGCCGATGAAAGAGCCTACTTAGTGAATCTTGTACTGAAAGAAGCCGGAAGGCCGCAAACAGGAGTACAGGCAAGGCCAAGAAGAAGAAAATCATAACCCAGGATGTTTACTTCTGACATGAAACAGCGTATTGGGCTAAAGCCCGCCAATATTGTGGACTTTGTAACCCCCGACTTAAGTCGGGGGCTATTGAATTCCATAGAAAATATGGGCTTCAGCCCCAATAATTTAAACTTGAAAGAAATTAAAACTCATTATATAAACAACATGAAAAAGTTCCTTCTGGTAACCTTTGCATGCATAAGCTTCACAGCATTTGCACAACAACCAATTCCGGCAAAGCCTGAAACAAAAAGCATTTTACTGGCCAATGGCACTATACATATAGGCAATGGTAAAGTAATTCAAAACGGACTGGTAGGCATTAAAAACGGCAAGATTGTTTTAGTGGCCGATGCCGGTACGTCGAGGGTTGAAAACGGAAGCTACGATACTACCATCAATTGCATGGGCAAGCAGATTTATCCCGGCTTTATTGCACCCAATTGCACCCTTGGCTTGGTAGAAACCGAGTCGGTACGCGCGGAGACAGATGTAGCCGATATAGGAGCATTTAATCCTGAATTGCGCTCGCTTATTGCCTACAACACCGATTCAAAAATTACTCCTGTAGTGCGTATTAATGGCGTGCTTACTGCACAAATAGTTCCCCGTGGCGGATTGGTTTCGGGTACATCGTCGGTTGTTAGCCTTGATGCATGGAACTGGCAGGATGCAACTATTAAAACCGATGATGGCGTTCACCTCGACTGGCCGCGTATGCACAGAAGGATCCGCCTGAATGAAGACCAGATGGGTGGCTATGCCGACAATAAAAATTATGATAAAGAAGTACAACTCATTCAAAAGTTTTTTGCCGATGCGCATGCCTATATGGAGCAGAAGACACATGAAGAGACTGATATAAAAATGGAAGCCATGCGTGGTATTTTCAATGGTACCGAAACCTTGTTCATACATGCGGAATCGGCCAAGGAAATACTTGCCTCTATAACGTTGGTTAAAAATTATGGCATTTCTAAAATAGTATTGGTAGGCGGCCTCGATTCATGGATGATTACCGATTTTTTGAAACAAAATAACATAGCTGTTATTATAAGAAGGCTGCACAGCCAGCCTGAAAGACCAGAGGGCGATGTAGATGAAACCTACAAACTACCTTATGAGTTGCAAAAAGCAGGCATACTTTTTTGCCTGGGTACTGCCGGAGACATGGAACAGAATGCAACACGCAACCTTCCTTTTATGGCTGGTACCGCTGCTGCTTATGGTTTAAGCAAGGAAGAAGCACTGCAAGCCATAACCTTAAATGCGGCTAAAATATTGGGCATTGATTCTCACCTTGGCAGTATTGAAGAAGGCAAAGACGCTACTATTATTGTCTCCTCTGGCGATGCGCTTGACATGGAGACCAATAATATCCTCTGGGCCTTTATTATGGGCAGAAACATTCAGCTTACCAGTGTGCAGACTGCTCTCTATAAAGAGTATATGAATAAGTACGGCTTAAAATAGCAGGCAGCAGGCAGAGCCTGTTTTTTGCTCTCGATTTAAGGAAACCTATTATTTAGAATGGGTGTGCGAATAAGGCAATACATTACCCCTACGTTAACAAACCATCTTTGCCTTTACAGAAGTAGCCTTTAAGGGTAGTCTGTTTTTTTGTTCATAACTGTTTTTTTGTCAATAACCCTGTTAATTACCCCGGAACACCCTGGGTAGAATTCTTTACTCTCCTCGCTAACTTTATAATCACAAACCCATTACATAAATAAAGTATGCGAAGTAATTCAAGAAGAGTGATTGAAGCGGCAGCAGACTATATCGAGTCATTGTACCGCGAGGGTAAAAACCTTATTTCCTTACAAACATTCAGCGGCGAACATTGTTCGGGTAAAATCCTTGAGCAGGATATTCAGCCTTTTCCGCTGAAAGTGGTAGTTACGGTAATAGACAGTATTACCAACGAGCACCAAAGTTTTGATTTAAGCGAAGTGGCAACTATACAGCCGCTGTCGTAGTATTCATTATTATTCTATACTGGCTTGCGATGGCAATTAAGTTGCTGTTGGCAGTAGTAATATTTATACATAACTTTAAGGATATTAAGCTCTTAATGTTATTAACTATTCCTTTCCATCATTTTACGCAAAAGAAAGCTATCTATTTTTACCTTGAACAAGTCTGTAAGCTATACTTGGCAAAGTTGTTGAAGGAATTGAAAGGGTAAAAAAAATGAAACAATCTTCTATATTCTACGTATAATGTTACTGTTAATCAATGAAATAACGAAAAAAGACATTACAAAGCCATGAAAAATACTATTAGGTTAACTATATTATTAAGTTTAGCATTAGGTGTAAATACCTGTATGTCACAAACTTATATTATAAGTACGTTTGCCGGAACAGGGGTTGGCGGTTACAATGGTGACAGCGTAGCTGCCACTGTAGCAGAAATTAATAATCCTGAAGCGGTAAAAGTAGATACTGCAGGTAATGTTTATATAACCGACTTTGAAAATAACCGCATTAGAATGGTAAATACTTCAGGCTTAATTTCTACCATAGCAGGAACTGGAGTAGCGGGTAATTCAGGGAATGGCGGGTTAGCAACAGCTGCAACCTTAAATCATCCATATTGCGCTGCCATGAACCTTGCAGGTGATCTTTATATTGCTGAGGGATATAATAATGATGTCCGTTACGTTAAGACAACCGGCATTATTTCAACTATTGCAGGGAACGGAACAGCAGGATACAGTGGTGATGGCGGTTTCGCTTTTTTTGCCGAACTGAATGCCCCTGATGGATTTGCGTTCGACACATTAGGTGATTATTTTATTGCCGACCTTTCAAACAATCGTGTACGTAAAGTAAATAAAGCAGGTATTATTTCAACTGTTGCAGGAAATGGAACAGCTGGTTTTAGCGGTGACGGAGGACCGGCTGATTCAGCAGAATTAAATGCAGTGGCCGATATTGCAGCGGATGCTGCCGGCAATATTTATATTGCTGATTTCAATAACAACCGCATACGCGAGGTAAACAGCCTTGGTATTATTACAACGATTGCCGGGAACGGAACAGCCGGATATAGCGGTGATGGTGGCCCTGCAACTTCGGCAGAATTAAATTTCCCCGACGGAGTAGCAGTAGATAGCTCAGGCAATGTTTACATTGCTGACAATGACAACAACCTGATAAGGAAAGTAAGCACAGGTGGTATTATAACAACAATTGCCGGGAACGGAACGGCTGGTTATACTGGTGACGGAGGGCCGGCGACTTCCGCCGAGTTAAATAATCCTGCGGGTCTTGCAGTAGATAAATCGGGTAATATTTACATAGCTGATGTCGGAAACAACGTCATCCGTGAATTAATGCCCACCCCTTTAGGTATAAAAAATATGGCAGCAGTTACTGCGAGCGTATCTGTTTTTCCAAATCCCAACAATGGGATATTCAGTGTTCAACTGGTTAATGGCCAACAGCTAGTCGCTAACAGCTATATTGAGGTTTATAATATGCTGGGCCAGGAAGCTTATACTTCTGCTATTAATTCAGCTTCTATAAAGATTGATTTAAGCAACAGCCCTGCCGGAGTTTATTTATATAGGGTTATTACAATGGAAGGAAAACTTGTTTCAAATGGCAAGCTGGTAATTCAATAGTACGCTCTGTTAATTACTTGCAGGGAGTTAAGGTTTACTTTTAAAGTTTCCGTATTCTTCTTTTCACAGCAGCTAAATTGAGGCAATCAAGTTACATGACCCACATTTAATGGTCTCTCACTTTAATTAGCTGACTTAACTTATAGGATTGAAGCTTCCCCTGCCTTTTTAGAAGTATCGTTTTGCCCGAACTTGTAAACAATACCGGCTGAATGTTGAAGGGTATTTGAAACACCATTAATATAACCCCATTTGGCCATACTTTGCAGGTTAATACCCAATACGTCATTAATCCAGAAATTAAACCCTAAACCCAGGTTATGAGTCCACCCGTTTAACGGCTGTATTTGAGTATAGCCATAACCACCGAGCACATATGGGTCGAACCAATCCATTTCTTTCTTAAAAAGTACCCTGAAGTGATAATTCACGTTCATGTCTACTGAGTAATAATTTAACTCGCCGAGTACAGCGTCTCCGTTCTCAATTTTACCAACTTCATATTTATTAAAAGCACCTGCAAGTTCAAGGCCAAAACCATGAAGAAATAATCTTTCAATACTTAGCCTGAGTGGAGTACCGGCCCAGTTCCAGTTATTTTTCGCGTCGAAAAGGCCGCTAAACTGGCTACCGGGATCAGCTACTATATTTGAACCTACTCCAGCAATCCAGGCTGTATGTATAAACTGCGACTGTAAGTGGTTTAAAACATTATACCCCGGTGAAGCTGAAGGGCCAGCATCGGGTGAACTACCACTGTTGTTCCCGCCAAAACGGTATACAACACCCAATGCATACTGAACATCTGAGGATAATTGATTTCTGAAAGCCCATTTACTTTCTATCTGCAGGTTTATGCCAAAGCTGCTATTTATCCACCCATTACATCCGATTCCAAGATTATACATTCCACCGGTGGTAGCAGTAGGATACCCTCCCGGCTGTATAACTCCGTCGTTTGGCGAAATATAGCCAACACCGTAGCCCCATAAGAGATATGGATCGAAATGGCCACCGTTATTACCGTAAAGCTCGTTAATGTAATATTTAAAATCGGCATCAACCGCAAAGTAAGTTCTTGCTTCGGTACTTAGTGAGCCCTCAAAGTATTTATTGCTGGCCAAATTATTCATACTGGCAGCAAGTTCAAAACTGAACCCGTTCTTAATGTACCGCTCCCCCCAAATTCTTGATGGGTAGGGCACTATATTCCAGTTATCGGAAGGATTAAATAATTGTCCTGCACGCGCGTCTGCGGTAACATTAAAACCTAATCCAACCGTCCAGGTTGCCCTTGTATATTGTGCATTGGCACAACTTAACCCTGCAATAATCAGAATCCCGCTCAGGTATTTTTTTATATAGTACTTTCTCAATGGGCGTTTATTATACAGTTACCAATAGAATTTAAAGGATAAAGGTAATAAAAAAACTTTAAATAACAAGGAATCAGCTGTTAACACGCCCGCTAATGGCCTCAGAACATACGTTTCCACCAGGGTGGAGTGGGCTGGCCGCCGTAACCGTAGCCATAACCATAGCCGTAACCATAGCCTACTTTATGCTTGGTACCGTTTACAAGTATTGCCATGTTTTTAAGTCGTTTTTCCCTGAAGAACATGTGTGGAAGATTAAGGAGCCTTTTATCAAGGAAGTGTGCTCTTATTACATAAATGAATAAATCAGCATATTCGTTTAACAGCAGGGTATCGGTAACCATTCCGGCCGGGGCTGTATCAACAACAATATAATCATACTCTTTTTTTACGGCATCAAACAATTCTTCCAGCCGGCTATTCATTAAAAGTTCAGCTGGGTTTGGCGGAATAGGGCCCGAGGGGATTAAATCTACATTTTCAGCACCGGGTAACCTGCTTATAACTTCTTTAACAGTAATATTCCTGTCGGTAATAAAATTTGTAATACCTGAACCATTCGGCAAGCCTATATAATCGAGAAGCTTGGGCGATCTTAAATCCATACCCATAAGTAATACTTTTTTGCCTGAAATAGCCAGTGCCAAAGCCAGGTTAATAGATATGAATGTTTTTCCCTCTTTACCTATTGTCGATGTTATAAATATGGTATTCCCTTTCTCCTTTACGTTACCCAGCATGAAATTAATATTGGTACGTAACGACCTGAAAGCCTCGGCGGAATTAGACTTTAAGCCCTCAGCCACAATAATCTTTGTTTTTAAATCAGACTGAGGTATATCACCTATCACAGGTATGCTCAATTTATCAATGTCCTTTATACCTTTTACTTTATTATTAAGTAAGCCAAGTATATAAATAAGAATAACAGGAATTATTAATCCTAATAACAACGATGCCAGGTACATCATCTTCTTATTCGGATACACCGTACTTCCGTTACAATATGCGCCGTCGATTATTTTTGTATTGGAAACTGCCACAGCCATGGCAATATTCGTTTCCTCTCTTTTTTGAAGCAGGTATAAATACAGCGCCTCTTTTATTTGCTGTTGGCGGTCAAGCACACGGTATTCCCTCTCATATTTGGGCACATCGGCTATTTTAGAATTTATGTTCGATTCAAGTCCGTTAAGTTGTTTTACTTTAATGGCAAGCGATTCCTTAAGGTTATACAAACTCTGCTTCAGGCTCTGCT
>Ga0206848_1227_pt1 | contig 11271 bp, 10 predicted proteins | sample Alteio_BWOrgCont_18_FD_152635 | JGI IMG/M metagenome (GOLD analysis project Ga0206848, IMG submission 152635) | Enriched cells from forest soil in Barre Woods Harvard Forest LTER site, Petersham, Massachusetts, United States -... | ecosystem: Environmental > Terrestrial > Soil > Temperate forest >...
GCGCATTTGTGACGTTCATGGACAAGCTTCCGTTTTATGGTGCGGCGACGGCGTGCATCGACAATGCCATGCTGCGCGCGATTCTGCCGCGTGTGACTCGCAAGGTTTATACCTACGGCGAAAGTGAAGATGCGGATTTTCGTTTGAGGGTGCTTCCGGGTGATGAGAATTGCCACGCGCGATTTGAAGTCGATGCCTTTGGATTGTTGCTGGGGCCGTTCGAGCTGCATGTCCCGGGCAAACACAATCTGTTGAACGCTACGGCGGCGGTGGCAATTGGGTTGCAGCTGAAAATTCCGGCAGAGAAGATTGCCGAGGGGCTGAAGAGTTTCCGCGGAGTTGACCGTCGGTTCCAGACCAAGGGTGTGGTTGCGGGCGTTACGGTGATCGACGATTACGGACATCATCCGACGGAGATCAAGGCAACGCTGCAGGCGGCGCGGGAGTGCGGGTTTGGGCGGATACTGGTGCTGTTCCAGCCGCATCGTTATACAAGGACGCGCGACCTGATGGCGGAGTTTGGGACAGCGTTTGTCGATGCCGACGAAGTGCAGGTGCTGGACATCTATGCGGCGAGCGAGCAGCCGATTGTGGGTGTGAGTGGAGAAGCGCTGGCTTTGGTGATGCGGCAGAACGGCAGCAACGTGAAGTATGCAGCCTCAATGCAAGAGGCTGTAGCCCGGCTGGCGAAGGATGCTCGGCCGGGAGATATTGTGCTGACCATGGGAGCGGGGAATGTGGTGCAGGCGGGTGGGATGTTGCTGGAAGCTTTGAGAGCAGGGGATAGAGGGTAGAGGATAGAGAAAGACAACGGCAAAAGCAAAGGCAGAGGCAGAGGCAAAACTTTAACGCAGAGGGCGCAGAGGAAAAACGCGAAGGACGCGGGGGAAAACTGCTTGAACGCAATGTGCGCGATGTTTAAGCGCAATGGGGTTGGTGGTTGATGTCAAGTTGCCGAATGGGTTAGTTCCTGATGGGATACCCCCGCGATGGTGGGTGGGGAAATGGTCGCGTGGGTCGATATATTAAGAACTGGCGATTCTTCCGCGGCCTCGCTCAAAGGCCAGCGGAGCATGAAGATGGGTTCCAAACGCGGGTCCTCCAGGGATACTGCCGTGATGGATTTACCGGAGGAGACTTACGAGTCTTCGACGGATTGGCGGAACCGTGCGCCTTCGGGTGCGTGGAGAGAACGCGCAGGATCGGCGTATCCGCAGGAAGACTTCTGGCGTATCGGCAGTGAAGAGAGCCCCTACGTTCCGAAGCGGGCTACGCAGAGCTGGGCGTGGTACAAACTGCCGCGCACCACAGGCGGATGGATACTGTGGGGGGCGGCCATAGCGCTGGCGCTGGGGTTGATTGGCACGGCTGCATACACGGTCCACTACTACCTGATGCACGATGACCGGTTCATGGTCACGACATCCTCTGACATTCAGATCACCGGTAATGAGCATTTGACGCGCGCACAGGTATTGAGCGTTTTTGGCGGAGACCTGGAACGCAACATCTTCAAGGTGCCGTTGGCAGAGCGTCGCGCCGATTTGGAGCGGCTGCCGTGGGTGAAGCATGCAACGGTAATGCGGATACTGCCGAACCAATTGCGTATTTCAGTCCAGGAGCGGACGCCGGTAGCGTTTGTGCGGCAGGGTTCGCAAATTGGATTGGTAGATGCAAACGGCGTTCTTCTGGATATGCCGGAGCAGTCGGCGGGTGACCCGAAGTATTCGTTCCCGGTGCTGACAGGGCTGAGTGCGAATGATCCGCTCTCGACGCGTGCGGCACGGATGGATGTTTACCGCAAATTTATCGCGGAGCTGGATGGCGGTTCGCCGGTGGGCGGCGAGAAGCTGACGCAGACGCTAAGCGAGGTCGATGTTTCCAACCCCGAAGATGTGAAGGCGCTGATCGCGGCTGATGGCACGGACGTGATGGTCCACTTTGGCGATGAAGATTTTCTGGCGCGGTATCAGTCGTTCCAGCTGCACTTGCCCGATTGGCGGAAGCAGTATCCGAAGCTGGCGTCGGCGGACATGCGCTATGCGGACCAGATCGTGCTGGAGATGCAGAGAGGCACGAATGTGCCGCTGGCTGGAGATGAGGCGACGAGTGAGACGGCAGCTCCGAGTACGGATGATGCCACTCCGGCTGTAGCGCCTGCACCGGCCTCTGCAACAAGAAATTCAAAGGCAACGACAAAGGCACCCACATCTCAGAAGCGAGATGTGGGGCACCCGCCTGCAGTGGCTACGACTAAAGCGAAGGCTCCTGTGAAGCCTTTGCCCGTAGCGGCGAAGACAACAGCAACGTCGAAGCCGGCTACAACGAAGGCGAAGGCGCCGGCATCGAAACCTGCAGTGAAGACTGCAACAGCAACAGTGAAGACACCAACGAAGCCGGCGACGAAACCTTCGGCGGGAATCGCGGTGGGGGCCCAGTGAACACACGCAGCGAAAATTTGATCACCGTACTGGATGCAGGCAGCGCGAAAAGCTGCGTGCTTGTAGCTGAGTTGACCGACGGTGTGCTGCGCTATCGCGGGCATGGGATTGAAGCGTCGCAGGGCATGCGGCGTGGAATGATTTCAGAGCTGGCTCCGGCAGCGGACGCGATCAACAAGGCCGCGCTGGCAGCAGAGAAGATGGCGAAGGCGCCCATCGAGACAGCGGTGGTCGGCATTGGCGGGCCGCACCTGCGCGGAATGAATTCGCAGGGCGGAATCAGCATGGGATCGCGCATGAAAGAGATTACGCGCGAGGATGTGCGCTCGGCGATTGATCGTGCGCGCTCGATCGGCCTGGCGCCGGACCGCGAAGTGCTGCATCTTTTGCCGCAACAGTTCATCCTCGACGACCAATCGGGAATTCACGATCCCGTGGGTATGGTTGGCAATCGGCTGGAAGTTTGCCTGCATCTGGCAACATGCTCAGGAAGCGCGCTGCAAAGCGTGGTGACATGCGCGAATAAGGCGGGGCTCGAAGTAACGGATACCGTGTTCGAGGGGATTGCCTCGGCTGAGGCGGTGCTTTCAGCCGATGAGCGCGAGCTGGGTGTGTGTTTGGTCGACATTGGTGCAAGTTCGACCGAGCTGGTGGTGTTCTTTGAAGGCAGCGTAGCGCATACGGCAGTGCTTCCGATTGGCGGCGACCACTTTACGAATGACCTTGCGGTTGGACTGCACATCAGCGTGGAAGAAGCTGAGCACTTGAAGAAGACCTACGGCAACTGCGTAGTGACGAGTGTTCCGCAGCTGAATGAGATTGAGGTGGGCGGCGATCTGGCGATGGGCGGACAGCCTGCGCGGATGGTGAAGCAGAGGTTCCTGGCAGAGATCCTGGAGCCGCGCGCCCGTGAATTTATGACGATGCTGCGCGACAACCTGCGCAACGGCGGTGTGCTGGAAGCCATGGGAGCGGGATGCGTTTTCACCGGCGGCGGAGCCAACCTGGTGGGCCTGCTGGATAACGCAGAGAGCTTGTTGCGGGTCCCGGCGCGGATTGGGTTCCCGGTGCCGCTGAGCAGAATGCCGCATGAACTGGCGCGACCGGAGTTTTCCGCCGCGATCGGGATGCTACTGTATACGCATCGGACCCAGGTAAGAAAGGCGAATGAAGAGCAGGGGTTGAAGCAGAAGTTACGCTCTATCTTCGCTGGAAGTTTCTAGCCACTTAGACACACGGGTGTAAGGCACGGGTACATCCGCGCAACGCACAGCTCTCCCTTGCGGGGGGCCAGCCTTAGTCAAGAGGAGAAACCCATGGCTACGAAAAAGACTGCAGCGAAAAAGGCACCAGCCAAGAAAGCTGCCGTGAAAAAGACGGCGGTAAAGAAGGCTCCCGCGAAAAAAGCTCCTGCGAAGAAGTTAGAGGCGAAGAAGCCGGAGCCGACGCACGAGCAGATTGCAGAGCTGGCGCGAAAGTATTTTCACGAGCATGGCGGCCACGGGGCGACCGCTGAGGAAGACTGGCTGCGGGCTGAGCGGGAGCTGAAGGGCCACTAAACTGGACGACGCTCCATAAGTGTGCCGAAACTGTGGCCGAAGGCTACGAGCCGCTGTTCGGGGTTGAGCTGTATCGGGCTCGTGATGTAGCCGTGAGCCTTTGCTCAGAATGACAGAGCCTTGGTATGGCAATAAATAGAAGAACATAGCGCCTGGATTGGCCGGGTCAGGCTTTGAGACGGTAGACTGATATACATGAATTTTGGCAAGTGGATGGCAGTGGTCTTTTTGGGGCTGGGGTGCGGGCTGACGGCCCATGCACAGTTTGGCGCTTATGTTGGATATTCCGGCGAACGGCTGGGCGGGATCCCGTGCAAGAGCTTTATCGGCACGATGAATGATTGCTCGAGCACGACGGCGTCGCTGCAGGGCGGAACCTCGACGGCGACGACGGATTCGGTGAGTCCTTCAGGGGTCTACTTCGGCGGCTATTGGGACTTCAAGACGCTGGGCCCGGTGCGGCTGGGCGCGGACGTGCGTTACTACGACGCGAAGTCGAACAAGTCGGCGTCAACGGCGAGCGGCGGCCCGAATGCGACCTCGTCCAACACTGTCCTGGGCGGCTTGCGTGGAACGTTCCATACGCATTACTCGTGGCTGAAGCCGTACGGCGAAATTGCGTTCGGACGGACGAGTACAGACGCGGCCAACGGGCCGACACATTTTTCAAGCTATTTCCGCTACCAGGGATTCGTTGGTGTCGACCTGCGGATTTTGCCGGTCCTTGATCTGCGCCCCGTGGAAGTGGGACTTGGGGACATGAGCCCGATTGGCAACAGCGCATCGGGGTCGATCAGCGTGCGCTCGGTTGGCGCGGCCATTGTGTTCCATACGCCTCCCCGGTAACAGTACTGGCGCAGGTAACCGAAGATGGTGCGTGTGCGTGGATTTTGCGCAGTCCAGGCGCGGTTTTGGCGCAAAATAACAAGAGGCGTTTGCCCGGCGCCTGAGGTGAACTGTCTATGCCGAACCAGCGGCCCAACCAGCCAAGCAACCAGCACGACGATGCTCTCCGGATTCACTACCACGATGAATCGCAGCGCAGCGCGCGCATCAAGGTCATCGGTGTAGGCGGTGGTGGCAACAATGCGGTGAACCGCATGATCGCCGCGGGTGTTGTTGGCGTGGAGTTCATCGCAGCGAATACAGATGCGCAGGCGCTCGAAGTTTCGCACGCGCCGGTGAAGTTGCAACTAGGTGTAAAGCTGACCAGCGGGCTGGGTGCGGGAGCGAATCCTGACATTGGCCGGCGCGCGGCGCTGGAAGACTCCGACAAAATTATTGAAGCGCTGGAAGGCGCGGACATGGTGTTTGTAACCACTGGCCTGGGAGGCGGTACAGGCACGGGCGCTGCTCCTGTGATTGCATCGCTCGCAAGCGAGATGGGCGCGCTGACGGTTGCTGTTGTGACGCGGCCGTTCGCGTTCGAGGGCAAGCGCAGAACGATGCAGGCGGAGCGCGGCATCCAGGAGTTGCTGGAAAGCGTAGACACGCTGATCGTGATCCCCAATGAAAAGTTGCTGGCGGTTGCGAAGGATGCGGGCTTCTTTGAGAGCTTCCGCATTGCCGACGATGTGCTGCGCCAGGGCGTGCAGGGAATTTCCGACATCATCACGATTCCCGGCGTCATCAATCGCGACTTCGCCGACGTGAAGACGACGATGGCGGGCATGGGCTACTCCGTGATGGGAACTGCTGTGCGCTCAGGGCCGGACCGCGCGAAGGAAGCAGCGATTGCGGCGATGGCGAGCCCGCTGCTTGAAGCAGGTGCGATTGATGGAGCACGCGGAATCCTGATCAATATTACGGGTTCAAGCTCGCTAAAGCTGAATGAAGTGAACGCAGCTTCGCAGCTGATTCACGCAGCTGCGCATGAAGACGCGAACATCATCTTTGGCGCGGTACTGGATGAGCGCATGGGCGAAGAGGTGAAGATTACCGTGATTGCGACGGGCTTCCGGCAAGAGAGTCCTGCGCGTCGCGAGCGAATGCTGGCTGGTGCGTCGCTGCCGACGTTGCAGCATGAGCCGCCACGGATTTCGCAGCGGCCACTGACCTCGGCTCCGATCTTCCGTGAGGAAGAAGAAGTGGGGCCAGCGGTGACTACGTCGGGTTCGGTGCTGCCGAGTGTTCCATTGCAAGCTCCGCCAGCGCAGCATTCCAGTGCGGCAACGCTGCGCCAGATGCTCGACCAGGCGACCGAAGGAACTCCTGCAGCGCCCGCGACGCGTGGCAATGGGTTGGAAGGTTTTCCGGGATTTCGCGAGACGACGAAAGCTGCCGAACGGCGGACAACCACTCCGTTCTTTACGGAGTCGCATGAAGGTGCGGCTGAAGTTGCGAAGCCCACTGCGCCGGGAGCATACGTGCCTCCGGTGATTAGCGAGGTGCGGCAAGAGTTAGTGCCGGTGCCTGCGTCCGTCTTCGACGACGACTTCTTCAAAAAGCCCAATGATGAGCTGCGCGCGTCGGCGCCGGAATCTGGCACGCAATGGCCTGAGGCCAAGGTGCCGAGCTTTGCTGGATATGCAGCGGAAGAGACGAGCAAGGGTGACGATCTCGATATCCCGGCATTTATGCGGCGCAACCCTTAATAGGTTGTATTCATTTGAACGAAATAGCTCTGATTTGATTGCCTGAACCGTGGACGAGCCAAGGTGTATCTGCGTCAAATCTAGAGGACGAGGAAGAACAGGAATGAAGTTGAGAATTGCATGTGCGACGCTGGCGATTGGTTTTCTTCTGTGCAGTGGCGCGGCGCTTGCCGCAACGACCGCGACGACGAAGAAACATGCGCATGCGGCTAGTTCAACTTCTCATGCGGTGAGCCATCGCAGCGGACACGCGACGGTATCGCACGCGAGAATCGCTCAGACCAGAACACACGCTGTGGGTAAAGCAAGTGTGCGTGCGGCGAGTACTGTTGTGTACCGGCATGGGCGGCGCGTGGTGGTGTCGCGGCGCGCGGTGTATGAGCCGAAATCTGCTGTGAGTAGCTTTAATCCGAATCTGACTATGGGCGATGTGGTGGAGGGTGAAGACCCGGTCGTGCGAGCGGCAGCGATTGAAGCGCTGGGAAATATGAATGGTACGGCGCTGGCAATCGATCCGAACAGCGGAAGAATCCTGGCGATGGTGAACCAGAAGCTTGCGCTGAGCGCGGGCGCAGAGCCGTGCTCGACGATCAAGGTAGCTGTTGCACTCGCGGGATTGAAGGAAGGTTTGATCACGCCGGATATGCAGGTGAACCTGGGCGGACGCTACTCGGAGAACCTGACGCATGCGCTCGCGCACTCTGTGAATGCATACTTTGAGGTGCTGGGACGCGCATTGGGTTTTGAGCGCGTAAAGCACTACGCGAATGAATTCGGCCTGGGCGAGCTTGCTGGATACAACATTGCCGGCGAGCAGCTAGGCGTGTATCCCGACCATGAATTGCCTGCGGCCGATGGTGGCGTAGGAAGAATGTGTTCGTTCGGCGAAAGCATTTCCATGACACCGCTGCAGCTGGGCGCGCTGGTGAGCGCGATTGCGAATGGAGGAACTCTGTATTACCTGCAGCATCCGACCACGCAAACGGAAGCCGCGGTATTTCAGCCGCAGGTGAAGCGCGTGCTGGATATCCAGAACGTGATTCCGCAGGTGATGCCGGGAATGCTGGGTGCAGTGGATTTTGCGGACGGCACCGCGCGCTCGCTGCGAACAAACTTTGTTGAGTTCCCGGTGCTGGGTAAGACGGGAACTTGCTCGAACAACGGCACGCACTACGGCTGGTTTGTGTCTTACGGAAATTCGCCGGCAGGAAAGATTGTGACGGTGATCTTTCTGAATGGCGCGCGCGGCATGGCCGGCCCGAAGGCCGCCGAGCTGACCGGCGAGTTTTATCGCGCGATGCAGGAACGCAATTACTTCGCTCCGAAGCCGGTGGAGACTGTGCCGTTGCAGAGTGCAGGCGGACAGTAACACCGGTGCGACGCATCTGATGAAGTGAGAAAATGGATGCGGCCATGAAAATTCTTACAGCAGAAGAGATGGGTGCGGCGGACAGGCGGTCCGTGGAACTGGGCGTGTCCGTACGCGAACTGATGCACAATGCCGGCACAGCAGTGGCGCGGTTTGCGCTGCGGAATTTCGCGGGTGACGGGCTGGTGGTCGCCGTATGCGGCAAGGGCAACAACGGTGGCGATGGCATGGTGGCTGCTGTCGCAATGGCAGATGCTGGACGCAAGGTGCGAGTGGCGCTGCTGGGACACACGGATGAGTTAAAGGGTGATGCGGCTGCGGCGTGGAAGGCGGTTCTGGAGCACTCTGCGATTGACGCGCGTGAGATTGAGGATGAGGCAGCCTTGAGCAATGCGCTTGAAGGCGCGAAGTTGGTATTGGATGCAGTGGTGGGAACAGGGTTCAAGCCTCCGCTGCGTGGATTAGCGACAAGTGCGCGAGACATCATCGCAAAGAGCGGTGCGGATGTGGTCGCGGTCGATTTGCCGAGCGGGTGGGACGCGGATTCAACAGCAATGTCGGCAGACGGTGCATTTCGCGCGGATGCCGTGGTGACATTCGCTGCTCCGAAGCTGGCACATGTATTTGGATGGATGACGAGCAGCGTGTTTGGGCCTGTAGTGGTGGCTCCGATTGGCACGCCGGCGAAGGCGATTGAATCGAAGACAGGATTGCATTGGTCAGGTGCGGCGAAGGCAATTGCAGAAAAGCCGCGCGGCATGGACGGCAATAAAGGTAAGTTTGGGCATGTACTGATCGTGAGTGGAAGTTATGGAACAGCAGGCGCTCCCAGCATGGCGAGCTTGGCGGCCCTGAGAACGGGAGCTGGATTGGTAACAGCGGCTGTTCCGCAGGTAGTTGCAGATACAGTCGCTCGCACGGCGCCAGAATTGATGGTGCGTCCGTTGTGGCAGGCTGCGGCTCATCGCCGGCAGGAGGCCTACGGCGTGCCTTCCGCAGCGAACCTTGAGCCTGAGCGGCTGCAGGAGCTGCTGAAAGGCATTACGGTGATTGCGTTAGGCCCGGGACTTTCTACAAAGTCCGGCGCTGTGGAGTTTGCGAGAGAGTTTGTGGCGAAGACAACTCTGCCAATCGTGATTGATGCGGACGGATTGAATGCGTTTGCCGGCAAGACTGAGTTGCTGAAGCAAGCAGCTCAATCCAGAACGATTGTGCTGACGCCGCATCCCGGTGAGATGGCGCGGCTGGTCGGCATGACCGTAAAAGAAGTTGAGGCGGACCGCGTTGGTCTCGCGCGCAGATTCGCGACCGAGCACGGTGTGACACTTGTGCTGAAGGGATGGCGGACGTTGGTGGCACACCCTGATGGAAGCATTGCGGTGAATACGACCGGGAACCCTTCGATGGCGAAGGGCGGAAGCGGCGACATTCTGACTGGGATCGTTGCGGCGATGCTGGCGCAATATAAGGACAACGTCGCGGAAGCGGTGGAGGCTGCCGTGTTTCTGCATGGGCTGGCGGGAGACTTCGCCTGTCGCGCGCAAGATGAACACACTGTGCTGGCTACAGATACGGTGGGGCATCTGTGGGAGGCATTTCGCGCGCGCGTGACGGATACAGATGGCCTGACGTGGATTTGCGGACTGGCGGGTGCGAACGGATGAAAGCTTGGACGATGCAAAAACGCCTGCGGACTCGCAGCGTAAATGGGACCCTTGCCCTGGGCGAGATGATTACGGAGCTTCTGCCTGCTCCGAAGCTGGTAGTGTTGCGCGGTGACCTGGGTGCAGGCAAGACGACACTGGTGAAGGGCATGGCCGCGGCGCTGGGTGCGCCGGTGGATGAGGTGACGAGCCCGACATTCACACTGGTGCATGAGTATCGCGGGCGCAAGACACGGCTGATCCATCTTGATCTCTACCGGTTGGAACGCGAGGAAGAAATTGAAGGACTTGGCCTATGGGAGATGGCCGACGCGCCGGACGCTCTGGTGATGGTGGAGTGGGGCGATAAGTTCGCCAGCGTGATGGAGCGCGCCGATGCAGAGATCGCGATGGAGCAGGGTGAGGTGGAGAATGAGCGGCTGCTGATGGTGCAATGGAGATAAAGGCAAAAGCTGAACGCAATGTTCGCGATGTTTATCGCAATGTTAAATACGACAGGCCGCGACTCAATGAGTGGCGGCCTTTGTGTTGGTGCGGTGGTTGGGATTACAGCGTGCGCCAGTCGGCATTGGTGCTAGCACGGATGCCGATGAAGGTGGGGGTGAAGATGGTGGCGGCGAAGACGAAAGCGATGATTGCTGTGTACATGACGTAGTTCTCCTTTGGCGCGCGGAGGGGCTGCCTGCGGCGCAGTTGAAAGTGCGTTGAATGTTGAGGTTTAGTTTCAGCAGCAGAGCGAGTGAGTTGTAGCTCAGTCTCTCTGTCTTTGCGAAGCTCGCTGGGCCTTTGTGAGTCGCGCCTTGTTGGGCTGCGTTGCTCTCATCGGCTCATGGATATAAATACGCGAATGGAAGAAGTTGGTTCCCGCCGGTTGCAATTCTTTTTCGATATTCGGCTGCGCTGAAAAAGGAATAGAAACAGCAAAGGCCGCGATTCAATCGCGGCCTTTTGAGTTGAATCCGGCTTGCAGATTAGCGCGAGCGCCAGTCAGCGTTGGTGCGTGCGCGGATGCCGATGAAGGCGGGGGTGAAGATCGTGAGTCCGAAAACGGTAGCGAGAATTGCGGTGTACATAGTGCTCCTTGGTAGCGCCTGAAGCGGCGCTTGTGCCCTGCGTCAGGGGTTATCAGTATTAGGTCTTCAGTGCAGGCGGGTTTGAGGTCTTGACTCAGCCGTCACATCACTGGCTCAAATTCGTGGGCCCGGTCTGAGGGTCGCGCTTGGCCTTTTCAGGGTTCCAGCAGCGGTGGCACTCAGTGTTTCCATGACCTACTACGGATACGATACAGGATTTGTTCCACCAGTTGCACTTTTATCGCTCTATTTGTTCGATATTCGACTACACCGTGCGAGTCATCCATAATCTAACTGCATTGTTTGCAGCAGATAAGTTGGAATAGAGCAATCGTTGAAAATACTGAAATTATCTATTGCCAATGAATTTACGTGGCTGTTATATTCCTTAGCCTTTTTGCCGTTTGGCAATGCGCTTTTTGGCGGGAAGGATGAAGCGATAAAAGGAGCAGAGCTCGTCGCCAGTAGAGCCGTATTCCTCCTGCTGCGCAATGGCGGCAAGGTCGGCGACGTGGTCATCGGCTGACATGGGAATGCTGCCGGTCCAGGTCCTTTGGAATGCCGGGTGACG
>Ga0206848_1228_pt1 | contig 11261 bp, 10 predicted proteins | sample Alteio_BWOrgCont_18_FD_152635 | JGI IMG/M metagenome (GOLD analysis project Ga0206848, IMG submission 152635) | Enriched cells from forest soil in Barre Woods Harvard Forest LTER site, Petersham, Massachusetts, United States -... | ecosystem: Environmental > Terrestrial > Soil > Temperate forest >...
ATCCCCGGCAAAGCATGGGACTGTTCGTTCGAGCCCTTGAGCGCAATGGCGTCGATCTGCTTGGGCGAAACGAGGAGGAGCGTGTCGTGTCCGCGCTGACGCAATTCCTCCGCGACAGCCAATCCCGGAAAGAGATGACCCCCCGTTCCTCCGCAAGCGATGGCAATTTTCATCGGCGCGCCCTCACATTCTTACACTGTAGGGTTTGGACACGAGCGTCGGCGCGCGGGGCGTCTGATAGACGCCCTGCCGATGCATGTTGAAGAGAATGCCGATGGCGGCGAGACAGGTCAGCAGGTTGGAACCGCCGTAGCTGATGAACGGCAGTGCGATTCCCTTGCACGGCATGAGTGACGTGACCACGGCGAGATTCATCATGGCTTGAAGCGCAATCATGAGCGTGATGCCCGTGCCCAGCAATACCCCCGCCGGATCGGGCGCGTGGACGGTGATCCATCCGCTGCAGAGCATGAGGAGAAGAAAGGCAAGAACGACGCCAAGGGTCACCCACATGCCCAACTCCTCCCCGATGATGGGAAAAACAAAGTCGGTATTGACCTCGGGGAGCCAATACATTTTCTGGCGGCTGTTGCCGAGGCCAAGGCCGGAAAGCCCGCCGGAACCAAGAGCGATCAGCGCCTGCAACTGCTGCCATCCTTTTGGGTCGGACGCATGTTCGGGATGCAAAAAGGCCATCCACCGCGCCAGCCGCTCCGGCTTCAACAAGGTGATCGCGACCAGTCCCGCAAAACCAAGAATCGGCACTGGAACGAGATAGATCATCCTCGTCCCTGCGCAAAACATGATCGCCACCAGGATTGCCAGCATGATGGCGGTCGTTCCGAAATCCTCCTGCCTGACCATCAAGAGGAGAATCGGTGCCGTGCACACAATCGGCCAGAAGAAGCCCTTGAGGAATTCGTGCACATGACGCTGATTTTTCCCCATCCACCACGAAAGGAAAAAGATCAATGCCAATTTGGCGAATTCCGACGGCTGATAAGTCCAGCCCGCCACACGCAGCCAGCGGCGCGAACCGTTAATCATGACGCCCACATGAGGAATCAGGCACAGCACCAATAGCAGGCAGGCCAGCCCCACTGTCCAGGGCGCGTAACGCAGCCATTTTTGGTAATCGTAGCGAGAGAGAAAGACGCAGGCGATTCCACCCAGGGCAAGCCACATGAGCTGTTTGCGGAGGTTGCTGTAGACGCCCATCATGTCCACGGGCGCCAGAACGGAGCTTGTGCTGGAAAGCATCACCAAGCCGAGGGCGATAAGCCCCAGCATGGTGACGAGCAGCAAATAAGCGACGTTCCGTTGCATGAACACGACCGTATCTCCTATTGCACAAAGTTCGCCAATTGGGCCGTCGCTTCAGCCTTGGCCGGAGCCGGGGCGGGCTGCTCCGGTGTCGGCGTAGGTTCAGGCGTGATATTCGTCGCGCTTCGGGATTCCATTGTCGGAATTTTCAGCTTCTTTCCAATGCTCAACTTGGCCGCATCGGTGAGGTTGTTCGCCGTCATGATCGCCGTCGGGGTCGTCTTGAACTTATGCGCAATCCTGGTCAGCGTATCGCCCTTCACGACCGTGTAGGTATGACCGTGGGCAGCTGCCGCCACTTTTGGAGCCGCCGGATGAGAAACCGCACTCGCCACCGGAGCCGTTGCCACGGGAGCGGAAACGTTCATGGAGGGAGCTGCCGGGGAAGCGCTCAGGATCGTCGTGGTTCCGGAAGCATCCGGGGCCGTCGTCGTGGTCGCGACTTGCGTCCTGGCGGGAATGACCATCTTTTGCCCGATGTGCAACATGTCGCTGGTGAGGCTGTTGGCAGCCTTCAGTTTCACGACGCTTGTATGATTCTGATGCGCGATCTTGGCGAGCGAATCACCTGACTTCACCACGTAGGGCTGGCCGTTGATCGTCACCGCAGGCTGAGTCTCGGGCGCTGCGACCGGAGTGACCATCGGATTCGAGGCCACGGCCGCCTTGGCAAGCGGCTGAACAGGAGTAATCACAGGTCCGCGCTGCACGGACGCAAGAGCCGATGCCGCCGAAGCGGTCGTCGTGGAATTTGCTCCAGTCGATGGCGGATTGCCGTCCGTTGAAGCGGTCTGATCGGCGGAAGCGGTTGGAGCCGGAATATTGATCGAACCGCCGCTACCTTCGGTCGTGGAAGATGTCGATGCCGTTGCGTTTTTATCGGCCTGGCCCGCTTCCGGCGCGGTGCTGTCCGAGGTGGTTGCCACATCGCTACTCTTCGCGCTCTTGTGAGTCTGATCGGCCAGAATATCGTCGCTGCTTCCGCCTTTCATCAGGTAATAGGCGGAGAACCCGCCGATGACGACAAGGTGCGCCGCGATGACGAAGACAAAGACCGTCATGAGCTTTAAGCCGCCGGTCTGTTGCGGCTTGATGTTACTATCGTTGGTTTCCATGGTTTTCTCTCTTTCTTTGTGTGGTGGTGGATGGTTGGGATTTAAATTTTGAAGCAGCTCTAGGGTTGATGGGCCTTGGCTTTGACCAGTTCGCGGAATTGATCGCCCCGGTCCTCGAAACTTTTGAACATGTCGTAACTCGAACAGCCGGGGGAAAAGAGGACCATGTCTCCGGGCTGTGCGAGTTGCTGGGCCTGGTCCACGGCGTTGGCCAGCGTGGAGGCCACCGTGCAGGGTACCGCCGAGTTCCAGGTGGCAAAAAGTTTTTCCGCCATTTGGCCGATCAGCACGACCGCCTTGGCTTTTTCGCGGAGCAGGGGACGCAAGGTCGTGAAATCAAGCCCCTTGTCTTTGCCGCCCGCGATTAACACCACGGGCGTGTGCATGGCAACGAGCGCCTTCTCAAGCGCGTCGATGTTCGTCGCCTTGGAGTCGTTCAGGAAAGTGACGCCGTTGACTTCCGCCACTTTTTCGCACCGGTGCGGGAGCGGCTTGTAGCTGCACAGCGCCTCGATGGCCACGTCCCGGGAAACATTGTAAAGATCGGCCACCGCCAGCGCTGCCAGCATGTTCTCCGCATTGTGCTGGCCGATGAGAATGGTCTGTTTCTGCTCAAGCACCTGTTCTCCGTGCGCCACCAGCCAGCCGTCGATCAATTGATAATCGGCAGCCAGGCCCGCCGCGCTGATGGTGATTTTATGCGCGAGAAGATTGGGCAGGTTCAACGCAGCATTGACGACCGCATAATCGTCCGCCGTTTGGTTGCGGAAGATCTGCCACTTCGCCAACTCGTATTCCTCCATCGAACCGTAACGGTCAAGATGGTCGGGGGTCAGATTGAGATGCACGCTGATGCGCGGGCGAAAATCGACGATATGCTCCAATTGAAAGGAGCTGACCTCCAACACCATCACGTCGAGATTCGCACTGTCGCGCACCGCTGCGGAAAAGGCCGTTCCGATATTGCCCGAGGCCATGGTTCGTTTACCCGCCTTGGCCAGCACGGCATGGACAATCTCCGTCGTGGTTGTCTTGCCGTTGGTCCCGGTGATGGCGACGATCGGGCATTCGCAAAAGCGATAAGCCATTTCCAATTCCCCAAACATCGGGAGGCCTGCCTGACACAGGGTCTGCACGAGCGGGACACTCGGATTGATGCCGGGACTGAGCACGCCGAAATCGAATCGGGCGCCTGATTTGATTTGCTCGCCCAGTTCCACCTCGATGCCGCGCTGGCGCAAGGCCAGGGCGCGTTCAAGCACGCGGGCGCTGTCCGCCGCGTCATCCCGCACGGTGACTTCGGCCCCTTTGTCCTGAAGAAGTTTTGCTGCTTCCATACCGCTAATTCCCAACCCGAGTACCACGACTCGTTTTCCGTTCACGTCCATAAATTTTCATTGCGCTCCTATCGTAGTTTCAGTGTCGCCAGCGCCATGAGCGAGGCCACGATGCTTAAAATCCAGAACCGCACCGTCACGGTCGATTCGTTCCAGCCCTTGAGTTCAAAGTGATGATGCAGCGGCGACATGGCGAAAATCCTTTTGCCCGTCAGCTTGAAGGAAGCGACCTGGAGAAGCACCGAACCCGCCTCCAGCACGAAGACGCCGCCGGCAATGACCAGCGCCAATTCCTGATGGACGCAAATCGCGATGACCCCCAAACCGCCGCCCAGCGCGAGCGAACCGGTGTCTCCCATGAAGATCCTCGCGGGATGGCAGTTGAACCAAAGAAAACCGAGCCCGCTTCCCACCAGCGCCGCACAAAAGACCGCCAGGTCTCCCGCCCCGCTGACCAGAGGCAAAAAGAGATAAGTCGCCATCCGCGCATTGCCCGCGACATAGCAGAAAATCGCGTAGGTGATCGCCACGCTGATCGTGCAACCGATCGCCAGCCCGTCGAGACCATCGGTTAAATTCACCGCGTTGGAAGTTCCCATGATGACCAATGCGAAAAACACCACCGCCAACACACCCATATCCACCACCACGGGCGTCTTGAGGAAAGGAATATAGAGGCCGTTCGATGCGCCGGGATATTCGGCGTTGTAACGAAGGTAAGTGAAAACAAAAATGGCCAACAACAATTGCGCGGCCAGTTTCTGCCAACCGCGAATGCCCTTGGAATTTTTCTTCGCCACTTTCTCATAGTCGTCGGCAAAGCCAATCAGCCCGAGATAAAGCATCGAACCGAGCACCAGCCAGTAGAGTTTGTTCGCCGGGTCGCACCAAAGGAGCGAGCTGATCGTCACCGACATGAGAATGAGAATCCCGCCCATGGTGGGCGTGCCTTTCTTGTTGCTGTGAAGATCGGCCAATTTATGGACTTCTTCCCTGGACCGCAACGGCTGTCCCAGCTTGAGACGGGTCAGCAGCACAATTGTCCTGGGACCAAACGCCAGCGAAAGCACCATGGCGGTCAGGGCGGCAGCCATGGCCCGGAACGTCTCATAGCGGAATACGTTCAACGGGCTGAACTCGGCTGAAAAATGGTAGAGATAGTAGAGCATTAGCGGGCTTCCTTTCCCACCACGACAGCGACCAGCCGCTCCAGACCCATGAAATGGGAACCCTTCACCAGAACGGCGTCGCCTTCCTGCATGCGGGTCAAAAGCCCGGATGTGGCCTCTTCGGCATCAAACGCGACTGCGGTTTTGTTGCGGTCAAGGCCACCGGAAATCGCACCCGTGCAATAGGCCTCCGCATGAGGGCCCACCGCGAGGAAAAAATCGATATTCTGCTGCGCCGCGAATTTGCCCACCGCGCGATGCAGTTCGGCCGCATGCTGTCCCAGTTCTCCCATCGAACCAAGAACCGCGAGACGCCGTTGCGCGCCGGGAAATTCCTTCAGCGCCATAATTGCCGCCTTCATCGAATCGGGATTCGCGTTATAGGCATCGTTGATGATCCAGGCGCCCCTTGCCTGCACCACCTGCATTCGTGCGCCGGGCAGCTTGACCGATTCCAGACCTTGCGCAATTTCATCCAGGCTCAGCCCGCAGACCTGGCCCACGGCCGCGGCAAGCAGGGCGTTTCCCACCATCACCCGGTTAAAAACCGGCAGGCGAACCATGACCGAGTCGTCGCCATGAATCATCTTGAAGGAAAGTCCCACGGTCGTGATCTGCAGCTCCTCAGCGCGCCAGGTTGAATGCTCACCCTCTCCCACCCAGATCACCGGCGCGTTGCTGCGATGGGAGATATAACGGCTCCATTCGTCGTCGCTGTTCAAGATCGCGTGGCCATGGGCCGGCAGGGCGGAAATCAACTCCGACTTTTCATCCGCGATGGCGGCCTGATTATGGAAGAATTCGATGTGTGCCGACCCGATGCTGCTGATGACGCCGATCTCCGGCATCGCCATCTTGACCAGCGGCGCAATTTCACCGGGATGATTCATGCCCATCTCGATGACGCCATACTCGTCGCTTTCGTCGAGCCCGATCAGGGTCAGGGGTACTCCGATATGGTTATTGAGATTACCTTCGGTCGCCTTGGTTTTGAACCGGGTGCGAAGCACCGCAGCGATCAGTTCCTTGGTGCTCGTCTTGCCGCTGCTGCCGGTGACACCGATGGTACGCACGGGAAGAAGCCTGCGATAAGTGGCGGCAAAGAGTTGCAGCGCCTCCAATGTGTTGGGCACTTCAACCAGACCGAGATCGTCCGGAAGATCGGGAATGAGACGATTGGAAACGAGAGATGCCACCGCGCCACGGTCCCTCACCTCGCGCACGAACTCGTGACCGTCAAAACGATCTCCACTCAAAGCCACAAAACAATCCCCGGCAACCAGTGAACGCGTGTCGGTATGAAGCCGTTCCACCGGGAGCGTGGGATCCCCCTTGATGACGCGGCCTCCACTGAACCGGGCGACTTCTTCCAAAGTGCAACGACGCATCACGCGGCCCTCCGCTGCAAAAATTCCTGCACCACAAGCCGGTCATCGAAAGGGTGGAATTGCCCCGCGATCTCCTGCGTCGTCTCATGGCCTTTCCCCGCCACACAAATAACATCTCCCGGTTGTGCCAGCGCCAGCGCGTGCGCAATGGCCTGGCGGCGATCGGCCAGCCGTTCGTATTTGCCCGCCACGGCCATGGCAGCGACCCCGGCCTCCATGTTGTTAAGGATTGCCTCGATGTCTTCGCCCCGGGGATTGTCGGAAGTAAAAATGGAGTAGTCGGCATTCTCCACTGCGGCACGGGCCATGAGCGGACGCTTGACCGCATCACGATTTCCGCCGCATCCGAGGACGGCGATGAGACGCCCGTGTGTGATGCCGCGCAGGACAAGCAATGCCTTGCGCACCGCATCGTCGGTATGCGCGTAATCGACCACGGCGGTCACGCCGTCGGGGGAAATGAATTTCTCGAGCCTCCCGGGCACCTGCGGCGTATCGCGCAACCGCTCGACGATGACATGCGGCGCGATGCCGAGAGCCAGCGCGCCACCCGCCGCCGCCAGCGCATTCGCCACATTGAACGATCCAATCAGAGGCAGCGTGAAAGCAAATATCTCCGCGCCGATTCGCAATATACCGCTGGTCCCGGCGGCATCGTATTCCAAGTCACGGGCCTCGAGATCGGTGCCGGCGCGGCCCTGGACGGTGTAAGTCAGCATGCGCACATTTTCGGAAAGCGATTCCGCCAGTTTTCTTCCATGCGGATCGTCGACGTTGATGACGGCGATGCCCGGTTTGTCCGCCCGGTCGAGATTGGTGAACAATAACTTCTTCGCGGCAAAATAATTCTCCATCGTGCCGTGATAATCGAGATGGTCCTGCGTCAGGTTCGTAAAGATACCGACTTGAAATTCAATCGGCGATACGCGGCCCTGTTCCAACGCGTGCGAGGAAACTTCCATGACGGCAGCGCGACAACCTGCTCCCTTCATCTGGGCCAAAAGTTCATGCAGATCAAGCGACTCGGGCGTCGTCCGCGACGCGGGCAAAATACGTTCGCCGATTTCATAGCGCACCGTTCCGATCAGGCCGATGGGCACCTTGGGCTCGGAAAGGAGATGCTTGAGAATAAAAGATGTCGTGGTCTTGCCGTTCGTGCCGGTCACGCCCACCATCTTGAGCGACCGGTCCGGGCGGCCAAAGAAACTCGCCGACATCGTCGCCATCGCGCGGCGTGCATTTTCAACCTCGATAAAAGTCGAACCTTGCTCGGTGACAAATCGGGAATTTTCCAGCACGACCGCCGCCGCACCCATGTCGCATACCTCGGTGATGTACTGATGACCGTCCGTCTTCTCGCCTTTCCAGGCGAAGAAAACATCATTCTCCTCCACGCGCCGCGAATCGTAACGCAAGGCGTGAATCACCCGATCGACCGGCCCCTGGACAGACTTGGTCAGGGTCTCCTTAAGAATTTCGGAAAGTTTCACAGCGTCCTCGGATTGTTGGCCGTTAACGTCGGGGCCGGAGTCACCGCCTGGTCGGGCGCGATGTCCATGATCTGCGCCACCTGTTTGGCGATGTTGGCGAAGACCGGCGCGGAAACCTCGGCGCCGTAATATTTGGCCGTATGAGGCTCGTCCACCATGACCAGCGCGACAAACGCCGGATCTTCCGCAGGCATGAAACCGATGAAGGATGAAACAAACTTGGTGTGCGAATAGGCTCCGTCGACAAACTTCTGTGCGGTACCCGTCTTGCCCGCGAAGCTGTGACCATCGATGTGGATATTTTTCGCGGTACCGTCAATGGTCACCTGCTGGAGCGCCCGGGCGACATCGCGGGCCGCATCGGGAGAAATCACCTGGCGCACGATGCGCGGCTGGTAGACTTTGACGACGCGCCCTGTCTCATCGGTGACCTGCTTCGCCAGTTGCGGGACCATGAGACGTCCGCCATTGGCAATCACGCTCATGGCCGTCGCCATTTGCAAGGGGGTCGCCGCAACTTCCTGCCCCATGGGAATGCGGGTGATGGAAAGCGCGCTCCACTTATCGACGGACCGGAGAAGTCCCGTCGATTCGCCTTGTCCATCCAAGAGATTCGTGCGCTGACCAATGCCAAAAGCCTTCGCGTATTGGTAAAGCTTGTCCTCGTGAAGATAAGTAAGCGCAATCTTGGCGAAACCGATGTTGCTCGACTGCGCCAGCACCTCCATGGCTGGAAGCGTGCCGTTTGGTTCGTCGTCCTTCAGGTATTTCCCGCCATAATAGAAAGAGCCGTTCTCGCAAAAGATTGGCGTCTCAAGGTTGATTGCGCGCTCATTCAACGCCGCCGCCAGCGTGATGATCTTGAAAATCGAACCGGGCTCCACCATGTCGGTGATGCAACGATTCGGCAACGCATCGCGCTGGAAAGTCTGGCGGTTATTCGGGTCGAAGGTCGGCCGCGATCCCATGGCCAGGATTTCCCCGGTATGCGGGTCCATCAGGACGATATAAGCCGAAGCGGGTTGATAGGTTTCAACAATCTGGTCGAGCTGGTCTTCCACCACATGCTGAATCGCCATCTTGACCGTCAGTGTTACATTGTAGCCATTGATCGCAGGCGTTTCGCGCGTCTGATATCCCGCGATCTCCCTGTTTCGGGCGTCGAGCTCGACCCATCGCTCGCCCGGCACGCCGGTCAATGATTTGTCCATCTCCTTCTCCATCCCCGCCAGGCCATGGCCGGTACTCGGATCGACGTACCCGAGAATATGGGCCGCCAGTTCGGTATTTGGGTAGGACCGAAGATCGTGCGGTTCGATGATCAGGCTGTTCAACTTGAGCGCCTTCAGTTGTTTGACGACACTGTCATCGACGTTTTTGGCCAGATAACCATGGCGATTGCGTGGATCGAATGCTGCCGTGAGCTGCGTCACGGGAACCTGCAAAATTTGTGCAAACTGGGCCAGCCGGTCCGAGGGATGATCCAGCAGCTTGCCATCCACGCAAACGTCGAAAACCTGCTGGGTCTGGGCCATGATGTAGCCATCGCTGTCGAAAATCGTGCCGCGCCGGGGCGCGATCGTCTCGGGATGGAGATGATTCTTCACCGCCATTCGCCAATACTTGTCGTGCTGGACAAGCTGAATTTGAATGAGATTAAACGAAATGACCGTAAATCCGCAGGCTAAGATAGCCAGAATCCAAATGGCGCGGATACGGTGTTGCATGGCACAAATTTAGGGCTGGGCCGGCGCCGCATCCGCCGTCGCCACCGGAGCATTGAGGTTGATGGCGTGATTGGGTTCTGTCCCGATGCGGGCCAGGCGCATCCGCGTACTCTGGTCCATCCGAACGACGGTCAGGCGCATGTCATCAAGCCGAACGAGCGTGGAACGCATCTGCACCAGCCGCCGCTCCAATTCGCGCTGCGACTTCATTTTCTCCAGATCGAAGGCCAGGGCGGCATTGCGGTTCTCGATGGCGCTGAGCTGAAGTTGCAAACGGTGCGTCTCCTCGGCCACATGCAGATTCTGATTTTTGCAAAGCATGTAACTCAGCCCCAGGACAGACATCAGGCCCACGATCAGGATCCACTTCATCACTCCCATCCAATGCAGGGACTGGCTGTTCTTCATGCGATTACGGCTCATGAAAGTATCTCCTCATTGCGAACGGCGACACGAAGGCGGGCACTCCGCGCGCGCGGATTTTTTTCGATTTCTTCCTCGCTCGGCAAATAGCGTTTCGTCTCCCGCAGGTGGCACATTGGGTTGGGCAGCGTATTGGGGTGCCGGGGCGTATCGAGCCACTGGGCGCTCCGTTCACGCATGAATTGCTTCACCACGCGGTCCTCCCCGGAATGAAAACTGATTACCGCGAGCACTCCTCCTGGTTGCATGATTTCAATCGCCTGCGGCAGAGCCGCTACCAGCGCCTCCTGTTCTCCATTGACTGCGATTCGTAAAGCCTGGAAGACCTTCGTTGCCGGATGTATTCCCCCAGCTCGTCGGTGCGGAAGCGTTTCGGCCACCACTGAAGCCAGGTCGGTCGTGGTGCGGAAGGGTGCGCGCTGGCGCCGTGCCGCCAGGGCCCGTGCCACCCGCCTTGCTTCTCTTTCTCCGCCGTGTTCATAAAAAAGTTTGCTGAGTTCTCCTTCGGGAAGTTCGTTCACCAAGTCGGCCGCCGTCGGGCCGCTGCGACGATCCATGCGCATGTCGAGCAGGCCTTCCGTCCGAAAACTGAAGCCGCGCTCTGCGGTCTCCAGTTGCGGCGACGAGACCCCGAGATCCAAAAGAACCCCGTTGACCTTGTCCCAGCCGTGCTCGTGACTGCATGTTTTCAATTCCTTAAAGTTTCTCTGTTTCCATTTAAAATTTTCCGGCCACCGGGCCTCCAGCGCCCGGGCTGTTTTTTCCGCCTCACTGTCCCGGTCCAACCCAAGGACCAACGCCCCCCATTCCAGCAACGCGCGCGAGTGACCGCCGCGTCCAAATGTCCCATCGATCCATCTCTGCCCCGGGAGCACCTTCGCCGCCGTCAGCACCTCGGCCAACAGAACCGGAACATGCCCACCCCCGACTCTTGTTTCCTCTTCCTCTCCGCCTCCCACAAAATTCAACTCATTTTCCACCGCCAGGCCGGCGCCAGGACCGGTCTCCGCAGACCCACAAGCTCAAAGGCATTCCGCCGCGCCAACTTGACCACCGAGGACCCGATAACCTCGCCCTCCCCATCCTTTTCCGCTTCGAATCCATAAACCAGTTGCCTGCGCACAAGACCTTTGATTTTGATTTCCATATTCCTCGTTTTCCTCCGCGGTGTGACAGCGAACAAGCCGCCGCCGATGCCGTTGATGGGTAACAAGGAGTAAGGCATCATTTACATCCTCATCGGGTTTTGACCCCTACCGGCACTCACCGGCCAGGTCCTCAATAAATTC
>Ga0206848_1229_pt1 | contig 11223 bp, 9 predicted proteins | sample Alteio_BWOrgCont_18_FD_152635 | JGI IMG/M metagenome (GOLD analysis project Ga0206848, IMG submission 152635) | Enriched cells from forest soil in Barre Woods Harvard Forest LTER site, Petersham, Massachusetts, United States -... | ecosystem: Environmental > Terrestrial > Soil > Temperate forest > O...
GCAGGGAACGATTCCGGAGTTGCAGCCGCGGGCGGTGGGTGAGCCGGTGCATATCGCGGTTGATCTTGCGAAACAGGTGGGGCCGTATAAGCCTATTTATAGCTGGTTTGGATATGACGAGGGCAATTACACCACCATGCGTGATGGCAAGAAGCTGCTTGTCGAGTTACACGATTTGAGCCCGGTGCCGGTGTATATTCGCGCACATCATTTGCTGACTTCAGGGGATGGGGTGGCTGAACTCAAATGGAGTTCGACGAATGTGTACCGGGAGGATGCGAGCGGCAAGCCTATCTACGATTTCACGATTCTGGATGGAATCTTTGATGAGTACAAAGCTGCCGGCGTGCGGCCGATGGTGGAATTGGGCTTTATGCCGAAGGATCTGGCGGCGTCTTTGCCTGATCGGAAGGAGTACCAGGTTCATTTTCCGAAGAGCACGATTTCCGGAGCTTCGAACAATCCGCCGAAGGATTACGCGAAGTGGGGTGAGCTGGTGCGTGTGGTTACGGCGCACCTGGTGGAGCGGTATGGGCGAGAGGCTGTGCTGCAGTGGTACTTCGAGGTGTGGAATGAGCCGGACATCGATTATTGGCATGGGTCTGCTGAAGACTACTGGAAGCTTTATGACTATGCCGTTGCGGGGGTGCGTGCTGCGCTTCCCGGTGCGAAGGTTGGCGGGCCGGCGACGACCAGTCCGCGCAGCGATAAGGCGAACGGCTATCTGCAAGGATTTTTGACGCATGTTGCCAATGGGAAGAGTGCTGCGACAGGTGGCGCGATTCCGCTGGATTTTATCTCGTTTCATGTGAAGGGAAATCCGCAGATCACCAACGGCCAAGTGGTTATGGAGCTAGATAAGGAGCTGAAAGATGCAGACCGGGGATTTGCAACGATTGCTTCGTTCGCGCAGTTTCGAGAGCTGCCGATTATTTTGAGCGAGGCTGACCCTGAGGGTTGCGCGGCTTGTTCGAGCAAGATGAATCCTGCGAATGACTATCGGAACGGAACTCTGTATCCGGCTTATACGGCGGCGGCGTATAACGCTCTGTTCGAGTTGCAGGATAAGCATCAAGTGAATTTAATTTCGATGCTGAGCTGGTCGTTCGAATTTGAGAACAGAGATTTCTTTGAGGGGTTTCGATCGCTGTCTACGAATGGAATTGACGAGCCGATTCTGAATCTGTTTCGCATGCTGGGCATGATGCAGGGGGCGCGGGTGGGTACGCATAGCGATGCGGCGATTTCATTGAGCTCGCTTGTTGCGAGTGGAGCGCACGCTGCGGCTGATGTGGATGCGATGGCGACGAAGACTGCGAATGAGGCAGACGTTCTGGTCTGGAACTATCGCGATAGTGAGGAGCCGAATGTAGCGCCCACTGCTCTGACGGTAACTGGTATGCCGCCCACGGCGAAGCGCGTGATGGTCAAGCAATATCGTATTGATGCGAACCACAGCAATGCTTACACGGCGTGGAAGACTATGGGGTCGCCGCAGCATCCTACGGCGGAGCAGTATTCGCAGTTGCTGGATCATGACGGGTTGGAGTTGATTGGATCACCGGCCTGGCAGGATGTGAAGGATGGGAAGATCGGAATCGAGACAGAGTTGCCGAGTGAGTCGGTTTCGTTGGTGCAGGTGAGCTGGTAATGACAATGGCCAGTAAAGGAGATCAGCAATGGCAAAACCAGTGAGTTTTCAGGAAGATATTCTGCCGCTGTTTACTGAGCGGGATATTCATGCGATGAGCAAGGCTTTCAACCTGGTAAGTTATGGCGATGTGAAGACGCATGCCGATGCTATCTATGACCGCATTCGCGGGATCGGTGGAGCAGTGATGCCGCCACCGCCGCCGAGGGGTGAAGGCCCTTGGGCGCAGGCGAAGGTTGAATTGTTTGCTCAGTGGATGAAGGATGGATTTCGAGCTTAGTGTGAGCCGGAGACGCGTGTAGCGGAGAGGGAATCGGCAACTACCCAGACTGCGCCCTGCATGGCAATGTTGATGGCGTTGCCTGCCCAATAAAAGTGGCCGCGTGGGTTGGGGAGAAGCATGGGAATCCATACGAGGATTTCGAAGCAGAGAATCTCGGCGGTAAGCAAGCGTGAGGCGAGTGGCGCGAGGATGCCGCTCAGAATGGCTGCGGCTGCGAGGAAGAATCCAATGGTGGTGACGTAAGCCCAAAAGAGCTGCGAAGGCGGAAGCCATTTGGGAATCCAGTTGAGCAGGCCCGGCATGGCGACGATGTGTCCAGCGCCGAAGGATATGGCGCAGAGGCCGTAAAGACGGGCGAAGAGAGATTCGCAGCGTGAGATGGAGGAACCAGCGGATGAGAGCGATGCGATGAGGACGGCTCCGGCGACGACGAGGGAAAACTCTTCAAAGAAGTTGCCGATGGGGTCGAAGTTGCGCAGGTTCTCAAGGATTTTTGGCACCCAGAGCAGCGTGAATACAGAAAAGACTGAGGTGAGAGTGATGGCACCGACGCGAGCGGTGCGAGGCAAGAGAAGTGCGAGTCCGGCGGCGAGCTCGATGATGGCAGTGAGATATGCGAGGGGCATGTGAAAGGGAACGCCAGGCCCCACGTGCTGCCATGTGGTGGCAAAGTCGCCGGAGATGAGGCCGAGAAGGCCGAGGAATATGGCGCCAGCGGCGTAGATGTAGATGCCTAGATTGGATGCGAGGCTGCGACTCTGCATGGGAACGGGCTCCATTGTACGGCAGTCGAGGCAGGTTAAGTGAATGGACTGTGTGGAACGGCGAGGGTGAGCGCAGATTTGGTTCGTTAAACTGGAAGCTGCATGCCGGCTGAAATCATTCTGCAGCAAAACCCGGACGACGCTGCTCTTGCGGGGAAGCGCGAGCAACTTGCCGCACTGCGCGGCAGGTTGGGGGAACGGGAGTCGGAACTGGCGCAGTTGCGCTCGCAATTGAGGACGTTTGAGAGCCGGTACTTTCGGCAGGTGGGTGGACTGTATGCCGAGCTGGATGAGATTGAGGCGCGAATTGCGGAGCGTGAAGTGGATTTGTACGACTCGGATGCTGCGCGTGAGCGGGCTGAGGAGGCGCGGCAACGTGCGCAGGAGACGCATGAGGCTGCATTTGACGAGGATGAGGACGCGGAGGAAGAGTTTGATCCTCCGGTGAGCTTGAAGGCGCTGTTTCGCGAAGTGGCGAAGCGGATTCATCCGGATTTTGCGCGGGATGAGGCCGAACAAAAGCACTTTACGCTGCTGATGGCGCGGGCGAACCAGGCCTACAGGCGAGGCGATACAGAGACATTGCAACGGCTGCTGGATGATTATCGCGAGGTGGCGGGCGCTCTTGCAGGCGAGAGTGCGGCTGCTGAGCTGTTGCGTGTTACACGGCAGATTCAACATGCGGAGCGTGATCTTGCTGCGCTGGATGTGGAGCAGCGGGTGCTGCTGGAGAGCGAGATTGCGCAACTGCATCTGGATGCGGAAGAGGCTGCGCGAGAGCATCGCGATCTGCTGACGGAGATTGCGACGAAGGTGCGCGAGCAGATTGCTGAAGCGAAGCGGCGATTTGAGTTTGTGGACCGGCAGGTTACTGCGCATGGACGATAAAGGCAAAGTTGGGTTGCAGCACACTCCTGCGCGCGCGGGGCTGAGCCTGCATTCTTCGCGTTCAAGCATTATTGCGCGGGGACGGCGCGAGGCTGCGAGTGCCGCTACTGATCCTGATTATCGGCAGGGCGCCGTTGAGTTCAAGGCGGGCAACTTTGCGGAAGCTGCTGCGAGCTTTCGCCGGACTGCTGAGCAGGGGCATGCTGAATCGCAATACATTTTGAGCACGATGTATGAGGCTGGGCAAGGTGTGCCGAAGGATGATGTGCAGGCTGCTTACTGGGAGCGCAAGGCTGCTGACCAGGGACATGCTTATGCGCAGGCTAATTTGAGTTTTCGCTATTACTCAGCGAATGATTTTGTGGAGGCTTTTGCGTGGTGTCAGCGTGCTGCGTACAGTCAACTGGCGTGGGCGCAGTACAACCTGGGACTGATGTATCGCAAAGGTGAGGGAGTGGCGCAGAGTAATGCCGAGGCTGCGCACTGGTATCGGCTGGCGGCGCAGCAGAACTACTCCGAAGCGCAGCATAAGCTGGCGGAACTTTATTACTTTGGGACCGGCGTTCCGCAGAGCTATGCAAAGGCTGCTTCTTGGTTTCAGAGGGCTGCTGAGAATGGCAATGCCGAGGCTCAGTTTCAGCTGGGGCATCTTTATGCGACGGGGCAGGGCGTGGAGCATGACTATTTGCAGTACAGGCATTGGATTCGGCAGGCCGCGCTGCAAGGGCATGAACAGGCGCAACGTGAATTGAAGAAGCGTTTGTATCGAGATGCGTGAGGGCAGAGAACAGGGATCAGCGGTCAGAGATCAGACTGCTGAGAGGAGTGCGAAGTGGCTACTGTAAAGCTCTGGAGCGATGAGGAAGCAGCGGCTGTGCCGATGGTGAAGGTTGTGTTTGACGATATACGTGCTATGCGAAAATCGGACTTCATCAATAACTTCTGGCGGGCGCTGGCGAATCAGCCGAAGCTGCTGGAGCGGACCTGGGCGAGCGTGAAGCAGGTGATGGTTGAGCCGGGGACGCTTGATCCGCTGACGAAAGAGTTGATTTATATTGCGGTGTCGGCGACGAATAGCTGCAGCTATTGCGTGCACTCGCATACGGCGGCTGCGCGTGCGAAGGGACTTACGGACGAGCAGTATGCGGAATTTCTTGCGGTTGTGGGCATGGCTGCTGAGACAAATACGCTGGCGAATTCGATGCAGATTCCTGTGGATCGGGAGTTTCTGGCGGAGTGAGTATATTTTGGTTTCAAAATTCGCCGGCAGCTGCTACATCTCCGATTGAGCCGATTTCGATTCGATTGCGGCCCTGATGTTTTGCCTTATAGAGCGCCCGGTCTGAGGCTTCAATGAGTGCCACTGCGGAACTATCCTGGGATGCGACGCAGGTGGCGACGCCGGCGCTAATGGTAACGAACTGGCCCAAAGATGTTTCATTGCGGATGCTTAATGCGCGGACCGCGGCTTGCATACGTGCAGCGACCATCTCTGCGTCCTGAAGACCGGTGTCGACCAGGATGGCGGCAAACTCCTCGCCGCCGTATCGTGCGAGCAGATCGCTACTGCGCGTGAGAGCACTACGCAATGCTCCCGCGACCTCAGTGAGACATTGATCTCCGTAGGGATGACCGTATTGATCGTTGAGACTCTTGAAGTAGTCGATGTCGATCAGCAACAGTGACAGTGGCCGTCCGAGGCGCGCTGCGCGGTCCCACTCTACGGCCAGAATCCGGTCAAAGCAGCGGCGGTTTGCGATTCCGGTGAGGCTGTCGCGGAGGGAGAGGACTTCAAGCTGGTCGCGCGCCTGACGCAATTCATGCTGTGACCGTATAAGTCGATTCTGCAGCATAATGGAGCGCGCGCCGTACACGATCAGCGCGGTGACGATTGCGGCGACCGCCCAACCGAAATGGCTGCGTGTTGCTGCGATTCCGATTGCCAACAGGGCGTAGGTGTAAAGGATGGGTGATGCGTTGTCAATGAATGATGTCAGCAGACTGCCTGTGGCTGTGTCGGCTGATGCGGGCTGCTGTGCCGATGGGAGTAAGGCACACCCTGCTACCAGGAGAAATGGAAAAACGACCAGCAGATCATAGGATCCCGTCTGTTCCTGAAGAGCGATGACCATGTGGTTGTACCAGGCAGCGCAGAGCGCATAGGTCCACAAAAAGGTCGCGAGGAATTGATAGAAACGGCGAATCTCCGCATCCCTGGGGCGTGCCAGCAGTCTCAAGGTCGCAGCCGCAGCGAAGACAAGGTTTTCTATGTTGTAGGTAATCTGCATCCGGCTGGCGGAGATGGGCTGCTGAGCCTGATGCATAAATGGAAATGCGGAAAAAAGCATTACGTAGACGAGGCAGGTGGTCATCAGGACCTGCACCCCATCCAGCCAGGCGAAGAGGGGAGTCTGTGGCTGTTCAGTGGGCAGCGAAATTGCCAACAGGATGGGGACACCGTACAGGAAATAGATCAGGTCGGAGACGCCTGCATCGATCTGCATGGAATTGCGTGTCAGATCTTCCCACGCAGCGAGCGAAAGCCCTATGGCCCAAAGAAAAATGGCAACTGAGAGAAGCCCCCAAGAAATCCGCATGCGGGAGGTGCATCGAACTGCTCTCCAGACGCAAGCAAAGACCGCTAACCATACACCTATAAGTTGGAGGGGGTAGGAGACGGCCATCTTATAGGGCCGCGTAAAAAAAAGGCACAAAGCAAACAGGGTTAGATACCCCACAATCAATGCGACGGAACGTGCAACATAGAACGATCTGCTCCGCATAGCGTAGCTCATTTCAACTCAATCGGAATATATCCTCGTCAAGACCGGAGCGGATTCGCCGGGCGATGGATTTTGCGTCCGCGGCGTCATCGCAGATTTCATGTTTTGGGAGGCCTTGAAACATTCTATAGAAGTCACGGTAGATGGTGTAGTCAGTAATTTTGCCTTCAGGCCGAGTGGCGGCACGCTGTTCGCAGGTTGCCAGGCTGGGCCGCACCATTACGAAGTCAATTGGGGTTTCCTTGAGGATTTTGCGGGCTGTGTCGAGGAAGTCCAGAGGAAAGGAAAAGTTCAGCAGGACCTCATAGCCACTGCGCGCGAGAGGCACGGAGGCTGCGGTGATGGAACGCATGAGAACTCGAAAGCGTTCGTGCCGGGGCTTTGCGTCCGGTTTGGTGAAGATCGGCCAGAAGGCATCGCCTTCGATATAGGAGAGCGGCGCGGGAGAGAGGGCGATCAGTTCCCGCGCTACTGTGGTTTTGCCTGCACCGATGGGGCCCGAGAGCATCACAACGGACATTGCGAATCTCCTCGTGGGCTGATTCTATGCCAATATCAGCGTGGGTAGGAGGAATCGTTTTTTGCCTAAGCGGTCAATATGCAGGCCGCTTATTTGTCGCGGCCCTGATCGCGCAGGGTTTTGGCGAGAATATTGATGTTTCCGTCTGTTTGCGGAGGAGTGAGCCCCAAGATGTGCGCCCTCCAGAACGAAATCTCCGCGGCTCAAGATGTCTCACACCCCATGCAGTACCGGCTCCGCAAATCCAGCCCGCGGCTCACTACCACCAAGCAAATGGTCGAAACCAGGGACGGCCTCGTCGCTCTGCTGCTCGCCGTCAATGACTCGCCGCCCTCCGCCGACGACGCCCAGAAGGAACAAGCGCGCCTCGACGCCATCCTTTCCGATCCCTCAAAGCAGCAGCACCGCAAGCAATCTGAAGACGCTGACACCCAGCGCGCCATGAAGGTCCTGCGCTCCCTGCCGAAAGCCTTTCTCTACCAGGACGCGGGACCACGGACCACAGACTCGGGCGTCACCGTCGAGCGGTATACCTTCACCCCCAATCCAAAGTTCAATCCGCCCGACCTCGAAACTCAGATCCTCACTCAGATGACCGGAGAAATCTGGATCGATCCCGCGCAACAGCGCGTCGCACATCTCGAAGGGCAACTCCAGAACGACGTAGATTACGGTTGGGGAGTCCTGGGCCGGCTCTACAAAGGCGGCTCCGTGGCCATCGATCAGGCCGACGTGGGCGGCGGCGTTTGGCACATCACCCATTTCCGGATGAAAATGAGCGGCCGTGTGCTTTTCAAAAGCAAAGTCTTCGACACCACGGAAGAGGAAACCCTCTTCGCACCGGTCTCCACCTCACTCGATTACAAACAGGCCATTCAAATGCTCCGCGGGTCACAGATGAGCCTCGTTTCTAACTCCCGTTAGCGTGGACAGCCAGAGCAGCAAGGCATCGATGGACTTCCATTCCAATCCATCGATGCCTTATCTTGTTTGGAGCACCGGTGCCAATCTTGTGATGAACCCTATCGAAATCTGTTATTGCCACTGCTGTAACTGCTCATCTGCTGATCACAATACACAGCCGAGGAAACGAATCCAGGAAATGGCCTGGAAAATCCAATGACAGAGATCTCCTTTAGAAAACTTCTGCTTCGCTTTGCCGCATTGCCGCTCCTGTGCTGCTGCGCATTTTTAGCGATTATCGGAGTTGAGCTCCGGTCCATCGCAGCCTCCCGCCTTGTCGGCGCGCAGGCCACATCCATATTGCTCCAAAGCAATCTCCTCCAGAAGAGCCTCATTGACGAAGAAACCGGATTACGCGGCTATCTGGCCTCGCCAAACACTGTATTCCTTAAGCCGTATATAGACGGAATGAGCCGTCAAGGCGGCGAATTGTCTGCTTTTAAAGACTTAGCCGCCCCGGATAAATCGCTCTCGAAGCAGGTCGCCTCCATTGCGGAGAGCACGCGCAGCTTCAACACAATCAACAAGCAACTCCTCGATAGCCATATCATTGGCCAGGATCGAGCTCAGCTCCTTCAGCGTGAAAAGGAGACGATGGATGCTCTCCGCAGCGAGTTCTCAAAGCTGAATACCTCTCAGCTCGCCATCCGTGAACAGAGCCGCCTTGTAGCGACAACCACACTCGGGCGTTTGCCAATCATCATTCTGAGCAGTGCCGTTGTCCTCGGACTCCTTGTCTTCTGGTACGGAACGAGGCTATACCGCGCGATTACAGCTGCTTTCCAGCAGCAGTTGACCGATGCTGAAATGCAGCGAGACTCGCTTCGCACCACGCTGGAAAGCATCGGCGACGGTGTCATTGTCTGCGAACCGGATAGCAGCATCAGGATGCTCAACCCAGCCGCGGCAACACTCACCGGCTGGACACAAAAGGAAGCTGTCAGCACTCAGTTTTCAGAAGTCTTCCGGATAGTCCATGAAGAAACGCGTGCCCCGGTGGAAAGCCCTGTCGAAAAGGTTCTTCGTACCAAATCTGTCGTGGCTCTCGCAAACCATACCGCGCTCCTCCGTAAAGATGGAACCGAACTCCCGATCGACGATAGCGGTGCACCCATTCTCGATGCGAAAGGCGATCTGACCGGCGTGGTTCTTGTCTTCCGCAGCGTGCTGGAGCGCAGAGCGGCAATGCGGGTCTTGAGAGAGAGCCGCGAGCGGCTGAATTCCATCTATAACACCAGTCTCGAATACATTGGCATCCTCAATCCCGAAGGGATCCTTCTCGACTGCAACCGCGCTTCGCTAGCATTTGCCGGCAACTCCCGCGATGAAGTCATCGGGCAGCCTTTCTGGAGCGGACCATGGTTCCGTTACACGCCGGGAGTGCCCGAGCAGATGCGAGCTATCGTAGAGCGCGCCGCCGCCGGCCAGGCAGCTCGCACCGAGCTTTCCCTCACGCAACCATCCGGCGACGCCGTAATATTCGATTTTTCACTCACTCCCGTCTTTGACGTCGATGGCAAGCTTCTATACATGGTTCCTGAAGCCCGCGACATTAGCGATCTCAAGCGCGCCGAATCCGCTCTGATACAAAGCGAGAAACTGGCCGCTGTTGGAAGGCTTGCCGCCTCTATTGCACATGAGATCAACAATCCGCTCGAAGCGGTGACAAATCTGCTGTATCTGGCAAGGCACAGCGACTCAGCCCAGAATGTTCAGTCGTTCGTTGAAGCCGCTGAAGGGGAACTACGTCGAGTCGCCATCATCACCAATCAAACGCTGCGCTTTCACAGGCAATCGACGAATCCGGAGCGCGTTCATCCTTCGGAACTCATCGAGACGGTCCTCAGCGTTCATGAACGGCGTCTCAAGTCTGGCAATATTAACGCCGAGTTACGCCACGACCCGAGCGAGCCAATCGTCTGCTTTGCTGGCGATGTCCGTCAGGTCCTCAACAACCTCGTCAGCAATTCTATTGAGGCCATGGATGGCGCCGGAGGACGCCTGCTCGTACGCACGCACGCTTCACACAACTGGCAAACCGGACAGTCAGGCTTTGTTTTCACAGTAGCGGATACCGGCTCTGGCATACCTCTCGAAAAAATCCGCCACATCTTTGAGCCCTTCTTCACCACCAAAGGAAGCAGCGGAAACGGTCTCGGTCTCTGGATCTCGAAGGAAATCGCCTCACGCCAGAACGGATCGCTGCGCGCTCGAAGCAGCGCACGAGAAGAAGCATCGTGGACAGTCTTTCGATTCTTCCTCCCAGCGGAACCTCCGAATAAAGTTCACTGAATCACAAACATTTCCTGTGTGCTCTCATGCGATAAGCTGATGCGGGAGACCTGCATGCAAATTCGTTCCACTGTTCGACTGTTGCTTTCCTTCTTTACGATTGCCATCGGCTGGGCGGCGCTCGCCCAACAGCCCGATCTCAACCCGGCTCTGCCGCTCACACATACCGATAACGGTCCCAATTCCCCCGCGGCGCAAAAGGCGCATTATCTCGTGCTGGTCTCCCTAGATGGCTTCCGCTGGGACTACGCGGAACGAGATGGCGCAACCAATCTGCTCGCGCTTGGTAAACAGGGCGTCTGGGCTCCGCAGGGCATGCTTCCCAGTTTTCCTTCGCTCACGTTTCCCAATCACTACACCATCGTCACCGGCCTCTATCCCGAGCACCACGGTCTCGTTGCCAACGGGTTTTACGACGAGCAGAAGCAGGCCCGCTACGCCATCAACAACACCCAGGCCGTCACCGATGGAAGCTGGTACTCCGGCGTTCCCTTGTGGAGCCTCGCCGAAAGCCAGGGCATGCGCACCGCCTGTCTCTTCTGGCCCGGCTCAGAAGCCAAAATCGCCGGCTATCGCCCCACCTGGTACGCCACGTTTGACAACAAAACCGAAGCCACCGATGCCGTCCAGCAAGCCCGCATTGACGATACCATTGCGCTCTTCAAGCTCCCTGCCGCAGATCGCCCGCACTTCCTCACAATCTATTACTCCGAGCCCGATCACGAAGGTCACATGTACGGCCCTGATGCTCCTGAAACCCGCTCCGCCGTGCACAAAGTCGATGGTCTCATCGGCAAGCTCAAGGCTGCACTCGATTCCACCGGACTGCCCATCGATCTGGTCGTCATCAGCGATCACGGCATGGTCAAAATCGACAGCCCGTGGATCACGCTCGACAAATTCGCCGACCTCACCAACTTTGAGGCCGTCGGCTCGCTTCTTTACGGCAAAACCGAAGAAGATCGCGCCCGCGTCTACGATCAGCTCAAACACGCCTCATCCGCCTTCGTCGTCTACCGGTTGAAAGACGTGCCCGCCGGTCTCCACTACAACCAGAATCCGCGCGAAGGCGATCCTGT
>Ga0206848_1230_pt1 | contig 11170 bp, 7 predicted proteins | sample Alteio_BWOrgCont_18_FD_152635 | JGI IMG/M metagenome (GOLD analysis project Ga0206848, IMG submission 152635) | Enriched cells from forest soil in Barre Woods Harvard Forest LTER site, Petersham, Massachusetts, United States -... | ecosystem: Environmental > Terrestrial > Soil > Temperate forest > O...
GATTATCGGTGGCAGGTAGGGGAAGAGCCGGGGATGGTGCCGATTGCGTTTGTCCTCGGTGGGCCGGTTGGAGAGGCGCCGGTGGATCAGCGGTGATTCCCTTTATGTGGCTTGTGGGGGATTGACAGTTTCTGCAGAAGCCGGAGGATAGCAAGAGCGAGGACGCACGAATGCCAGCAACAAAATCCACGGTTCCAGCGCGGCTGATTTTGAGTTTGGTTCTGGGCGGCGTCACAGTGGCGGCGATCAAGCTTGCCAGCGTGAATTTGGCATGGAGCACCATGCTGAACGAAGTGACCAACTGGATGATGACGCCGGGGGAGACGATTGAGCGGATGTTCATCACTGCTCCGCAGCCATGGGATACCCCGTTTATTTTGGTGACCGCCGGAGTTTATTTCGTGGTGTGGTTCATCATCCTGGCGATGGTCTGGAGTACGCGGAGCGGAACCAACCGGGTGCGGTAAGGGTGGCGGGGAGCGGCTCAGCCCGGTCGTGCGAGGGCCGACGTGGCGCGGGACTGAATCTGATTGAATCTAACTGATTTTATGTGGCTTACGGCGCGACGCTGAGCCATGCCCTGACGCGGAACGATGTGTTGCGGGTGGGTGCTGACTCGCTCCTGCCTCGAGCCTTTAGAAACCCAGCGTGATCTGCCAGGTCTCGCTCATCTGAACAGTTTTCTCCACTGCGCCGCAGGGGTGTTTGCCGACGCGTTTCCTCCAGCATTATTTCCCCGGGGAAATCGACAAGAGTCCGAGAATATCGGACTTTTGATCGCGAATTTTTGCTGGGAAATGATTCTTCCCGCTGATTGCTCCGAAGACGCTGAAGCTGCTGTGTGACCCAAGTCACAGGAAGGCGGCGTTCGTGGGGGTTTAAATCGGACCATCGGGGTCGTATATGCGAGGGCCGAGATGAGCGGAGCGGGTTGGAGATCGAGACGGAGCCGGATGGCGCAGGGATCTTTGCGGGTGCGGGGCGAGGTCTGGCCGGGAGCCAGGAAGTCCGTTGTCCCTGATGCCGATGGAGCGAAGTGCGGGCGCTTCGCGCAAGGCCCACATTTGCCAAAACCGGGCAGATATGGAGCACCCGGCTTCGTTCAGGCTCCCGGCCGCCGTGGATCTGCCGGTTTGATTTTCGTTTGGCTGACCGTCGCGGTGTTGCTGCTCGGGATGTGCGCGCAAGGTTTTGGGCAGCAGGCCGGTGGTTTGGCGGGGACGGTGGTTGATGTTTCGGGAGCGGTGATTCCGGGAGCGGTGGTGACGGTGCGGCCCGCGTTGGGTGGCGTGGCGAGTTCGGCAACCAGCGATGGGGCGGGAGAATTCCAGATCTCGGGGCTGGCGATGGGGGATTTCGTAGTCACTGTGACGGCGACCGGATTTGCCACCATGGAGCAGAAGGTGACGGTGGGTGCGCAAGCAGTGACCTTGCCGGTGACGCTGAGTGTCGCGCAGGCGAACGAAACGATTGCGGTGAACGCGAACACCGCGGCGATTGAGACGACGGAGACGGGAACGGGCGGGACGCTGGATGCGCGGGAGATGGAGACGGTTCCGCTGAATGGGCGGAGCTTTACGGATGCCCTGGCGGTGCAGCCGGGAGTGACGCCTTCGAGCGCGGCACAGCCGAATGCGATTGTGATGAGCGGAGTGGCGAGCACTCCGCCTTCGGGCGAGCTGGATGCTGGATCGCTCTCGATTGGCGGACAGCGGGAGACAGCGAACAGCTTTCGGGTGAACGGGGCTGACGCGCAGGAAGACGTGAACATGGGCGTGGCGATTGTTCCGACTCTGGACTCCATTGCAGAACTGAATGTGGCGACGGGCAATTATTCGCCGGAGTATGGGAGCGCCAGCGGCGGCCAGGTAGCGGTGACGACGAAGAGCGGGACGAATGCGTGGAACGGGTCGGTGTTTGAGTATCTGCGCAACACGAATCTGGACGCGCGGAATTATTTTTCGCTGGAGCGGGGAGCGTTTCACCAGAACCAGTTTGGGGCGACGCTGGGCGGGCCGGTGCGGAAGGATCGGGTCTTTCTGTTTGTGGATTACCAGGGGACGCGGGTGGCGGAGGGGATCGATACAGGGCTGATTTCCGTGCCGCAGGCGGCGGAGCGCAGCGGGGATTTATCGAGCGTGGCGAGATCGCTGACGGGAGCGGTGAGCGGGCCGTATCTGGCGCATGTGATGACGGAGAAGCTGGGCTACGCCGTGACGCAGGGCGAACCGTACTACTGGGCGGGGTGCACGAATTCCTCCCAGTGCGTGTTGCCGAATGCACGGATTCCGGCAGGATCGTGGGCGAACGCGGCGCAGCATTTGTTGCAGTACGTGCCGGTTGCAAATGTGGGAGCGGGGACGTTTTCGACGTCGGCCGCGGAGCAGCGGATTCGCGACGACAAAGGCGCGGTGCGGGTGGATGCAAACACGCGGATTGGGTCGTTGGCGGGCTACTACTTCCTGGACGATTACAACGTGAACGATCCTTACCCGGCGGGCGAGGGTGGGGCGACGGTGCCGGGGTTCAACGCGCTGAATTACGGACGGGCGCAACTGCTGATGCTGAGCGATACGAAGACCTTTGGCGCCAACACGGTAAACCAGGCGCGGATCAGTACCATGCGAAACGCGGCGCATGTCGGCATGCCGCAGGGTGGCGTGGGCCCCTCGGTGGCGTCGCAGGGGTTTGAAGGGATTGTGCCGCTGGATGCAAAGACGGAGGGCGTGGAGAACGTGGTTTTCAACGACTTCACGATGGGCGTGGACACGACGGCGCTGTTCCAGGCGGAGAACATTGCCGAGGCGGCGGACGACTGGTCGCATGTGGCGGGAAGGCGCAATTTGAAATTTGGCGCGGATGTGCACGGGGACCAGGTGAACAACCATCCCGATGTGTACTTCAACGGTAGCTATGCGTTTACGGGGAGCGAGACGGGGCTGGACTTTGCGGATTTTCTGCTGGGCGTGGATTCGAGTTACACGCAGGGGGATGCGCGGCACTTCTACAACCGGAATTTGCTGGCTGGGGCCTACGCGCAGGATTCGTGGCAGGTGCGGACAGGGCTGACGCTGAATTACGGGGTGCGCTGGGACATGCTGCCGCCGTGGAGCGAGAAATATAACCAACTGCAGACGCTGGCGCCGGGCGAGCAGAGCGTGGTGTTTCCGAATGCTCCGACGGGGATCGTGTTTCCGGGCGATCCGGGGGTGCCGCGGACGCTGGCAGCGACGCAGATGACGAATTTTGCGCCGCGGGTGGGCTTGGCGTGGAGCCCGAGGCTTCTGGGTGAAGGCAAGACGAGCGTGCGGGCGAGTTGGGGGATGTTTTATACGCCGGTGGAGGGATTATCGCCAGCGATTATGAGCGCGAATCCGCCGTTTGGGTATACGTACACGAGCGCGGTACCGACGCTGTTCGACACACCGTGGACGGCGGCGCGGGATGGGTCGAGTTTGGAGCCGAATGGACCGCGGTTTCCGCTGGCTGAGGCGCCGGTAGGGGCATCGAGGACGCATCCGGTGAGCACGGTGAACTGGGCGCAGTTTGAGCCGTTTACCGGGATTCCAGCGGTAGCGCCCGGGAATGTGACGCCGTATGCCGAGGATTATTTGGTTTCCGTGGAGCGGGAGTTGGGGCGCGGGAGCGTGCTGGATGTGAGCTATGCGGGTTCGCAGGCGCATCATTTGCTGACGCTGATGGAGGCGAACCCGGGTAATCCGGCACTGTGCGAAGGATTGAGCCTGGTGAGCGAGGTTGCGGCGGGATCGGCGACCTGCGGACCGTTTGGCGAAAGCGGGACTTACACGCGGGCAAATGGTGCGGTGGTGCAGGGAACGCGGACACGATTCAGCCCGGCGTTTGGAAGCGTGAGCTGGCAGAAGACGATTGGGAATTCGCACGATAATGCGCTGGAAGTGAGTTTGAAGCACGAGGGCACGGCAGTGGGGTTCAGCGCGGCGTACACGTGGAGCCAGTCGATCGATCAGGCTTCGAGTTTGGCGGACCCGGTGGATCCGGTGAATCCGGGAATGAGCCGGGCGCTGTCGGCGTTCGACTTGACGCAGAATTTTGTGGCGAATTACCACTATCATCTGCCGGCATCTCCGAAGAGCTGGGGCGGGACAGAGACCTTGGCGCGGACGGTGACGAGCGGGTGGACGGTGTTTGGACTGACGCGGGTGACGACGGGGTTTCCGGTGACGCTTGAGAACAACAACGACACGTCGTTGCTAGGGACGCAGCCGAATGGGGTGAACAACAGTGGGGCCGATGAGCTGGAATTTACACCTGGGAAGCTGGGATTGAAAGGGACGCCGCGGGCGGGAACGGGATTTAATACGGCGCTGTTCAGCTTGCCGGCGCTGGGGGAATTTGGGAATGCGCGGCGGCGGTTCTTTCATGGGCCGGGGTCGGACGACACGGATCTTGCGCTGGAGAAATCGACAACGGTGATGGACGGCGAGGAGTTGCAACTGCGGGTAGAAGGGTTCAACGTGTTCAACCACGCGGAGTTCTTTGGGCCAGCGTCGGTGGAGGGAAATGTGGGGAGCCAGTCGTTTGGGCAGATTGTGGGAGCGGCAGCGCCAAGATTGATGCAGGTGAGTGCGAGGCTGGGGTGGTAGATTCTAGGTTCTAGGTTCTGGGTTCTGGGTTCTGGGTTCTGGGTTCTGGGGGCGTGGTGTTCTGATTCGGGAAGGGGGTTAGAGGGGAGGTCGTGTGCTGACACGACATTCTTAAGGGGCCTGTAACTTTTTCACCAGGCCGGTGAGCATCTTGCCGACTTCGTCGGACAGCTTTTCCACCTCCTCGAAACGCGCGGCATCGGCGAAGCCAAGCTCTTTGGCGATCAATATCTGGGTTTCGATTTCGAAGCTGGAACCGCGGGCAATCCCGAGGAAATGCCGGTACTGTTCTCGTGTTAGGCGTCCCTGGCCCTCGGCGATGTTGCTGGCAATCGAAACGCTCGCACGCCGCATTTGGTTCGTTAACCCGTAGATTTCTTCGCGAGGAAAACTCTGCGTCAGGTGGTAGAGGGCAACACACAATTCCATCGCGCGCTGCCAAACGATCAGGTCCCGGTAACCACGAACAGGCTTTGTTTGCACCTCTTGATGTGTACACGCCTACCATCGAAGGCGCGGCATGCTTTCGGCAATTTCTTCAATCCGAAGTAATGGGTCGGGGACCGGGGACTGGAGGCCAGGGCCCGGATTGATGGTGGTGTTCACCGTAACTTGTTTTGGGTAGTGCATAATGGCAGCAGGGGCGCTTTAGGCCGTGAACCTGCCCAATTCCATCACGATGGGCCGCATTTTCTGCGTACCCGTGCTCATCTGGATGATGTCGCCGCATTTCCCTGGCGGCGGATGGCACGGTGAGCAGGAAGTTGCGGTCTCCCTTTTCTTCATTATTGTTTCCATTTCCGACGGCATTGATGGGTTTCTGGCGCGGCGACGCGGGCAGATTACCACGATGGGGATGCTGCTCGACCCGATTGCGGACAAGCTGCTGATTACGTCGGCGTATGTGGCGCTGGTGGAGTTCAATCCGCAAGTGGTGAAGCCGTGGATTGTGGTGGTGGTGGTGGGCCGCGAGTTTTTGGTGAGCGGGCTGCGATCGATTGCGTCGACGGAAGGGTTCACGATCGAGGCCAGCGATGTGGGCAAGCTGAAGACGGTGATTCAGATTGCGTCCGTGGTAGCAGCGACGCTGGATCATGGCTGGCACGTGTGGCACTTTGGGTGGTTCATTGTGCCGGTGCATTTGATTGCGGTGGTCGGGATATATTACATGGCATCGATTTCGATCCTTACTGCCATCGATTATTTCGTGGCCTTTTGGAGGAAGATTGAGCGCGCGACGACGGCGCGGCGCAGTACGGATAATGCATTTGTGCTGAGCCGGAAGAAGAAGGGCAGTTCTCCGCCCGCGCATAATGCATCGCAGTTGTAGGTTTTTCTGGAAGCCGTTCGGATTTCCCCGGAATATTCTTGCAGATTGATTTTGGATGAGCGAAGTCGCGGGCTGCTGAGACCTTCGGCGCGGGAATTTCATCCAAAGAGGAAATGAGGAGCAGGCATGGATCAGCCGAAGCTTCCGTTGGTGGATGAGGTGGAAGACAAGCTGAATCAGAATGGGCAGAAGCCGGTGCGGGGCGGCCTTTCGCGGCGCGCGTTCCTGGGACATCTGGGAGCGGCGGGAGTGGTGGCAACGACGGGGCCGCTGGCGCGCGGGGCGCAGACGGAGACGGTGGAGAAGGAAGAGAAGGCTGCCGTTTCTGGGGCGGTCGCGGTGACGCTGAGCGTGAACGGCAAAGACCACAAGCTGATGCTGGAACCGCGGGTAACGCTGCTGGATGCGCTGCGGGATCACATGCAGATGTTTGGCACGAAGAAGGGCTGCGATCACGGACAGTGCGGGGCCTGCACGGTGCACGTGAATGGGCGACGCGTGAATAGCTGTCTGAGTTTCGCGGTGATGCACCAGGGCGAGAAGATTACGACGATTGAGGGGCTGGCGCAGGGCGGGAAGTTGAGTCCGGTGCAGCAGGCGTTTCTGGAGCACGACGGATTCCAGTGCGGGTATTGCACGCCGGGGCAGATTATGTCGGCGACGGCGCTGCTAAGGGAACCGATTGGGGCGGATGACGACGCGGTGCGGGCAGCAATGAGCGGGAACATTTGCCGCTGCGGCGCCTACAACAACATTGTTGCCGCGGTGCAGCAGGCGCGCGGATCGCGCAACGCTTAAGGAGAAGCCATGCAGGTATTTCGATACAGCCAGGCGCGGACGGTGGAAGGCGCGGTGCGGTCGGCGGGGACGCTGATAGCGGGCGGCACGACGCTGGTGGACCTGATGAAGCTGAACGTGCTGCAACCGGAAGCGGTGGTGGACATTAATGGTCTGCCGCTGGACAAGGTGGAAACGGCGGCGGGCGGCGGATTGAAGATTGGCGCGCTGGTGCGTAACAGCGATCTGGCGTGGAACACGACAGTCAAAGAAAAATACGCGGTGCTGTCGGAGGCGCTGCTGTCGGGAGCTTCGCCACAGTTGCGGAATATGGCGACGACGGGGGGAAATCTGCTGCAGAAGACGCGGTGCTACTACTATCGCGACACGAATTACGCGTGCAACAAGCGGAAGCCGGGGTCAGGATGTTCGGCGATGGATGGGTTCAATCGGATTCATGCGGTGCTGGGCGGGAGCGAACACTGCGTGGCTACGCATCCTTCGGACATGGCGGTGGCGATGATGGCGCTGGAAGCGGTGGTGCATGTCTCGGGGCCGAAGGGCGAACGGGCAGTTGAACTGGAACATTTTTATCTGGTGCCGGGGGATACGCCGGACAAAGAGAACGTGCTGGGGCCGGGAGAGATGATCACGCATGTGACGCTGCCGGCGTTGGCTGGCGGGACCAGGAGCCATTATTTGAAGCTGCGGGACCGGGCACAGTATGAATTTGCGCTGGCGTCGGCGGCGGTGGCGGTTCAGATGAACGGCGGGCAGATTGCGCGGGCCCGCGTGGCATTTGGAGGAGTGGGCACGAAGCCGTGGCGTTCGCGCGAGGCGGAAAAGGCTTTGGAGGGACAGAGCGCAGGGGCCGATGCGTTTGCGAAGGCGGCAGAAGCGGCGTTGGCGGGGGCGAAGCCGCTCCAGTACAACGGGTTCAAAGTGGAATTGGCGAAGCGGGCTTTGGTAAGGACGCTGAGCGTGGTGACCGCGTAGAGGCCAGAAGCCAGAAGCAGGTCCCTCCGCTGCGCGCTGCGCGCTCCGGTCGGGATGACAACAAAAAGCGGATGCGCTTCGCGCATGTCCCACATCTGGCCAAAGGCATGCCAGATATGGGGCACCCGCATTGATTGATCTTGCAGCAATTGAGCCGCGGCTGAGGCCGTGCTGCTTGCAAAGAGCATCCCACGCACTTTGATGAGGAGTTGGAGATCATGAGCACATCTTTAATTGGCGCGGCGGTTACGCGTGTGGATGGCCCTTTGAAAGTGACGGGGGCGGCGCGATATGCGGTGGATCATCCGCTGGAGAACGTGGCGTTTGGCGTGGCCGTGGCGAGCACGGTGGGCAGTGCGCGGATTGCGAACATCGACACTTCGGTAGCGGGCAGTATGCCGGGGGTGCTGGCGATTCTGCACCACGGGAATACGGAGCCGTTGTATCGCCCGGCAGGACATTTTGAGCAGAACAGCCGGGCGGGCGAGGTGCGGCCTCCGTTTGAGGACGATAACGTCTACTACTACGGGCAATTTGTCGCACTGGTGGTTGCAAATACCTTTGAGCAGGCGCAGGAAGCGGCGGCGAAGGTGAAGGTGGACTACGAGAAGCGGCCGGTGGTGGTGGAACTGAGCGATGCGCCTGCGCCGCAGGGTCCTGCAAGAATTCACTACAGCCGGGGCACGGCGGAGACGGCGTTTGCGAACACGCCGGTGCAGATCGATGAGACGTATGTGCTGCCGGCGGAAACGCACAATCCGATGGAGATGCACGCGACGATTGCGGCGTGGGATGGCGACCGGGTGACGCTGTACGAGACGAGCCAGGGGGTGGTGAACCATCAGCATGTGATGTCGGAGATGATGGGCGTGCCGCTGGATCGGGTGACGGTGATTTCGCCGTTTTGCGGATCGGGATTTGGGGGGAAGCTGTTTCCGTGGCCTCATTCGCTGCTGGCGGCGATGGGCGCGAAGCGGGTGAAGCGACCGGTGAAGGTGGTGGTGCCGCGGAGTTTGATGTTCACGACGGTGGGGCATCGTCCGCTGACGCAGCAGAGGATGCGGATCGGCGCGACGCAGGATGGGAAGCTGGTATCGATTCAGCACGACGTGCTGCAGCCGACTTCGCTGGTGGATACGTATGTGGAAGGGTGCACGGGCGTGACGACGATGCTCTACAGCTGCCCGAATGTGGAAGCAAGCCAGCGGTTGGTTCCGATGAATATTGGAACGCCGACTCCGATGCGGGGGCCGGGGATTGTGCCGGGACTGTTTCCGCTGGAGTCTGCGATGGATGAACTGGCGATCCGATTAAATCTTGATCCGCTGGAACTGCGGCTGAAGAATTATGCGGAACAGGATGAGAGTTTCAATCCGATGCGGCCGTATTCCAGCAAGCATCTGCGGGAGTGCTACCAGACGGGCGCAGACAAATGGGGATGGTCGAAGAGAACCCCGACCGTCGGTTCGATGAAGCGGGGCGATGAGATTTTGGGTTGGGGGATGGCGACGGCGACGTGGCATGCAGGGCGCGGATCGGCAACGGTGCGGGTGCGGCTGAATGCGGATGGCACGGCGCGGGCGAGTTGCGCGACGCAGGATATTGGAACCGGGACGTACACAATTTTTGCGCAGGTGGTGGCGGAGAAGACTGGCATTCCGCTCGAAAAGATTGAAGTGGTGCTGGGGGACAGTTCCCTGCCGGACGGGCCGACGTCGGGTGGATCGACGGCGACGGCAACGGTGCTGCCGGCGGTGACGCAGGCTACGCAGGCGGTGATCGACCGGGTGATTGCGGTGGCGCAGCAGTCGCCGGGTTCGCCATTCTATCCGAACAAGGAGCAGGCGGCGGCGGGCGATCCGCCGAAGCTGATGATGACGGCGGGGCGGATTCACAAAGCGGGTGACGCGCCGGAGAGCGGTGTGCCGTTTGAAAAGCTGCTGCAGGGCGCGCGGCTGGCGGCACTGGACGCTGAGGCCAAGACGGCGCCGGATCCAAAGGAGCAGCACCAGTTCTCGGCACACTCATTTGGAGCGCAGTTTATTGAGGTGGCGTGGGATCCGGGAATTGCGCGGTTGCGCGTGACGAAATCGCTGACGGTGATTGACGCGGGAAAGATCATTAACGAAAAGACGGGACGCAATCAGATACTGGGCGCGGTGGTGATGGGGATTGGGATGGGGCTGTTCGAGGAGACGATTTACGACAAGCGGAATGCGAAGCCGTTGAACAATAATTTCGCGGACTACATGGTGCCAACGAACGCGGATATTCCGGAGATGGAGTGCGTGTTCGTCCAGTATCCTGATGTGCACCTGAATGAATACGGAGCGCGCGGAATTGGGGAGATTGGGCTGGCGGGGATCGCTTCGGCGCTAACGATGGCGGTGTATCACGCGACGGGGGTGCGGGTGCGGAAGCTGCCGGTGCGGATGGAGGAGTTAATGAAATCGGATGCCGCGCTAACGCGGGGCGACTTGGATCACTTCCCCGGACTGCGTCCGGGGGATCCCTCGGCTGCGCTCGGGATGACAGGGTGAATATGTCGGAGATGAGACAGATTCTCGAGTTGTGGAAACGCGCGCAGGCGGCAGGCGATGCGGTGTGCCTTGCGACGGTGGTGGGGATTGAAGGATCGGCATACCGCCGACCAGGACCGCAACCGCTACTCGCTCTAAAGCAAATTGTCATTCCAGAAAATGATTTGTCATCCCGACAGGTGATGATCTGTCACCCCGACCGGAGCGCCGCCACAATATCATCCAGCGAACACGATCCTGAACCGGCGCGCAGTGGAGGGACCCCCCGAAGGGGAATCGGTCGCGAAGCGGCCGAACAAGTTGCTTGCACGGACAGCAGGACGGATAGCCATACCTCGAGATAGCGCGGCTTACTGACTCCTGACTCCTGACCACCGACTCCTCCGCCTGCGCCCAAGAAACCAAACGCCCCTCCGCGGTGTCAGAATAGTAGGGAAAGCTTCGTCTTCCTCTGCCGGCTCCCAAAGACCGAAAGGAATCCCGCCCAATGACTCTGCTGGACGCTCCTGCCTTTAACGCTCGCCGTGCGCAGCGCAATCATGTTCTCTCCGTCACCGCGCTCGTCCTCTTCATCGTCGCCGGTATCGCCACCTGGCTCTGGTTCCTCCAGATTCCCTGGCAGTTCTGGCATTTCCCCTCCGACCACAAAGTCAACAAATTCCTCTCCACGGTCGAAAGTGGCGATCTGCAAAAGGCCTTCGGCATCTGGCTCAACGACCCCAACTGGCAGGCCCACGCCCAGCAGTACCAGCCCTACAACTTCACTGAATTTCAAAAGGACTGGGGACCGGGCAACCAGGACTACGGCCAGATCAAAAGCCACAGGATCCTCGTCTCCCACCACGTCGGCAACGGCGTCATCATCGGCGTCGACATCAACGCCCAGAACAAACCAATCTACC
>Ga0206848_1231_pt1 | contig 11148 bp, 13 predicted proteins | sample Alteio_BWOrgCont_18_FD_152635 | JGI IMG/M metagenome (GOLD analysis project Ga0206848, IMG submission 152635) | Enriched cells from forest soil in Barre Woods Harvard Forest LTER site, Petersham, Massachusetts, United States -... | ecosystem: Environmental > Terrestrial > Soil > Temperate forest >...
GTAATAAAGCGAAAGCGCCGCGGCGAAATTGTAGAAGATGAAGAGGAAGACCAGCGGCATGAACTGGGCGATCTTGGCCTGTTGGGGGTCGCCGATCTGCGGCGTCATCCGCATCATGATCATGGTCAGGCCGGTCACCATGATCGGCAGTGGATTGAGCGCGAGGTGATGCCCAGCCAGTGTCAGGGAAAAGACCGTGTCGGGCTGGGTGAGATCATGGACCCAGAGGAACGATTGTCCGCGCAACTCCACCGCATTGATCAACATGTAGTAAAGGCTGAAGAAGACGGGCATCTGGACGAGGGCAGGCAGGCAGCCGCCGAACGGGTTCACACCATACTCGCGGTACATGGCAAAGGTTTCGGTATTCAGCTTTTCGGGCTGTTCTTTGTACTTCGCCTGGAGCTCCTTCAGCTTGGGCGCGAGCGCCTGCATCCGCTTGCCGGAGCGGTTGGCGATGCTTTGCAGCGGCCAGGTAATCGCCTTGATCATCGCCGTCAAAAAGATGATGGCCAATCCGTAGCTGTGCAGAATCGAGTACCAGAAATGGAGAACCGCCAACATCGGCCCGATCAAAAGAACGAACATGCCATAGTTCATCAACTGGCCTTGTTCCGCGCCGAGAGCATTGAGGCGGTCGTAGTCCTTGGGGCCGGTATAAAGGCCGTAATTGAGGGCGATCGTCTGCCCCGCGGGCACCTTGACTTCAGGAAAAAAGGCCGAAGCTTCGATGTCAGGCTCGGCTTCGTAGGGCACTTTGCCGTACTCATCGCGCGGGTTGAAACAATGGAAGTCCGCATGCTGGATGACGGAGCCCGCGGACGGGGTCAGCACGACGGTAAAAAACTGATTTTCGACGCCAAGCCATTTTAAAGGCGCGTCATCGATCAACCTGCTCGAAAACATGTCCTTTCCGTCCCGTGTTTTAATTCCGATGATCGGGATGAAACCGGGATTGAAGTCGTTGACCGTGGTGAGATGGAACTTGTTGGCAAGCCAGCCGGAACCCAAATACATGTTGGAAGCCGCCTGGTAATGACCCGCCACCCGCAGCGGCTCGGCCCGCCCAACACTGAGATTATAGGCGGGCAGCGTCACTTCGGTCGTGCCCGTATTCGTCAGGCTGTCCTTCACCTCAAGGGTATAGTCCTTGCCGAGCGTATAAGAGCGCTCCCATTTCACCCCGTTGGGAAGATCGCTCGAATAAATGACGCCGTTAGGCGGAACTTGCCTCACTTGGAAACTGGCTGTGCCCGCACCCGGCCAGCCGCTCAGATCCATCACATTCGCATGCGATTTTTCGTTGAGCACCACGTTGCCGTCTTGCCCCTCTTTGTGCTTCTTGAGCTTAACTTCCTTGATCGAGGCGCCATTGGAAGTAAAGGTCACCCGGATCGAATCGTTTTCCAGCAGGGTCAATTGCTCGATGATCGGCGCCGGAGATGTCTGGGTCATGGCCGAGTTGATGGCCTGGGCTGTCGTCGAACTATGGGCCGCAGTTGAACTCGGGGACGACGACTCAGAGGTCGGCGGTGTGGCTGGCGCGGGAGGGCGTTGCTGGAGGAACGTTCCCGGATAAAGATAGAACAACGCCCCCATGGCAAGCAGGCAACTAATGATGACGATGCGACCGATGCGATCCATAATGTTGATTTTCCCTCTAAGCTAAACGAACGGAGGAAGACCGATCCCCTTTGGGCGGCACCGGATCAAGACCAAATCCTCCCCAGGGATGGCAGCGCGACAACCGGCGAATTCCCAATCCAACCCCCCGATAGACGCCGTGCGTGCAAATGGCCTCTTCCGTATAAGCGGAACAAGAGGGGGTAAAGCGACAGCAGCCCTGCAACCCGAACATGACTTTCACGGGCGCAAAAATGACGCGATAGGCGCGAATAAGGAGAACCAAAATAGACGGCATGAGCTGCCAAGCATGACTTACTTTCTCAAAAAGGCAATCGGTTGCTAGGGCGTGACTTCAAAATAGGGCAAGGCCGCACCGGGAAGGCAAAAGAACCCCGGCCCGGAGGGTTGCGGCCATGCCCTATTTTGAAGTCACGCCCTAGATCTAGCCAAATGGCACTACCAGTGGCAGTTTAAGGATGATGCAGGCACACGCATGGCAGCTCAAAACCCGTACTCTGCATTGGCAGGGTCGGCCCTTGGTGATGGGCATCATCAACGTCACCCCTGATTCTTTTTCCGACGGGGGCCAGTATCTCGACCCGGAAGCGGCCCTGGATCGGGCGCTTGAATTGGAGGCGGAAGGAGCGGACGTCATCGACCTCGGGGGCGAGTCGACGCGCCCCGGGGCGACGCCGGTGAGTGCCGAAGTCGAGTTGGCGCGTGTTCTTCCCGTGCTGAAACATTTGCGGGGCCGCCTGAAAATCCCCCTTTCCATCGATACGTGGAAGGCCGCCGTGGCCGCCGCCGCGCTGGAGGAAGGAGCGGAAATCGTCAACGACGTGAGCGCGGGACGGTGGGACAACCTGCTGTGGGCCACCGTGGCGCAATATCGCGCCGGATACGTGCTGATGCATGCGCTCGGTCAACCCGCCACGATGCAGAAAGCGCCGCAATATATTGACCCAACCGTGGAGATCGTCGATTTCCTTAGCAAATTCCTCGCCCGCGCGGAGGAGAATGGCATGGCGCTCGAATCGATCGTGTGCGATCCGGGCTTCGGATTCGGCAAGACGCTGGGCCATAATCTGACCCTGCTGCGGGATTTGCAGGCCTTTGGCGTCCTGCGGCGCCCCATCCTGGTTGGACTCTCCCGCAAATCTTTCTTAAAATTAATTGGCGGTTCGGAGCCATTGGAGATAACAAACGAGTTGGCCCATATGTGGGCAACGGCCCGCGGCGCGGCGATCTGGAGGGTGCACGATGTACCGGCAGCCCTTCGCGCGGCACGGTTGGCCGGGGTCTTCGTGCGTGGAGCAGAGACAACATGAATAATTTATTGTCACATTTTCCCTTGCTGGCGGAAATCTCGCGCTCGCTGATCGAGATCCTGATTCTCACGGCGGGGATTTATTCGACGTGGAAATTATTCCGGGGCACGCGGGGCGCGCGCGTGCTGGCCGGGTTCGGGCTGGTGCTCGCGACCCTCTCCCTCGTTTCCGTGGCCTTCCAGCTGACGGTTATCGAAAAGCTGCTGAGTGTTTCCTCAACCTTCCTGCTTATTTCGCTGGTCATTATTTTTCAACCCGAACTGCGCCGGATTTTTGCCGAGGTGGGGAGCCGCCAGCTCCTCGGATCGCATCGTCAGCAAACCGAGGTCATCGAAGTGGTGATCAACGCGCTGGAGCAATTGCAGCAGGCCGGACACGGGGCGCTCATCGCCTTTGAGCGCGAGATCACTTACGAACCGGCCCGCGAGACCGGCACGCTGCTTGATGCCAAGGTGAGCGACGATCTGCTCGCGACCATTTTCTTTCCCAAGACCCCGCTGCACGATGGCGGCGCCATCATCGTGCACGATCGTATCGCGGTGGCCGCGGCGATTTTCCCCCTCACTCAGGCGGAAGGCTTGCAGCGCACACTGGGGCTGCGTCACCGCGCCGCCCTCGGCCTGAGCGACGAGACCGATGCGGTGGTGGTGGTACTCTCCGAGGAAACGGGTATTATTTCCCTGGCCCACAATGGCGAACTTCGCCGCCCCCTGACCACCGACGAACTTCGCTCCCAATTAATCGCCATTCTCCTGCAAAATAAAGACGATGAAAAATCTCTGGTTGAACAACTGGCAGGCTAAACTTGTTTCTTTCGTCATAGCCCTGGTCATCTGGGCTTACGTCAAGAATCTGGTTCAGCCCGGCTTTCTCGATCAACTCCTGACCGGGACATTCACGACCGGTCGGTGATTGCGCCGGTCATGGATTATGCGAGGTTAGTAGTGGCATGAGCACCTTGATGGAATCGACCAGAGAAACCAAGCCAGCCGCACTTACGTCGGTGGAGCATCCGCTGCTGGTGTTTTTCGATGGCGAATGTGGATTCTGCAATCACTGGATCAACCAGGTAATGGAGGCTGATCACGCGCACCGGATACGCTTCGGCACCAAGCAGGGCAAAACCTTTCGGGAAGTCGCGAAAGCGCATCCCGAAGTCGCCAACGTCCAATCGATTGTCGTGATTTCACGCAATGGGGTTGGTCGTGAAGATATTCTGGTGCGCAGTCCCGCCGTGCGAATCATCGTGGAAGGACTGCCTGGCTTTCGATTCTTCGCCTTCTTGTTGCAGATTATTCCCACTCCGATCTGCAACCTGGGCTATCTTGTCGTTTCCAAAATACGCGGTTCTCTTCTCGGAAAGCTTTCCCAGTGCCGCGTGCCGACGGAGCAGGAACGGGAACTTTTTGTCGATTGATTTACGATCGTCATCCCGAGCTTGTCGAGGGATCAGACACGTAAACAACGAGCCACAAATTAGAGAATTGGAGTTTGTTAACTTTCTGTATCTGTCCCAACTCCCAGGATAAATAAAACGTGTCTGATCCCTCGACAAGCTCGGGATGACGATGTTTTTAATGCGCCAAAAATCGCTCCGCCTCAATCGCAGCCGCGCAACCCGTCCCGGCAGCAGTAACCGCCTGACGATAGACTGAATCGGCCACATCGCCCGCCGCAAAAACTCCCGGTACGTTGGTACGGGTGCCGCCGAAAAGCTTGAGATAACCGTTTTCATCGGTTTCCAAAGCTTTGCCAAAAACCGCGGTATTCGGCACATGGCCGATGGCGACAAAAAGCCCCGCGCAATCGAGCGTGCTGACCTCGCCGGTGACGACGTTCTTCAATTTGACGCCCGTGACTTTCTTCTGCGCGACATCGAGCACCTCGGTCACGATGCTGTTCCAGACCATTTTGATCTTGGGATGCTTGAGCGCGCGGTCCTGCATGATGGCACTGGCACGAAGGCTGTCGCGGCGGTGAACAAGATAAACCTGAGAGGCAAAACGGGTCAGGTAGGTTGCTTCTTCCACGGCAGAGTCGCCGCCGCCGACCACAACCAGCGACTGGTTCCGGAACTGGGGTAGGGCGCCATCGCAGGTCGCGCAATAGGTGACGCCGAATTTTTCCAGAGCCCGCTCCGAATCGAGACCGATGCTGCGGGGGCTGGAGCCGGTTGCCACGATCACGGTGCGCGTCTCAACCGGATCGCCATCGATGACAAGCTTGAGCGGTTGACCGGAAAAATCGACGCTGTCGAGAGTCCCGAATTTAACCCGCGCCCCAAAGCGTTCAGCCTGCTTTTGCAAGTTCTGCATCAATTCAAAACCATCGATTCCCTCCGGAAAGCCGGGAAAATTCTCCACGATGCTGGTGGTGGTCAGCAGGCCTCCGGGTTGGGTGCCGGTAAGCACCAGTGGCGAAAGATTCGCGCGCGCGGTGTAGATGGCAGCGGTGAGTCCGGCGCAGCCGGTGCCGATGATGACAACTTGTTCCATGGAAGAAATACCATGCCACGGGTTTGGCGCTTGTCGAACTCCCGGAAGCAGGAATAATTCGGACTATGAGTGAATCGCCCAAGGACAAGTTTGAGGAGTTGTTTCGGATGCAACAATCGCTGAACGAACGCATCGGCGTGCGCACCAGCGGCATGAACGAGGAGGAGCAGACCAAGTGGCTTCTCAATTATACACGGGCCATGAACCAGGAGCTGGCGGAACTGACCGACAGCGTCCCCTGGAAATGGTGGGCCAAGTACCAGAAGTTCGATGCGCAAAACGCCAAGGTGGAAGTGGTCGATCTTTTTCACTTCCTCATCTCCATGGCGCAGGTGCTGGGCATGTCGGCCGACGACGTTTTCAATGCTTACCTGAAGAAAAACGAAGTGAATTTTAAGCGACAGGAATCGGGCTATGTCGTTAAGGATGAGGCAGATTCCAAGCATATTTGAGCAGTACAATCCACCGCTAGGAAATAGCAACCGGTCGTTAGCGCAGGCCCAGCCTTTCCTCCATGATAGGGCATGTTTTTTTCCTCTCACGCGCATGCCCCTCAACTGCCCATGATTTCCATTCTCTGGCGTCGCCTCGGGCATGTCATCCTGGGCCTGGCCGCTCTTCCAGTTATTGGCATCCTGATCTGGCAAGGTGTGACCGCGCATGGCGCTCCTGATCCGACCATTCCCAATACGAGCCATTTGTCGGCAAGTTTAGACATCGCCGTCCTCGTCTTTCGCGAGGGACTGGAAAGCATTCTGGTGCTGGCGGCTATTACCGCCGGTCTTTCCCGCAAAAGTGGCGCCACGGATCATTCCGTCCCCATCTTTCTGGGAGCCAGTGGAGGTTTTCTGGCAACACTGCTGACCTGGTTTCTCGTGAGAGGAATTGTGGAAGATATCAGCCAGAAAGTTTCCATGCTCGTCCTGCAAGCCGCCACCGGTTTGCTTGCCGTGATCGTCCTTCTCATCGTGATGAACTGGTTTTTCCACAAGATCTACTGGGGCGGTTGGATCATCGTCCATAATCGTCGGAAGAAGGAACTCTTGGAATCATCCGCCACGGGCGCTTCGCCGACATTCCTCTATTGGGGACTCATTCTTCTGGGCCTCTCGTCGGTTTATCGCGAAGGTTTCGAAGTCGTGCTGTTCCTCCAAAGCTATTACCTGAAATTGGGCGGGATGACGGTGCTCTACGGATCGCTGGCCGGATTGATTCTGACACTGATTGTCGCGGTGATCACCTTCTGGGCCCACCGTCGCATGCCTTACCGCAAGATGTTAATTTTCACCGGTATCATGCTCGGACTGGTACTTTTGGTCATGGTGGGTGAAGAGGCCTATGAGATGCAACAGGCTGGCTGGCTTCCCACCACAACAATCAAAACACTGGACGGTCTCATTCCCGACTGGGCCGGTGTCTGGTTCTCTCTTTTCCCCACGGTGGAAACAATCGTGGCACAAGTCATCGCAGCAGTCTTGGTCGTTGGTTCCTACTTTATCTCGGGGCGCGTAATGGCCTCCCATCCGGCGGAAGAACATATCTCCTGAAAAGAACTTGTCGAGAAATGACAAAACAAAACGGCGATCCCCTTGCGGGGATCGCCGTTTAAGTTTTTTGAGGAAGGCCGACTTACTCTTTAGGTGTCTTCGCCTTCTTGCCCGGCGTGTCGACAACTTCCACTTCCACGCTTTCGGTCTTATCGGCCTTTGTCGCTTTGGCCTTTTCGGTCTTGGGAGCCTTTTCCGATTTCGCCGCGTGCACCACCTCGGCCTCCACGACATAATCGACCCATTCGAGGAAAGCGACGGGGGCGGAATCCGACTGACGCGGCCCGAGCTTGATGATCCGGGTATAGCCACCCTTGCGATCCTTGAAGCCGGGAGCGACTTCCTTGAAGAGCTTGGAGACTAAATCCTTCTGGCCGATCTTGGCTACGGCGAGACGGCGGTCGTGCAACGTTCCGCCCTTGCCGAGCGTAACGAGCTTTTCCGCCAAAGGCCGGGCAGCCTTGGCCTTGGCCAAAGTGGTTTTGACGCGCTTGTGCTTGATCAGGCTGGCCACGATATTGGCGAGCATGGCATCGCGATGCTGCGAAGTGCGTCCGAGTTTGCGGGTTTTTTTCTGGTGGCGCATGGCAGTTTAGTCGGCTTTGGCATCGACGGCGGGAAGCTCGACGAGTCCGGGTTCGAGCTTCATGCCCAGGCTGAGGCCGAGGTTCTGGAGCTTGTCCTTGATTTCGTTGAGCGACTTCTTACCGAAGTTGCGGTATTTGAGCATTTCGGCTTCGCTCTTCATAGCGAGCTGGCCGACCGTGGTGATGTTGGCGTTGTTGAGACAGTTGGCCGCGCGGACCGAGAGCTCGATTTCGTTGACGCTCATGTTGAGGAGCTTCTTGAGCTTGCTGTTTTCCTGGCTGACCTGCGGCTGGCTCTCCTCGAATTCGATGACTTCCTTGTCGAAGTCGGCGAAAAGATCGAGGTGATGGCGCAGGATGGCGGAGGCCTGCAACAGCGCCTCGTCGGGTGTGAGCCGTCCATCGGTCCACATTTCAAGAATGAGCTTGTCGTAATCGGTGCGCTGACCGACGCGGGTGTTCTCGACCGAGTACTTCACCTTGCGGACGGGCGAGAAGAGAGAGTCGATGGGAATGACGCCGATCGATTGATCAGGATGCTTATTGTATTCGGCGCTGACGTAACCGCGACCGACCTTGACTTCCAATTCGGCTTCGAAGCGGTGCTTCTTGTCGAGCGTGGCGATGACCTGCTCGGGGTTGAGGACTTCCACGCCGGCATCGAGCTTGATGTCGCCCGCGGTGATCGGACCTTCCTTGGTCACGTTCAGGAAGAGGACGCGGGGATCGCGGTTGGGGAGCTTGAAGAGAACTTTCTTGAGGTTGAGAACGATATCGGTGACATCTTCGACCACATGGGGAAGCGTGCCGAACTCGTGCACGGCGCCTTCGAGCTTGATGCTAGCGACGGCGGCGCCTTCCAGCGAGGAGAGGAGCACGCGGCGCAGGGAGTTGCCGAGGGTGTGACCATAGCCGGCTTCAAAAGGTTCGGCGACGAACTTGGCGTAATTGCCTTTGGAAACAGCTTCGTCTTTAGCCAGACGATTGGGCATTTCAAAACGACCGAGGCGGATTGGCATCTAATTTTCTCCTTGGCTGGGTTACCCGGATGCCGCGATATGCCATCGCGGCGCCGGACCAACAGCCAGATGGCGGTGTTTATTCAACTGCTGCCGTTTTCCGCACCGCCGGTCGGAAAAAAACAGGCGCTCCCGTCACTGCGGAAGCGCAAAAATTCATTTATCGGGAATAAAGCTCAATGATCAACTGTTCGTTGACGATCGGCGCGATTTCCTCGCGGGTCGGGATGCGTTTGACCTCACCCTTGAAATTGTCCTTATCGAGCACCATCCAGTCGGGAACGGCGGTGATCTGCGTGGCAGCCAAACCGCGCGTGCCGAGCTGGCGGGAGACGGCGTTGTTGCGCACTTCGATGACATCCCCAACCTTGGTGTTGTAACTGGCGATGCTGACGCGGCGACCGTTGACGTTGATGTGGCCGTGATTGACCATCTGACGCGCCGAGCGGCGGGAATTGGCCAGACCGAGGCGGAAGACGATGTTGTCGAGCCGGGTTTCCAAAAGCTGGAGGAGAGTCTCGCCGGTGATGCCGCGACGGCGGAGAGCCGTTTCAAAATAGCGACGGAACTGGCGTTCGAGCAGGCCGTACATGAGACGGAGCTTCTGCTTTTCACCGAGGGCGGTGGCATATTCCGACTGCTTGCGGCGGCCTTTGTCGCCATGCATGCCGGGCGGATAATTGCGGCGTTCGAGCGCCTTATGAGGGCCGAAGAGAGGTACGCCGTAGCGACGGCTTTTTTTAGTGCGGGGTCCGGTATAACGAGCCATGAGAGTATGAAAAGTGAAGGATTGAGTTAAACGCGGCGTTGTTTGCGGGGACGGCAGCCGTTATGCGGAACAGGCGTGACGTCGGTGATGGCGGTGACTTCCAGACCGATGGCCTGAAGCGCGCGAATGGCCGATTCGCGACCCGTGCCGGGACCTTTGACGCGAACGGAAACTTCCTTGAGCCCGTGGCCCATGGCCTGGCGGGAAGCATCCTGAGCAACGACCTGGGCGACGTAGGCGGTCGACTTCTTGGAACCGCGGAAGCCGCATTTGCCAGCAGACGACCAGCCGATGACGTTTCCGGTCATGTCGGTGATCGAGACGATGGTGTTATTGAAAGTGGCCGAGATGTGGGCGATGCCGATGTAGACGTTCTTGCTGCCCTTGGCCTTGACGATCTTGGGCTTCTCCATGTCGTTCGGATCGAGCGACAGGCTGGTCGAAATTTGCTCGGCGGGCTTGACCGCGGCGGCGGCGCCTTTCTTTTCACCGGCGGCCTTCTTTTCGCCAGCGGGTTTCTTCTCGGCGGCGGGCTTTTTTTCCGCTGTCGGTTTGGGGGCCGCTTCAGCGGCGGGTGTAATGGGGGTTTCGTCAGCCATGGGAGTAAGAGATAAAGATTAAACCTTGCCGGCTTTGGCATCCTTGTTGCGCTGCACGCCGACGGTCTTGCGCGGGCCCTTGCGGGTGCGGGCGTTGGTGCCGGTGCGCTGACCGCGCACGGGGAGACCACGGCGATGCCGGATGCCGCGGTAACAATTGATGGCCTGGAGGCGCTTGAGATTCTGCTGCAGTTCGCGGCGCAGGTCGCCTTCGATCGTGTACTTGTTCTCCTGGATGATCTGGATGATGCGGTTGATCTGCTGATCGCTCAGGCTTTTGGCGCGGGTATCGGGATTGATTTCGGCCTGTTCGAGGATGAGCTTGGCGCGGCTGGGGCCGATGCCGTAGATGTAAGGAAGAGCGGCTTCAATCCGCTTTTCACCGGGAATATCGATACCGAGGAGGCGTGGCATACGGGCGTGTGTTTTTAATTAACCCTGGCGCTGTTTAAGGCGCGGATTTTTCTTGTTGATGATGTAGACGCGACCTTTCCGGCGGACAACCTGGCAGTCCGAGGTGCGGCGTTTGACGGAGGCGCGAACTTTCATATTTTAGCTTTAAATGGGGTGGTTTTACGCTCTGGTAGTGAAGACAAAAATGCCTTCACGCGATAAAGCGCAAGAGAGAGAGATTATCAAAACACCGGGGCATGGCAAGTGCGTTGTTGAATTTTTTTTAGGTTTAAAAGTTAGGCTTAGCAGAGAGGATTTGGCATTCTGGAGAGCACCCGGTCTTTGTACGCTTTTATGCGAAACATCCCTTTTTTACTCGTCACGATATTCTTCCTCGGGATTTTTCTGTGGGAGGCATGGCTATATCTTTATCATCCTACACTGCTGTGGCATCAGCTTCTGTCTCATCCCGCGAGAAGTATTTTAAGCGCATTTCTTTGCGTAGGAGGAATTGGCATTGGCGTTTATTTCCTCAAGGTGAGACACGATGATCGGGTGCTTCTTGAGCGCAAATTACATTTGTTTGTCATTTCAATTTTGCTTTTAGCAGTGAATTTGCTCATTTGCGGTGGAACAAGTAGCCCAACAGGGCTTCTATCGATTGTGATGGTTAATATTTTTGTCTTTTTTGCGACTCCTCTCTTCAATAAAATGCAGGAAGAAATCAAACAAGGAATGAGGCCAGGACCAACAGCAAAACAATTAAAGACGCGCTTCTGGTTTCT
>Ga0206848_1232_pt1 | contig 11122 bp, 4 predicted proteins | sample Alteio_BWOrgCont_18_FD_152635 | JGI IMG/M metagenome (GOLD analysis project Ga0206848, IMG submission 152635) | Enriched cells from forest soil in Barre Woods Harvard Forest LTER site, Petersham, Massachusetts, United States -... | ecosystem: Environmental > Terrestrial > Soil > Temperate forest > O...
TTTGTGTTCACTTCGATCACGATTCTAATAATTGTACCGGCGGTTGTTCTGGGCCTCATGCGGTCCACGCGGATGAGCCACAAGGTGCTGGTCTCCTCGTCGCCGCAGACTGATCCGATGGTGGTACCGGAGGAGGCTGTGGCGCAGACGCGCGAGTTGTCGACGTCGCCGTTGTTATCGCGCCGGGCGCGGAGCCGGATCAAACCCTCTGCGGCGAATAACTCTCCGGCCGACCAACTCTACATTACGGGCGTTTATTTCTGGAATAAGCGTACGGTGCAAGGACTACGTCGGAGCATCGAATATTTCGAACAGGCGGCTATTCAGGATCCGCGGAATGCTTTGAGCTATGCGGGACTGGCGGATGCGTACGTGCTGCTGGATTCCTATGGGGTGGAGGCGTCGCGGGAGGCCTATCCGAGCGCCAAAACGGCGGCGCTGAAATCGTTGCAGTTGGATGATCTGCTTCCTGAGGCGCATGCTTCACTTGGGATGGTTCTGTTCTTTTACGAGTGGAACTGGCCCAAGGCGGAACAGGAATTTCGGCGTGCGATTGCGCTGGACCCGAATTACGCGATGGCGCACGCCTGGTACGCGCTGGATCTCGTGGCGATGGGTCGGCCGCAGGACGCAATCGTGCAGGCGCGGATCGCGCACAACTTGGATCCATTGTCGTTGATCGTAAACACGGAGCTGGGGTGGGCATTTTACTCAAGCCACCAATATTCGTCGGCCATCGATACATTTCGAAGCGTGATCGATCTGGATGACGATTTCGCCCGCGCACATACGAGGCTGGGGATGGTGTACGCGGCCCAGCGTGACTTTGCCGCGGCGATTCGAGAGTTCCGTAAGGCGCAGGACCTATCGGGGCCGGACGCCTACGTTGACGGATTGCTGGGATATGCGCTGGCGCGTTCTGGGAACACGGCAGCCGCTCGCAAGCTACTACTGGATTTGAGGGGCCGCGCTCGGCGAGAATACGTGCCGGGGTTCAGCCTGGCGCTGATTTGCCTGGGGCTGGGCGATAACGATCAGGCGATGAACTGGATCACGCAGTCTTTTGAGGAGCGCTCGACTTACTTGGTTTATGCGAAGAGCGATCCGCTGCTGGACAGCATCCGAACGGATACCCGATTCGGCAGAATGATGGATCAGATGGGCCTTGAGCATATTCCACACAACTAGATTTGGACGGGCCTCGACCCATGCCAATGGACAGACCCGGTTTTCCGATGAGACGAGCTATATCGGTGCAGGGACAAGTGGGTACTGTGATGTCGGCCATCTGGTTCCTCCCAACCTGCGAATTCAAGTAAAGGCAGCGATCTAACCCTCACACATGCAGCCAATCCAGACTGGCTTCCGATTCGATATTCTGCACCCGGTCAAACACATTCTCAAGTTGACTAACAGGGTATTTCTGCGTGAGCAGCAGAAATTTCTGTCGCATGTCGCGGCCCGTCAACGGACGGGCCGGCGTCCCCAGAAAATCGGTGACACGCTGCGTGAGTACGCGACCGTCTTGCAGCGTGACGGACACCGTGCTTGATACGTCCTCGTCGTCCTGACCTGGAGCGACGGTCATTTTCACTCGCAGGGCCATTGCCCGGATCGCCGTGTCGTGCACCGCGGCTTCGTCGAAGGAATAGGGATCGATTGGATTCCGATACAACGCCAGCGCTACGCAGAATGGAATACTGAATTGTCCGATCAGAATGTCCGGCGGCGCCGGAATATTGTTAGTGGTTGCCATGCGCCGGCTTCCCGCGATCTGGATCGAGGCAACCGCATCGCCGGTGATTCCGTACCGGGTGCGAAGGTCAAGGATCGCCTCCACCGCGGTGTGGGCCGTAATGTGGCAGGAGAAGCGCTTCATCAGGATCGACAGAGTCAAATAAGTATCGCCAAGTCCACGCGTCAATTCCGTGGGGTCCGTCTCGTTGCAGAACGCTTTCAGGAAGCCCGCCTCGCCCTCGATCACGGTGGTCGGACCGGTAAAACCATTCGCAGCAAGATTGGCAGCCAGAACGCCGCCCTCGGCAGCGCGCCCCAGGTGCAGACGTTTCACCATGGCGCCGTTCCCGCTATGCGCGAACGCCATAAGGCCGCCCGACGTGGAAGCAGCAATTCCCAGCGCGTTCGTCATCTTCTGCACATCGAATTGCATCAGTTTTCCGCTCGCGACAGCCGCACCGAACGGTCCCAATATGCCCGGCGCGTGGAAACCGCGCGCTTCATTTGTCCGTTTGGTGGCGCGCCCGATGCGGATCATGACTTCGGCTCCGGCGACAAGCGCGGTGAGCAGTTCGCGCCCGGTCATTCCGCCCTCCTGTGCAACGGCCAGGCCCGACGTAACCAAGGCCGCGCCCGGATGCGCACCGGAGTCGGGAAACGTTAGATTGTCCTGTTCGAAGGCATGCGTCATCGCGCCATGCGCGAGCGCTGCTGCCGCGGCATGGACTCTAGTTCCCGTGCCAAGAATAGAGCTTTTGCCCCCCGAGCCCATTCGCTGGGCCTGGGCGATGATCATCTTGCTCCAGACAAATTGGGCTCCGAACAGAATGGTCCCCACCGTGTCCGCGATGCAATCTTTGGCGCGCTGCAAGACTTCTGGCGAGATATCTTCATGGCGAATCCGGGCCGCATACTCGGCGAGCCGCACCGTTTGGCCGGCGTCATGCGCCGGCATGTCGGCCCTTGCCGCAATCGCAAATGCCGATGCAGCGCCTGCAAAAAGCCGGGGCGAGAAACGCGCTGCCCCGGCCGCGACCGCCATTCCCCGCAAAAAGCCACGACGCTCGACTTTGTTAGTCATCCCTTTTGCTCTTAGATACCACTGTCTTCACTATCCGACAGATTCCTGGCAAACCAGTCTTGAAACGAGTGGCAGGCTCCAGGCGCCCCTTATCGAGATCCGACAACCGCCTCTGGCAAACGAACTACCTCGCGCCCTTTTGTGGTATGGCTTACTGCGCGACTCGGATCACCCCGACATTGTCTTCAATGGAAATCGTCGTGCCGAATTGCCTCGAGATCTCCTGCACGTGCTTCAGGATTTTCTGGGCCTCCTCTGGCGAGGGCACGAGCGGATCGCCCGCCTTCGAAATGGGCCGTGTCCCGTCGATCCCGAGATCGCCAGGATACAGGCGGACCTCGACGAGTTTGCCGCCCTCATATCGACTGGTCGTCAAGAGGACTTCCTTGTCATCGGGATAATGCTGCCCCCCGGCCGTGTTGCCCATGTCCCCCTCCCTTTCCTGCTCCTCACCGGCATATGTTACGCCGCTCGTTTTCGGGTGGACGGGGTCGGTGATGTAATTTACGGGAGTTTCCTGATAGAAGTAATTGGACACGCCGTAGAAGATCGGTTTGCCCTTGTAAATCTCGACGCCTCGCAGGGTGTGAACGCCGGTGCCGACAAATACGTCCGCACCGTTGTCAATCGCCATATGGGCCACTTGAACCAGGAAGTCCGGTACGCTGTTGTCGTGGCTGTAAGCCTGATAGCTGAAGGAATTCTGGTGGCAGTGGATGGCCACGATCATGAAGTCCGAGTTCTGTTTTCCAAAGCGGATGCTGCGGATGATCCCGTCCAGGTCGCTCTGGTCCATCTTGTAGCTGAGGGCTCCCGTCTTGTCGCCAACTTTGTACCAGGTGCCGAACAAGAACAGTTCGTTCGCCTCTTCGTCAGGAGGCACGGGAGCAACGGGCGTAGTGACCTCGGAGCGATGAGCGTACGACGCATCGCGGATCTTGCGTAGCTCCGCCATCTGCTCCGGCGTGACGACGTTGTAGAGGGTCACGTGCAGAGGATTGACGCCGGCCCATTTCTCACGCGCGAAACTCTCACGCGCTACGCCGATGGTGCCCGGATCGATGGGAAATATTCCGACTACGCCGATGGTGCCCATGGGCGTAATCCCGTACTGGGCTTCGCGCGCCTCCTGCAAGTCTTTGCCGGATCCCGCATGCACGATTCCCACCTCATCAAGCAGGTGGTTGGTCATGGCGATCCCCTCGGCCCCACCGTCATACTCGTGATTGTTCGCAGTGGTCACGACCCGGATTCCCATGGCTTTCAAATCCGTGCTTACCGATTTGGGGCCGCCCGCATGCGGACCGTGGTAGCTGGGGTCCTTTGGGTCGATAATTACACCCTCCATGTTGGCGTAGGTCATATCCGCCGACCGCATCACCTTGAGTAACCCTTGAAAGGCCGGATCGTCTACCTCTACCGGGCGACGGATGATCATGTCCCCTGCCGCGGCGAACGTAAAAGGTGCCGTAATCTTCATGGCCAGTTCTTTGGACGGATCGCGCTGTTTTCGCGGCACAACGGAATCGTCATGCGCAGGGCCCTGCCCTCTCGCAGACGAAACGCTGATCATCGCCAATCCGGCTACAACAATCCCGGTAGAGAAGAGCTTCGCGTTCCTGAGGCTGCGGCGCGATTTAATCTCCGTCATTCAAACCTCCTTGAGAATCACTTTTTTTATTTGCCTTACCAAATCAGTTTTAGCGCAAGTTGGATTTCCCTGGCCGGAGTAGCTGTTATGTCAAGCAAGCCAAAGCCGGCAACTGGATCGCCCACGGCATTAAATGGCTCATTGTGATCGGTGGGCGATGCCAGGTTCGGATGGTTCAGAGAGTTGAAGACCTCCACGCGAAATTGCGCATTGAAGGTTTCCGAGATTCTCCGGATGTAGTTGTTCTTGAACAACGAGAAATCGAGGTTCACGAGGCCTGGTCCTGACAGAGAATTGCGCGCGCTATTTCCGAATAGCGTACTTGGGTTCGGGAAGCCAAAGCACTGGGTCTTGATGTAATTTGCGTAATTCCCCGGATTAACCGGAGACCGGCATCCAGACCCTGCGAGGTAGTCGGGGAACTCCCACACGTTGCTGCTTTTCGTACCAAGTGGGTCTCCACCCAGTTCTAGGGAAAACGGCGTCCCCGTACTCGCCGTGAATATCCCACCAACCTGCCAACCGCCGAGCACTGACCGGGCGGCGTTGGGCAGCATCTGTGGAGTCGGTATGAGCCAGGTGCCGTTGACGACCAGCTTCTGGGTGATATTAAAATCGCATGGTCCGTACTCTAGTCGGGGATCGAACCAAGTGAAGCTGCCCTTGATTCCGTTGGTAAACGCGTCTCCGGCGTATCCGGAAGAGCCTTGATCTAGGCATCTGCCCCAAGTATAGGATCCCTGAACCTCTAGCCCGCGGCTCAGCTTTTTTGTAAGTTGTAGCTCAAGTGCGTCATAGAACGAGCTTTCATCCCATCTCACCGTTCCACTTTGGCCAACGTTGGGATTTAGCTTGGTTCCCGTGCCGGGATCCGTGCAAAGACCGGAAGCAGTGAAGGTGCTGCACGGCCATTCATAGCCATGCGGAGTAAGTGCCGTAGGCAGCACGATGTTCTCGTCAGTGCCCTGGTAGGGCATGTGCACGCCACGTGAGCCAATATAAGCGATCATGGCAGTGAGGTTCGGCACGATTTCCCGTTGGACATTGAGATTCCACTGCATCACATAGTTGCGTTTGGGATCCTGTTCTACAAACGATGTGCGGAGGAGAGGTGTAACTCCTGCGTCCAGAAATGCATTGGTCGGAAACGAATCGTTTGGTATCGGGTTTAATGTAAGAGATTTATAAAATGGGGCAGTTGTTCCCTCGGTCGACAGGACTTCATAGGGCAGCGGCAGGACGTCATATAGTCCAAAGCCAGCCCGCACTGAAGTCTTCCCATCGTGGAACGGGTCCCAGGCGAACCCTACCCGCGGCTCAAAGTTGCGGAACGTGGGGTTTTTGAAAAGAGTGTTGATAACACCGGCGCTACCCGCAACAAGCACACCGCTGGAGGGCAGGGCACTGCTGGGTGTGAGAAGGGTCGCATCCTCGCCGTTCGTGAGATTCGGCACGGTGGACATCTCGTAACGCATACCTAAGTTAAAGGTAAGAGTGGGACGCCACCGTATATCATCCTCTATGTATCCGCCGATGACCGTCGACCGGAAGCCGCGCTCGCCGACTGCCGACGGAACCAATCCGGAAAAAGACGCGCCCGCGCCCCGGTTGGCCAGGAAGCTCGCAAGTGATCCGTAAGTGAAAGCACCGCCGGCCTGGGACAGCGCGATCGAATTGAGCTGAATTCGTTCCACGCCACCTCCGAATTTGATTGCGTGTTTTCCTTTGGTAAGGAAAACGTCGTCGTAACCCTGGAACGAGTTGTAGTGGTAAAAATAGTATGAGGAATCGTTCAGGCCTGTGGTGACTTCGGTGAGTCCCGAGACGGTTATGGATGGGTTGTCGCTTCCGGGCACAGCGCCCATGGATAACTCATCAGCAAGAGGGTTGATCGCGCTAAGTCCGTAATTGTTCAGAGCCACTGCCCGGCTATATCCGAGGCGAACGTTATTCACCAATTGGGAGGTAAAGTCGTGGGTCTCTTCGATGGAGACAAGCTGTCGTTCGGTCGTGTTTCCCAGTTGAACGTTCTCCAGGGCATCGGGGGCCTCGAGCGTCCCTTTGTCATATTGGTAGCTGCCGAAGACGCTGTCCTTCTCGGAAAACCTGTGATCGATTCGCCCTGTCACAAAGTTCTCGTTCGTGACCTGTTGGATTTGAGCCGCAAAGAGCCCCGTGTTTCCGGGAGCCAGGATGCCTGCGTTGGGCAAGGGGTAGAAATTAAGAAACGGCGCGACAAGCGGAGAGACGGTTAGTTGGCATTGGTTGAGGACCGAGGTTTGAACGCACCCCGTCGGGAAGGAGGCTGGACTCGAGTAGTTGAGGATCCCGCTTCGCGCATTCTGTGAGGGCACGGTGTCGTCGGTTGTTATACCCAGGGACTGTCGCACGCCTTCGTAGTCCGCGAAGAAGAAGGTGTGGTCCTTGTGAATCGGTCCACCCGCCGCCGCGCCGAACTGGTTTTGCCGGAAAGGGGGCTTCGGTACGTCATTGATGTCGTCAACGATCGTTGCGGCGTCCATCGCACTGTTCCGCAGGAACTCGTATGCGTCGCCGTGGAAGCTGTTTGTGCCTGACCGCGAGATGGCGTTAACTACGCCGCCCGAAGTTCGGCCATACTCCGCCGAATAATTGGTGCTGATGACGGAGAATTCAGAGATGGCGTCCACGCCGAGCGTGCTGCCCAAGACCCCGCCTGGCCCGCCGTTCACGTAATCGTTGGCGCTGATTCCGTCGATGCGGTAGTTATTCTGCCCGGGCCGACCGCCGTTGATCGACATTTGAGTTCCATACCCGCGGTTGCCCCTGTTATAGCCACTTGAAATGGGATCCTGTATGGAAGTCAAAGAGGAAACGCCAGGTTGAAGCGCCGCCAGGAGCGTCCAATCGCGCCCGTTCAGGGGCAACTCGACGACTTCTTTCTCGTCAACATTCTCGCTGATCGCCGACGATGCCAGGTCTATGGTGGGCTGCTCCGTCCTGACTTCGACCGTCTGCGATGTCTGGCCGAGTCGCAAAGTCCCGTTGAGGACCTGTTGTTCGCCGACCGTAAGGACGATGCCGCTCAGGATTTCGGTCTGGAACCCGGCCGCCCGTATCGTCACCCGATAGGGACCTGGTATCAAATTGGGGATAGTGAAAAAACCCGCCGAGTTGGTCGGTGCGCTGGTCTTGATTCCAGTGGCCGTGTTCGTAGTCGAGACTTCCGCGTTCGGTATTACTGCGCCAGACGGGTCCGTAACCGTCCCCGTTACCGTCGCTCCGGACACCTGGGCATTTGCCTGGCCGACCAAGCCGATGCTGACTGCCAATAAGAGGACTGCACTGGTCCCGATTTTCTTCAATTTTGACTGCATCACCACTGTAAGCCTCCTGAACTGGTTCTCTTTGCGTATTGCGATGTCCTCACCGGAAAACTTGCAGCTGCATGGTCCTGGATCGAGCTTTCCGGGGTCCGCCGGCGGCCTGCCAAACCATACAAGGACCCTGGCAACGGCAACCGACAATTCTCGTTCGAATCTTGTTTGCCACTCGCCTTTGCTGTCCCCTGACCAGACTCTCGGTCCAAACTCTCCTCCCGCTCCCCGCCACATGATCTCGGACCTTCCGCCACGAACACCGCAACAACCTGACAAGTCGGGAGGATGTCCGATCAGTCAACCTGTGGCAGTTTATTGCCTGTGAGCGCTGATTGAACATGCTGCATCGGGTTGAAATTTACAAAGAAGCCTTCATTGGTGTACTTTAACGGCGATGTGAAATTCCTTAAAAAAGTTTAAGAACCGAGGCGAATTGTTCGAACAGACGGAACTCCGGCGCAAACGAGAGCAATGTTTCGTTTTCGGTACGGTTGGACCCCGGAACCCCAGACATTCGCAAATGACGGAATGAAGCGTGTCTTCAAATAGCTGTTCGGCTAACGTGCCCACAGGAACAGTTGCACAGACCCGATTCCCCTCGTTTCTGCTGAATGCGCTTCCGCGAACCGAATCAGTCGAATGCACCCCGCAGCTTTGACCGCGACTGCTTCGCGCCAAGAACGTGCCTGTCATCCAGTTCGACCGGCACAACTCGGTTCGACACACCTCCGGGTACTGCCGGATTCCGAGCCGGTCGCCAGGAGCGATCAGGCCGCTGGAATCAGTCTCTCCGAACGGTCAATCTCGATCTCGCTCCCGCAAACTCAGCTCGGGATTCATCGCGGTGATTCCCTGACTCCTCCGCCGAAACAGCTGCCTTGTCCTGGCGCGTATCCAAACAGCGCATCCATTTCGTGGCTTATGCGACGCGAGATAACTCGGGTGTCACAAATTTCTTCTCCGGATCGACAAATAAGATCATGAACGAACCCAGCAGAAGCAATGCGATGCTTCCAACGAAGGGCAAGGTCCAATTCTGCGTCTTATCGATGACGTATCCAAATGCCAGAGGAGAGACAATAGCAGCCAGCGGCGATCCTATATTCATCAGGCCGCTCGCAGATCCTGCGTACTCCGGCGCTATGTCCATCGGGATGGCCCACATCGGACCGATCGTGAACTCCGAAAAGAAAAAGGCGATGCTCAAAAATACAGCGACCCAGTTCAGGCTATGCAGCCAAAGCACGGGTATCATGAAGCCCAGCGAGCATAAATACGCCGCGAGAATCACATCCCTCCTCGCGAGATTCAGACTGCCTGTCTTTTCGAACACCCTGTCGCTGACGATCCCGCCCAGCATATCTCCCAGCACGCCCGCGAAGAATACTCCGGCGGAAAACCACGCGGATCTCTTCAGGTCCAGGTTATAGCGATGGATGAAGAACAGTGGTACCCAGGCTAGATATAGCCACAGCGTCCAGCCATAGCAAAAATATACCGCCGTCGCGGGGGCCATACGGCGAATAAGGCGCATCCACGGAATACGCATCGCGACTGTACGCCTTGGCGTAAAAACAGGAAGGGACCTCAGGTCATCGGTCCTGATGCCCGCGTGTTCCGCCGGATTCTCACGGAAGTACCAGAACCAGACTATGGCCCATGCCACGCTCACGCCTCCCATCAAGAGAAAGGAGCCCCGCCACGCGATCACGCTCATGAGCCACACAACCACCGGAGGAGTTACCGCATTGCCGAGCCTGGCGCTTGCGTGCGTAATCCCCTGCGCGAAGCCACGCCTTCTCTCATTGGTCCACCATGACATGGCTCTCGTTGCCGCGGGAAAAGTAGCCGCCTCGCCCACGCCCAGCAATATTCGCGCAGCTATCATGGCCTTCAGACTTCCTGCCATTCCGGTGAGCAGCGTGGCCAGGCCCCACACCGCGGCTGAGACAGTTAACGTCCACCGCGCTCCGAAGCGGTCGCTGATCCATCCGCCAAGAATTTGCGAAAGTAGATAAGGATAGGCGAAGGCCGAGAATACAAGACCGATCTGCGTATTAGTCAGATGAAATTCGACGCCAAACACAGATGCCGCCGTACTTACATTTACGCGATCCATATAAGTAAGTGCGTACATCATGCAAATCAGCATCAGCACAATGGTCGGGGTCGAGATGGTTCTTCTCTTCATCCTCGCGCCGTCATCTCCACAGCCCCTGCATCTTCCCCGCGTCGAGCGGCATGGCCTGTTTTCATTGGATTACGCGAACCTCAGTCGACGCAACGAGGCTGCGCAGAGCCGCGGCGGTCCCGCCAGAATGATGCGGAATGCCGGCAAGCTCCAGGCCCATCTCAACGCCGCTGAGTGTACCGGCCAGCATCAGGTCGTTGAAGCTTCCCAGATGTCCGATGCGGAACACTTTGCCAGCCAGCTTCGACAGTCCAGCCCCCAGCGACATATCAAAGTTATCCAGAATGATCTGCCGTAGCCGATCGGCGTCCTGCCCTTCAGGCACAAACACCGCAGTGAGTGAGCTCGAGTACTCAGCAGGGATTGCGCAAACAATCTCCAGTCCCCAGGCCCGCACCGCTTCCCGCGTTGCTTCCGCATGGCGATCATGCCGCCGGAACACGTTCGGCAGACCCTCTTCGTGCAGCATCTCGATCGCCTCTCTCAGTCCGTACAGCAGCGTGGTCGCCGGTGTGAAAGGAAAAAATCCCTTTCCATTAAACCGGAGCATGTCCTGCCAGTTCCAGTAGGCCCGCGGCAGTCTTGCTTCCCTATGGGCGGAAAGAGCCTTCTCCGAAATTGCATTAAAGCTCAGTCCCGGCGGCAGCATCATCCCCTTTTGGGAACCGGCGATGGTCACATCCACTTCCCATTCGTCGTGACGATAGTCAACGCAGCCCAGCGAGGAGATAGCATCGACGATCAGCAGCGCGGGATGCCCCGTCCTCTTCATTGCCTGGCGGATTTCCGCGACACAGCTCGACACACCCGTTGAGGTCTCGTTGTGTACGATCATCACCGCCTTGAGGCTATGTCGATCATCAGCCCCCAGAATCGCTTCAGCCTGCGCGACCGATGCGCCGCTCCGCCAGTCACCGGGAACGTACTCGACATCGACTGCGAATCGAACCGCCACATCCCGCCATAGCTGGGAAAAGTGACCCGTCTCGAACATCAGCACGCGATCGCCGGGAGAGAGGGTGTTCACGATGGCTGCCTCCCAGGCTCCTGTGCCCGAGCCGGGATAGATCACCACGGGACCGCTGGTCTGGAAAACTTCTCGA
>Ga0206848_1233_pt1 | contig 11102 bp, 7 predicted proteins | sample Alteio_BWOrgCont_18_FD_152635 | JGI IMG/M metagenome (GOLD analysis project Ga0206848, IMG submission 152635) | Enriched cells from forest soil in Barre Woods Harvard Forest LTER site, Petersham, Massachusetts, United States -... | ecosystem: Environmental > Terrestrial > Soil > Temperate forest > O...
TGAGCAGGGCACGGCTGCTTCGACGATCCAGAGCCAGCAGATTAATCCATTCCTGGAGATCGGCAAGCAGAGCCGCGTTGGGTTCAACCTGGGGGCGAATGCGGGATATGACATTGTGCAGGGCTCGCTGCAGTATGCGAGCATTCTCGGCGTGTACAACTGGAACTGCTGTGGGATTTCGCTGGGATATAGAAAGATTGACCTGGGGCCGCTCCGTGGCGACGACGTGCAGTACCTGTACGGATTTACGTTTGCGAACTTCGGATCCGTGGGAGATGTGCGCCACTCGACGACGCCCTTCCGAGATCCGACGCTGCCGCCGGCGTATTAGCCTTTTCAGCAAGCGATGCACTAATCCACGACAAGTGTGAGATTGATGGAGTGCTGGACGCCGTTTGCTGTGACCTGCACGGGGATGGTGTAGGTTCCGGTGGGCGTGGTGTTTGTCGAGCCGCTACCACTACCGCTGCCGCCTCCTCCACCGGTTCCACCGCCGGAACCTGAACAACTGACGCATATGCCGGTAAAGACAGCGAGCAGGGCGACGAGCAGGACTGCCTTGCGGAATCTGCGCAGCGCGGCCAGTGGCAACAGGAGGATGAGGCCGCATAGAGCGGTGAGAGTGATATTGGAACTGGAACGCGAGCCGACATGCGGATTCGGTCGTGCGGGGAGCTTGAGTGAGCCGGTGGTATGGCTGGTGGTGATGTCAACGGTTTCTGCGCCGGTGAAGCCGGCAGTAACGCTGAGCGTGGCAGGCGTGGAGGTGCAGCCAGCGTACTGCGGGAGGGTTCCGCATTGGAAGGCGAAGCTGGCTGAGGTTCCGCCAAGCGGCGTGATGTTGAGCGCGTAACCTGCGGTTAGTCCGCTGGCTGCGGTGATGTTCGAGGGTCCGTCGGCTGTGACGGTGAAGTCGAATCCTGAACCGGTGAGTGGCATTGTGGCGGGCGCACTGAGCATGGCGCTGGAAACGGTGAGGGTTCCGCTGGCCGGATCGGCAGCAGTGGGCTCAAATTCCACGCCAACGGTGCAACTGGTATTTGGTGCAAGCGCGGCGATACATGCGTTGCTGACCACCTCGAAGCCGGTTGAGGCAGCGACGCTGATGCCGGAGAGCATGTTGGTCGGATCAGTGTTGGTAATGGTGACAATGGTCGGACTGCTCGTCAGCCCGACGCCTGTAACCGGAAAAGCGATTGAGGATGGCTTGAATTGGATGTTGCCCGTAAGTCCTCCGGTACCGCTGAGGGAAACGGTAGCGGATGCGATTGCCGACGTGGAGCTGACAGCGAGCTGACCGGTGATGGGGCCGCCTGTTTCCGGCGTGAAGGTGACGCCTACCGTGCAGGCTGCTCCGATGGCCAGAGTGGTGGAGCAAGTGTTGCCGGTAAGTGCGAAGGAAGACGAGACGGTGAGCTTGAGACCGGCGGCGGCTGTGGTACTAGCGTTGGTGATCGTGACGGTTTGAGCGGCGCTTGTCTGGCCAAGTTGCTGCGCCGGGTAAATGAGCTGCGTTGGAGAGACGTTGAAGCCGGAACCTGAACCGGCTCCAGAAAGCAAGACCGTGGCAGAACTGACGCCCAGGGTGGAAGTGGAGACGGCGAGCATGGCTGCGGCTCCGCCAATGGCGGTGGGAATGAAGATGATTTGCGCAACGCAGGTAGCCCCGGTGCTGAGGGTTGCTCCGCAGGTGGTGGAGTAGACGGAGAATGCGGAAGCTGAGGGTCCGGTGATCTGCAGGCCGATATTGCTCATTGGCGCTCCGCCGTTGTTGGAGACGGTGACGGCTTGCGGGGGAAGTGGCAACTCCGATGCCCTGCTGACCGAAAATGATCGAGCCAGGGCTGGCGGATAGGACGGGTGGATTCAAGCCTATGCCGTTGAGAGAAACCGTCTGCGTCCTGAGGCTGTCAGTGACGGTGAGCGTGCCGGATGCGGAGCCAGCCGTTGTGGGCACGAAGACGACATTGATGGGGCAGGTGGATTCCGCGGCGAGCTGCGCGGAGCAGGTGTTGGTTTGCTGGAAAGGACCGGAGATTGATATAGCAACTCCAGGGAGCGTGTTCTGGCCGGAATTGGCGAGAGTGACGGTCTGCACGTTGCTGGGTTGACCGATCACCGTTGCTGCAAAGGCGAGCGAGGAGGATGAAAGTGCGTCCGTGGGCGCCGTGGTTCCGGTTCCTGTGAGCTGAACGACCTGTGTGCCGGCTCCGTCGGACATGGTGAGGGTTCCGTTGGCGCTGCCAGCTGTGGTGGGATTGAAGCCGACGGAGAGCGAGCAGTCTGAGGATCCGGCGATAGAGGTTCCGCAGCCGTTGGAGGCGAGGATAAAGGGCGGGGTGACGACGAGGCTGGTGACGGCAAGCGACACAGAGCTGGCGTTCTGGATGGTGAATGACTGAGTGGATGACTGCGAGCCTACCTGCACACTGCCAAAGGAGAAAACGCTGGGCATGATGGTGACAGAACCTGCAGGAATGCCGGTGCCGATGAGCAAAGCCGTAACCGAGCCGCCGGTGATGCTGCCTGAGACTTTGAGCTGGCCTGTGGCGGAGCCAGTGGCGGTGGGAACGAAGAAGACCTGAACGGTGCAGGATGAGCCAGCAACGATTTCCTGACCGGAGCAGTTGTCGTTCTCGACAAAGCTGCCGGAGGCGGTGACAGAAGAGATAGAAAAGCCGAAGCCCCCGGTGTTGGTCACTGCAATGGTTTGCGGGCTGCTGGAGGAACCGACCGACTGCGATGAGAAGGTGAGTGAGGTAGGCGAGAGCGTGGCTGTGGTGAGCTCAGTTCCGGCAGTGAGCAGAGGAATCTGCCAAAGACCGCGGCCATATGTTCCTGCAACAAGAACAGGCGTGGAAGATGTTGCAGGTGTGGCTCCGAGAGCTACGACAGGCGAGGCGGGAATGCCAGCTCCCATGGGCTGCCAACAATTGGCGTTAACGTTTGAACAGGTGCTGATCTGGCGGGTATAGAAGACGCCGAAGTCGGTTGCGACGTAAATTGTGTTGGGATCGTTGGGGTCAATGGCGAGGGCGTTAGCGGGGACTGTGGGGAGATCGGAATCGACGCTGTACCAGCTTGCGCCGCCGTTTGTGGAACGATAGACCGTACTGAAGAACTGGGATTGCGTGGGAAATCCGACAACCGTGACGTAGACGGTCTTGCCGGTGGAGTCGCTGGGATCGATGACGATGCTGCCGATGTCGTATGCGTACTTGTTGAGCGCGATGGTGTCGTTGACGACGGGGTTGAGAGAGAGATTGGTCCAGGAGGACCAGACACCGGCAGAGCTCATGGTAGCGCCGAAGACCTGTCCGGCGAGGCGCGCGCCGCCGTCGAGGTAACCATACATGCCTGCATAGATCACTTCCCCGCCCCCGGTGAGCGGCATGACGGCGAGGGTGCGGATGAGGGCGTCGCCGCTGCAGGAGCCGCTGGTGGAACCGGTGTCGAGGATGGGGCTGATGGCGTTGGTGGTAGTCCAGCCGGTTCCGCTGGCCGGGCCACGCCAGATGCGGCAGGTGCCGATGAGCAGTTGCGTGGGATCTGCGGGATCGACGAGGAATGGCGCGGGGCTGGTCATGGTGAGCCCGTCATTGGCGACCTGTGAATCGCCGACTGCGGGATTGAAGCCGAAGTCTGAGGGAGTGCAGGCGCTGGAGCTTGAGCAGGCGTGAATGGAGACGCCAGCGCCGTTATTGACGTACCAGTTGTTGGCGTTGGATGGATCGATGGCTACGGGGCCGCCGTCACCGGAAAGAATCTGCGGCCACTGCGCGGTGGGAGCGGATGCACCCTTGATACCAGCAGTACCGTTTACGCCGAGACCGAGCAAGGTGTTGTAGGACGAAAGGCCGGGCGGCGGCATGGATTCAATTTCCGCGAGTGAACCGAGACTGGTGTTGAGATTTTGGAAGTGGCTTGCATCCGTGGAGGCGCAGACTGAGCCTGTTTCGCCGATGCCGTCGAGTGAGCGCCAGAGGCCGCTGTCATTGCCGATGAGGAGATCGGTTGGGTTGGAGGCGTTCCAGGCGAGAGCGTGCTGATAGGGGCCGACCTGCGCGCTGAGGCAGGTGAGAGCGTTTGTTGTGTTGCGCCAGGCGCATCCAGCTGCGAGCGAGCACTTCCAGAGATCTGTGGCTCCGGCGTAGAGGAGAGTGTCTTGTTGCGATGGGATCGCAGCGAGCGCGAGGTTGTAGTCGCCGTTCAAGATGGTTTGCGGGCCTTCAGAGGTGTTGGACTCGAGCGCGGCGGCGTTCCACTGAGTGCCGAAGGTGGGAATGGGGTTAGGGCAGGCTCCACCGGAGATGTTACAGGCATCCTGCCAGAGTCCCTGGTCCTGATTGTTGAGATCGACGCTCCAGGCGAAGGTGTCGCCGGTGAGCGGGTTAACCGCAAGTGAGCCGCGAAAGATGGGGCATGCGGGTGAACCCGTCTGGTTGGTATTGGTGGGGCAGAGGAGCGTGGTGAGGCCGGAGCCAGGCTGATTGGTAAGGCGCGACCAGGTGACGCCGTCCGGGGACTGATAGTAGCCGTGATAGCGGATGGCAGCGATGAAGAGCTTGCGAATGGGATTCCAGACGACGGCTGTGGCGGGATTGCCCTCATTGCCGTTCTGCGGATTGCTGGAACTTTGAACGCTGATTCCATTGGGATCAACGATGTTGGAAAGATGCCAGGTGGCACCGGCGTCTGTGGAGTAATAGAGGCCGGCGAAGCTCTGGTCTGCCTGCTGGGCGTTCACGAGCAGGCCCTCATAGGCTTCAGAGACGGCGGCAACAGCGACCTGCGTGTTGACGGTGCTCCAGGCGAAGCCGGCGAAACCCATACCGGTGAAGAAATAATCTGTGACACCTGCACCGGTTTCAAAATCGGAGCTCTGCGCGATCAGCGTCCATGTGGCGCCGTTATCTGTGGAGCGAAGAATGCCGGCGCCGTAATAGGAATCAAGCGCGTCATTGGGGTCGCCGGTGCCGGCGAGGATGACGCCGGTGCCGCCGGGCTGAACTGTAACTGCGCCGATGCTGATGGAGGGATCTGTGGCGCCGTTGAGCGCGTTGGTGGAATCAGTGAGAGGTAAAAAGAGAATGTTCGCGGTGTTCGAGGTTGCGGCATTCTGTGAAGCCCAGACGCCTCCGCCGGTGGATCCGATGTAGACGGTGTTGCCGGTGGCGTCTGAGGGATCGATGGCGATGGAGGCGATGCGGCCGGTGACTGCGCCGTAGTAGGGAGTGAGCACGTTCTGCGGGCCGAGCGGCTGCCAGACGGATTGTCCGGCGGTAAAGTCAGGGGAAGCGATTTTAGACGCGGCGCGGCGCGGACGGAAAGGCTGGCTTTGCGAGCCGGGCTTGAGGCCGCGATGGGCAAGAAAGCGCTGAGCCTGGACGACGCGCGGAGGAAGCGGTGGGACCGGAGCAGGCGACTGCGCGGCGGCTGAGACGAGCAGTAGAGTGAGACAGGGCGCTGCACGCATACGGCCTGTGCGCGTCCGGCGTAATACCATGACCAAGGCTTGAATGAACACACGCATCCCTTCGCCGCTCTGGATCTGTTCCTAGACCTTTCTGAAAAGTCAGGCGCAGAGCCGATACAACGGCTGTGTGAAACACGCAGTTCTGGATATAAAGTCCAGGGACAAAAAATGAGTGCTGCTTATGTGTGATTTCTAATCTGATTTTAGGACATGGAATGCGCGTGCGCGGAACGAAACGAGATTATTCTGTAGCTTGCCTGATACCTGATATGCCTGAATTGTGATGGCGGGAATTTCAATGCGAATTCAACTGCAACTTGCGAATGACGATGACGCGCCGGGATTGGTAAGGCTGCGCGAGGCAGTGAATGCCCGGTTGGCGGAGGAGTTTGGTCAGGGATTCTGGTGCACGAAACTGAGCGAGCAGGGTGCGCTCTCAGCTGTGCGGCAAGCACAGGTGTATGTGGCGCGGCATCGCGGCGGGATTCTGGCCACGCTGGCGCTGACGACGCGTAAGCCATGGGCGATTGACTTGAGTAATTTTGAACCGCGAGAGAGGCCGTTTTACCTGACGAATATGGCGGTGCATCCGGAGTTTCAGAGGCAGGGTTTGGGATGTGAGGCGATTCATGAGGCTCGACGGATTGCGCTGACCTCGGGTGGAGATGCAATTCGGCTGGATGCTTACGATGTGCCGGCGGGAGCAGGACTGTTTTATGCCAAGTGCGGGTTTACGGAGGTAGCGCGGGCGGAGTATCGCGCAGCACCGCTGATTTATTACGAGATGGCGCTGAATAGAGGGAAATGAAAAGGCCGCCTGATGGCGGCCTTTGTGTTGGTGCAAATGAATCGTTCTACCAGCGGCCCCAGGCACGGCTGATGTAGTCGGAGAGCGTCATGAAGATGAGGACGAGGAAGGTGAAGAGGCCCGCACCGACGGTAAGCTTGGTGAGCTTGGGGCTGTACTTGACGTGCATGAAGAAGAGCACGACGAGCGTGGCCTTGGTGACGGCGATGGCGATGGCGACGATGGGATTCCAGGGCCCCATTTCGACGTAGGAGGCGGCGATGGTGAGAGCCGTGCCGACTAACAACGCGAAGAAGATGACGATATAAACGACTGGGCTGACGATGTGGCCTTCCAGTGCGTCGTCGTGATCTGCGGGTGCGTGCGGGTCGTGATGTACGTTGTGCTCGCTCATGGTGTCAATTCCTAAAAACAATTCTGCAGGTTGTTCTTCACTGGTGTCGGCTGATCAGGTAGAGCAGCGGGAACAGGAATATCCAGACGATGTCGACGAAGTGCCAGTAGAGGCCGAAGTACTCGACAAAACTGATATGTCCGCCGGTATACGCGCCCTGCCTGGCGCGGACGATCATATATCCCAGCAGGCAGATGCCAATGATCATGTGCAGTGCGTGCATGCCGGTCATGGCGAAGTAGAGCGAGAAGTAAATCTCCGTGTGACGCGCCATGTCGAGCGGCAGCGGCTTGTCACCCGCGGCCTTCGCCTCTGCGTCCGAGTCAGGGTTGAGGAAGGACTGCAGGCTGTAATGCGCGCCGGGGACGTGATGCTTCTCAAACTTCTCCTTGTACTCGATGGTCTTGATGCCAAGGAAGCCGAGGCCGAGGATGAAGGTGAGCACGAGACAGAGCACAAGCGCGCCCTGCTTGCGCATCTGCGCGCTCCAGACGCCCATAGCCATGGTAAAGCTGGATGAGATGAGGATGAGGGTGTTGAGACTACCCCAAAATATGTTGAGCTGGTGCGATGCGGCAACGAAGGCCGGGTAGTACCAGTTGCGGTAGATGAGATAGGCGGTAAACATGCCGCCGAAGAACATGATTTCCGTGAGCAGAAAGAGCCACATGGCGAAGCCGGTGGCGTCCACCTGCTGCTGCATGGTCTCAAAGTGATGGCGTTGATACGGCGGATGCGCGTGCGCGTGATCAGCGTGAGTCAGGGTGCTATCCGACACTGGAAACCTCCTGCTCCTCTTTTTGCTTTTTCTCTAGCCATTCGTAGTCGTAGGCGTCGTGATCGACGATGGGAATCTCCGCGAAGTTTTCTGTGAGCGGAGGGGACTGAATCTGCCACTCAAGGCCGGTGGCCTGCCAAGGATTGCTACCAGCGATGTCGCCGTACTTGAGCGACCACGTTAGATACAGGATCGGCAGCAGGTAACCCACGCCGAGGACGGTAGCGCCGGCGGTTGAGAAGACATTGAGAATCTGGAACTCTTCCGGATAAGACGCGTAACGGCGCGGCATGCCGAGTTCGCCCAGAATGAACTGCGGGAAGAATGTCAGGTTGAAGCCAATGAAGGTAACCACCGCGGCAAGCTGCGAGATCTTCTCCGGATACATGCGGCCGGTTATCTTAGGCCACCAGAAGTGGATGCCGGCAAGGAAAGCCATCAACATGCCACCGACCATGACGAAGTGGAAGTGGGCGACGATGAAGTAGGTCTCGGTGAGGTGAATGTCGGTGCCGGTGGAGGCGAGGAAGACGCCTGTAAGTCCGCCGATGGTGAACAGACCCATGAAGCCGAAGGCGTAGAGCATCGGAGTTTCAAAGGTAATGGAACCCTTGTAAAGGGTGAAAGCCCAGTTGAAGATCTTGATAGCCGAGGGCACTGCGACCAGCATGGTGAGGAGCGAGAAGACGAGCGTCGAGTAATTCGAGACGCCCATGATGAACATGTGATGCTCCCACACGAAGAATCCGAAGACGGCGATGGCCACTGAACTGAAGGCAACAGCCGTGTAGCCGAAGACGCGCTTGCGGGCGAAGGTAGAGATGACCTCAGAGATAACGCCCATGCCGGGAAGAATCATGATGTAGACGGCAGGGTGTGAGTAGAACCAGAACAAATGCTGAAAGAGCAGAGGGTCGCCACCCTTGGTGGGATCAAATACGCCGATGCCGATGGTGCGCTCAAGCGCGACCAGGACAATGGCGATGGCGAGAACCGGCGTGCCGAGAACCATGAGGATCGAAGCTGCGTAGTTAGACCAGACGAAGAGCGGCAGCCGGAACCAGGTCATGCCCGGGGCGCGCATCTTGTGGATGGTCACAATGAAATTGAGGCCGGTGAAGATGGAGCTGAAGCCGGCGATGAAGATTGCCAGGCCTGTACTGAGCACGTTGGTATTGACGTAGTGCGTGGAGAGCGGAGTCGTGAAGGTCCAGCCCGTGTCCACGCCGCCGGTCATCATGGTGTAGAGCACCAGGATGCCGCCAGCGACGTAGAGATACCAGCTCAAGAGATTGATCTTGGGCAGCGCGAGATCCTTGGCCCCGATCATGATGGGCATAAGGAAGTTGCCCAGTGTGGCCGGCACGGACGGCACCAGGAACAAGAAGATCATGATGATGCCGTGCATGGTGAAGACCTTGTTATAGGTGTCGGTGGCCATCAGGTCTGATTGCGGCGTTAGCAGCTCAAGACGAATCAGGCCGGCGAGCGAACCGCCGATGGCGAAGAAGAAGGTGATCGAAATCAGATAAAGAATTGCGATCCGCTTATGATCGCCGGTCAACAGCCAGCTAAGGATGCCATTTTCCTTGGAGAGGAAATTGGTCTTCGGAATGCGGGCTGTGGACTGGTCGGGAAGACTGACAATAGTCGCGCTGCTCATTGTGTCACCGCCCCTTTTGCCACGGGGGCAGCAGCCTTAGGCGTCGAAGTGGACTTCGACGTGGGCTCGCCTTCCGGCAGCAAACCGGTTGTGTTCAGCGTCTGCTCGACGCGGTAGTTCGAGTTGAGGGTCTTAATGTATTCGACGAGCGAGATGACTCCGTCCTCACTGACCTGGCCTTGATAGGTGGGCATGATCGGCGCGAAGCCCTGTGTTACGTGCTCGGAGGGATTGAGGATGGCATCGCGAAGGTAAGCCTCGTCGGCAATGGTCTCCTGACCGTTGGCGAGGCGAAGCTTCGAGTTGTAGACGTTGGCAAGCGACGGACCGCGGGCATCAGGACGGCCATTGTGGCAGGCATTGCAGCTGAGCGATGCGAAGAGGCGCTCGCCGTTTTGCGCGAGGCTCATGCCGCTGGTCGATTCCGCGAGCCACTTTTTGTAATCCTCGGGCGTGAGCACGGTGATGGTGCCGACCATGTGCGAGTGATCTGTGCCGCAGTACTGCGTGCAGAAGAGGTGATACTGGCCGGGCTCAGTAGCCTCAAACCAGACCGAGGTATAGCGGCCGGGGATGGCTTCTCGCTTTACGCGGAAGGCAGGGATCGAGAAGCTGTGGAAAACGTCCTGCGAGATGAGCGTGAGTTGAACGGGCTGGCCTGTGGGAACGTGCAGCGCATTGATCTCGTGCTGGCCGCCGGGATGCTCGGCCTTCCACATCCACTGCTTGCCCACGACATAGATGTTCATGGCGTTGGCCGGGGGGGTGTAGACGCGGAAGTAGATGAGCGAGCCCCAGACGAACATGATGAGGAAGAGGCCCAGCGGAATGATGGTCCATGTGGCTTCGAGCAGCGTGGAGCCCTCGATCTGAACGGCGACCGGATGGCGCTTTTTGCTGTAAAGGATGGAGAAGCCGAAGACCAGCAGGCCAACCAGGGTGAGGCCTACGAGACTGACCAGCACCATGAAGAAGTACAGCGCGTCCATCTGCGGGGCGATCTTCGAGGCTTCCGGCGGGAAGAGCGCGAAGTTCGTCATCCACTTGACGAGAAATTGCCAGAGTACTGGGCTTATATGATCCATTCCGTTATCCGTTCACCTTTGTTGCTGGGCGCTGAAGCGATACCTGCGGCTGTTTGTCGCGTTTTGCGTCCGCGCGGAACATGAGGTACATGAATCCGCCGAGCGTGAGCACTGTAACCAGGCCACCTAACTGGACGATGCGGGCAATAATGAGCGAGTGTTTGTTTGTGCCGGGATCGTAGTGGTAGCAGTAGGTCAGAATGTTGTCTACCGGCGAACCGATGCGATTATCCGATGCCTCGGCAAGGCCGAGACGAAGATCCTTGGGACTGTATTCGACGCCCATGTAATACTGCGCGATCTTGCCCAGCGGCGTGACGATCTGGATGGTGCTGGCGTGCGCGTACTGCGTGAGCTTGCCGTCGGGGCCGGGAATTTTGGTGTAGCCGAAGCCGACGGCCTGGGTGAGCGCGTCAATATTGGGCTGCGTGCCAGTGAGAAAGTGCCAGCCATTGGCTGACTCCGGATGGCCATAGCGCTTGAGGTAGGTGCGCTTCTTCGCGGCAGCGAGATCCGGGCCTTCCGAGGGATCGATGCTGACGACGATCACGTTGAAGTCGCGGCCGGGCTTCTCATCGACCATCTGCAGCGCGCCGGTGAGGCCGTTGAGCTCTTCCGAGCAGAGCATGGGGCACTGATAGTACACGAGCGCAAGGATGGCGGGCTTCTGACCAAAGTAACTGGAGAGCGCAACCTGCTTGCCGGTCTCATCGGTAAAGACGGCGTTAAGCGGAATCGACTGATTCAGGTGCTGCGAGATGCTGATCTTCGATGTGACGGAGGGCTTCTCGTTCGCCGGACCCATCTGCTTGTCACCGTAACCGGCGACCTGGGCTGGCAGAGAGGAAGCGAGCACAAGCGCCGTACCCGCGGTAAGGATTGCTCCGCGGAACATGCT
>Ga0206848_1237_pt1 | contig 11016 bp, 10 predicted proteins | sample Alteio_BWOrgCont_18_FD_152635 | JGI IMG/M metagenome (GOLD analysis project Ga0206848, IMG submission 152635) | Enriched cells from forest soil in Barre Woods Harvard Forest LTER site, Petersham, Massachusetts, United States -... | ecosystem: Environmental > Terrestrial > Soil > Temperate forest >...
GGGCCGGAGCGGTGTGTTGCCGTTGCTCCTGGAAAAAATGGCCTCCGTACCCAAGGAGCAACGCCCCCTTGTGGGCAAGGCTGCCAATGAAACAAAGAGCGCGGTGCAGACTGCCTTCGACGCCCGGAAATTGGAACTGACCGCGGCGGCGGAAGCAGCCGATTTCGACCCGACTCTTCCGGGACGTTACGAAGCGCCGGGATCGTTGCATCCGGTTTTGCAGGTGCGTGACCGTGCGATCGAGATTTTTCGGCGACTCGGTTTTGCCCTGGCGGATGGGCCCGACATCGAAAACGAAGTCTTCAATTTCGACGCGTTGAACACGCCGCTGGATCATCCCGCGCGCAACGAGCAAGACACCTTCTACCTTAAGGAAGAAGGTCTTGCGCCGAGCCCCGGCCTCGATGGAAAAAGCATAGGCGGACGTCGCCTGATGCGGACGCAGACTTCCACGGTGCAAATCCGCACCATGCTGGAAAAGCAGCCGCCGGTGCGGATCATCGCACCGGGGCGATGCTATCGCCGGGACGAGATCGACGCGACGCACGGGATGTCTTTTTTCCAGATGGAAGGGCTCGTCGTCGATGAAGGCGTGACGCTGGCCGACCTGAAGGGGACGCTCGAATATTTCTTCCGCGAATTGTTGGGCGAGGATCTGAAGTTCCGCTTTCGCCCTCATTTCTTTCCCTTCACCGAACCCAGTTTCGAGGTCGATTGTTCGCGCGCGGGGAGTCAGGTCAAAGGCCGGGAATGGCTGGAGATTTGCGGCTGCGGCATGGTCGATCCTGAGGTCTTCCGGCAGGTCGGCTACGATTCCGAGCACTACACAGGCTATGCCTTCGGCTTCGGCATCGAGCGCATCGCCATCATGCGTCACGGCGTGCCCGATCTCCGTTTTTTCACCGACAACGATGTTCGTTTCCTGCGCCAGTTCAGCACACGGATCGATGCGTGATTGGGCCGGGATCCCCATTCATTTCGCGCTGTGCTTGAACGCGCCGATATAAATTTTCATAGGCCGCCACAAAAGTATCGAAGCAAAAATATTTCTTCGCCTGGACGTGCGCTTGTCGGCCCATCTGTTCGCAGAGGGCGGGATTTTCGAGTAAAAGTTGCAGGCAGTTCGTCAAAGCCGGGAGATCTTCACTTTCAAATAATTTTCCGGTAACTCCATCCAAAACAATTTCAGGAATGCCTCCGGCGCGGGAGGCGATGATTGGTCGGCCCATTTGCGCCGTTTGCAGGGCGACGAGCCCGAAAGGTTCCTCCCAGCGCCCGGGCATGATAACCAGGGAATGTTGATTGATCAGGGCGGGAATGTCTTCCGGGCTGATCCAGCCAGGGAAATGAATGCGATCCGCAAATCCGGTTTCCTGTGCGAGGCTGCACAGGGCTGCATGTTCAACTCCATGGCCCGCCAAAGTCAAGGTAGCCTTGGGAAAATGGTGGGCCAATTGAGCAAATGCCCGGATCGCAAGATCGAATCCCTTTTCCTTGATAAATCGGCCAAAGGCGAGAAGTCGTGGTTCCGCCGGAAAGGGGAGGGGGAGAACCTCCGGCATGGACAACGCATTCAGAATGATATGGAGCTTATCTGTAAAACCGGGTTGATGGATCAGCGTTTTTGTCCTGATGAATTCTGAAATGGCCACAACAGCATCCACATTTTCAAAAACGGCAGACACCAACCCCTTTTGATATTCAAGTAGCGTGTCATCATGGAGCGTTAAAATCGCCGGTCTGCGGCGGTCTCGTTGTTGAAGCATGAACCCCAACGCGCCCCGCATGACCGAATTGAGATGGATGATTTCGGGGTTAAATTGGGCAATCAACTGTTTGCATGCTTCGTGCTGCTCCCGCATGGAGCGCAAATCCCGGTTGGTGGAGGCCTTATGGAACGTCACTCCGTAGACCGGAATTTCCTGATAATAACTCAATCCCCATCCCCTGGAGGTATTGCGTTCCGTAATGATCAGGCAATCGTGGCCGCGTTCCTTCAGTCGCAGAACCAGGTGCATGCAGAAGACCTCCAGGCCGCCGATTTCCGGCCAAAAGGCGTCAGCCCAAATCAAGATTCGCATAAGTGAAGCAAGAGCTTATGCGTGGCGGCCCTATCCGATCCATGTCGTAATCGATAATTAGGCAGGCTGTGGATCAGTTTATTGATGCGAAAAAAATCTGTATTACTGCTTCCGGCAAGTTGCACCATGGTGCTGTGGCCGACGACGCTCAAAATCTCATGCGGTCCAATCTGCGTCAGGGATGTTTCCCGGCTATCGAGAACGGATAAGACAATCGCCCGCAACGGGGTCTGGAAGAGTTGTTCGCTTGGAAATTGTTCATGAAGAAAAAAAATCGCTTTTTCCCGTTGGCTATCCTGTCCATTGGCCGTGCGATTCCGCAAGCTGGGAAGCAAGGCAAGGGAGGTATCGGTCAATTTGCCGGAATTATAAAGCGCCATGACTTTCGGCGGAGTTTCTGGAACCAAAACACAGTAGTCATCACTGAGATAGCGGAGAGGTGTTCCCAGAGTGGAAAAAGCGAGCGTTGATTTTCCGGCTCCTCCATGTCCGGCGATGAGGACTCCGCCCCGATCTGTTCCCACTGCGGCAGCATGGGTAAATTGCCAGCCCAGGGTCTTGAACCACCAACTGAAGATCGTCAACGCAGGTGAGCCAAATTGTTGAATGGGAAACGGATTGGCTTCTGCCATGCAATAATAAGCGCGGCCTTTTTCAGGAAAATAGACATTCAGTAGCCTAAGCCAGTTAAAATAGGCGATGCGCATCCCGGGATTATCCAACCCGCGAATATCTCCCCGGCTGGTAAAGAGAGACTCGGGCCAATCAGGAGTTGGACAGGCAACACTGGTGCTGGCGGAGTCCCAGCAATCAATCGTCAGCGCGACATCTTTTGTTGATTCGATGGCAAGGTGCTCCAAGGCGCGCGTCATGGCATTGGCCAGTTCTTTCCCCGCAAAACGGAGGGTAAAATTCTGCCCGTTGATTCGAAACGTTTTTTGGATCAACCCTTGTCGTGAAAAAGCGGCCTCGGCGCCTTGCGCCAGTTGATCGGAAAGCCTTTTTTGTTCGGCGATGACTCGATCCTTCAGGTTGGAATGGGGGGCGCTCATTTTTACACGGCCGACGGGGAACGGGCATTTTTATCCAGGAACAAAAGGAAAAAATAGATGAGAAAGGTCATGCACCGCGAGTAGGCCCGAAAATGATGAACCTGTCTCATGTAGGCAGGCATGCGGTACAAGAGTTCGCCAAAGGATCGGTTCCTGTTTAATCGCAAATAAGTCCAGGCGAGTTGTTTTGTTCGTTCCCGCGAATTGGGCCGGCGGGTGCGATAGCTTCCTTCCACTTTTTCGAAATTCGTTATCTGTACTTTGCTCCAATGGTCAATCACTCCCGGGGGTAAATGGATTTCAAGATGATCCAGGAATAAAAGTGTTTCGCGAATGGGGCTAAGGCGTTCTAGGCGCCGGGCTTGTTCCTCAAGCCGATTCCAATCGATTCCCTGCCGAATCAGCATCACGGCATCGGCCAGCCATCGAACGGGAGATATCTCGTTCCATTGGGAGCCATGAAGACAGGTATGTAAAAGTTGATCCGTGGGATGCAGGGTTCGGGCGGACAGGGCGCCCAGCGAGCACGGCACCGCATCCCGCCAGAAGTAATCCTCGGCTTCCATATGCCGGGCATCTGCAACCAAATACCAGTGGATATCCAGGTCCATGCCCGTAGCGCTTTTCAGGGTTAGTTCGTGTCGAAAGTGGATCAGTTGAAAAAGACGATCCGGCGTGATGGGCGTATTCGACGTGCAATTCAATCCTTGCAAAATCTCGACGGTCTTTATCAGATCTTGAGGATGAATCAGGATATCGATATCGGCCATGGCACGTACGCTGCCTTGTTGGCGATAGAAAGTGTCCAGGGCCGCTCCCTTGAGCAGGAGTATCTCCACGCCTGACTTCTGCAGGGTTTGCAAAAGAGGCGTCAGATTGCCAAAGAGCCTTTGATTTTTAGCCCATGCATGGCGAAGTACGCCGAAAATTCGGTCTCTGTGCTGAAGGGACTGCCCGCAGTTTTGTAAATTTCCGGCGACCAGGGGAAGGAGCCGATAGCACCCTTCGCTCAGGTTTTCGATGTCAACCTGGCCACAAAAATCATTCCAGGCGACAAGGGCTTGGGGAACTTCACAAAGGCCGGCACGAAGCAGGAGGACTTCCAGTTCATTGGGCCAGCAGGTCTGACGCACCTCATGGCGCAAGGCCTCAGGCGATGAGGTTTTTTCTAAAAAATCGGCAGGAAGAGTCATATCAGGAATATGACTTCATGGATGCTTGAGTCGCACGACGACGACGATCCAGGTGCTCCTTCAAAGCTCCAAAGTAAGCCTGACGTTGCTTGGTCTTGTTCAAGATGCCGTAGTTGGCGTCATGGATGCGCCGTTCGGCCACCACCTCGGCCAGCATGGTGGCGCGGAGATTAATTTCTTTGGCACGAGCATACCAACCCAGGAAATCATGCTTTCCTCTTTCAGCAAACCGGCCTGCCCTTTCGAAAGAAGCACGCTTGATAAGCATGCATATCTTGGAAAGACCTGGAAGAACATCGATGACAACTTCAGATGGCTTTCCTTCCATCTCAACGGTACGAAACCGGCGGGAATGTCCGAAGACCATGTCCAAATCCGGATCGGCCAATAAAGCCGATATTTGCGCGGCAGTTTTTCCTGGAAGCCAGCGATCGTCGGCATCGAGAAAAGAGAGATAGTCTCCGCTCGCGATTTCCAGCCCACGGTTTAGGGTTTCACAAATTCCGCCGTGCTCCTTGCGGATCAAGGTAACGAAAGAAAAGGATTCGGCAATTTCGGCGCTTCCATCGGTTGACCCATCGTCCACGACAATGATTTCTTGCGCGAAGAGCGTCTGTGCCTGGATGCTCTTCAACGCTTCACCGACAAATCTCGCCGCATTATAAAGTGGCATGACCACGCTGATCCGAGGCTGACTTGACGGGGTGGTCGAATTTTCGGGCATTGCATCAGGCTTAGATGGAACTCAGGGGATCCTCTTTTTTTACTTCCGGAACATGGGGCCACCCGGTTACATCGACATCGTGAATCGGGTCAAGCAGGAGAAGGTCTTGCATTTCGGTATAGGTTTCCAGCAGGGGTTTCGCGTAAACAGGAGAAAAGTCGCCCAACCAATCGGGAGCAGTGGCTGAAGGCGAATCAATTGTTTCAACTTCCGGCACAATGAGCTGTTCCTTTTCCAATTCCTCGATAAAAAGGTGAATATCGGCTGTCAGCATGACCGGATCACATCCATAATGGGAAGCAAGGCATCGCACGATCCCTTCCGTGTGACGACCTTCAATCAGAAGCCGCCAAATGGGTACGGCGGCATCTCGAAGGCTATGGTAGTAACCATTCTTTAAGTTGACCGCAAGTATCTCGCTTTTGAAGTCTTCGGCACTAACGTCGGGATCATTCAAGCGAAAACATCTTGGCTTCATAAATTCATTGTGGCTTTCACCCTGACCATCCGTTGAGTATCCCATCGGGGAATACTTCATTTTGGACCTTTAATAAAAGATCATAGGCCTAGAGTCAAATTTTGATCTCATTTTTAAAGTAATCCATGCTAATTATCATGCCGACTTTATGAGTGCGCTTTCTTCATGGAATGTCGTGGCAAGCACTCGCACGTTGGCTCACGAACGGAGCTGGAAATACACCTCCTGCGGTCCCGCCGTTCGCCAGTGGAGGTGCCCGTCCGGCACCCTGAAGTCTGTCATGCGGGAAGTGCTTCGTCATCCGCGTATCTTTTATGAAAAGCATTGCCGGGTAGAGAAAGGAGATACAGAGCAGGCCCTTCGCCAGTTGTCGCGACTTTACTGCCCGAGTTCTTATGAGCTGCCTGAATCCTTTTGCTGTGAAGTGCCGAATGCTCACATCACCGATCAAGGAACGGTAAGCACGGAAACACGCGAAGTTCTCCTTGAGTCGCAATTGGAAAACTGGCAGCGGGCCCGCCTCGACTTTCTTCGCAGCGTCAGGCATTCCCCCGCTTTTCTTTCCGGCCGTTGGTTTCCACTACTTACATTTTATCCCAAAAATTATGCTCACTGGTTGATGGATGTATTACCGCTTGTTGCTTTATTGGAACAAGTTAAGAGCGAGGTTTCTCTCCTCATGCCAGCAGTTGTCAGGCCTTTTCAACGTGAGTCGCTTCAACTTTTGGGACTGGCTCATCTTCCCATGCGTGTAACTGATCCTTTTGTTCAAGTGGAAAACTTGATTTTCCCCCATTCTGCCATCTATAGCGGGGTTCCACGTCGAGAACACCTGATCAAAGTGCAAAAGCGTTTATGGAAAGGAGCCGGGGTGGAGCCCCGTTTACAAAAGCGTATCTTCATCTCTCGATCTGGTTCCGAGCGTAGATTGGTTAATGAGTCCGAGTTGGAGCCTCTTCTCAGGGAGCGCGGGTTTGAAATCATTCATGCTGAAAAATTGAGCCTGACGGAGCAAATTCGTCTCTTTTCCCAAGCGCAAATTATTGCCGGGGCGCACGGGGCGGGAATAATGAACCAACTCTTTGCCCCTCAAGGGACCGATATAATTGAGTTTTTTAATCCCCTCTTCTGGCATGAAAACAATGTGAGAATAGCCGGTATTCTTCACCAAAGACACTGGCATCTTTTTGGCCGGGATGTTGGAGGGCGCTTCGATACGGCGGTTGATGTAAAACAATGTCGAAAGCTCCTTGATCTTGTATTGGAAATGAAAGCGGATGAAACCGCATTATCGAACCAAGCCTGAAATTCAGTCGTCTTTTCGTTATCAATTTTTATCGTCAACCATACGCTTATATCTTGCGGCACCCTGGGTAGTGGTTCAGTTTGAAACATTCCGTCATCCCGATCCTTCGGCAGGCTCGGGATGACGGAGCTTCTTATCGATAAATTTTCTCGAACTGAGCCACTACCGCATCCTACTTGCAATTGACCTGGTTGTAAGCGTTCGCTTTAATCGATTGTGCATATCGGGTTCTATTTGAATGAATGGCACCGGGGTGGTATCGCCATCCTGGTTTCGAGGCTTTGCTGTGAGTTGAATCGTCAGGGGCATCAAACCACGCTTTTTCTGGAACGCCCCTACCCCAAGCGATCCGAAGGTGATTGCTTAAGCTACAATCGCTACAAAAAAACGGTGGGATCTGCCTGCGTTTCCCTGGATCTGGCGGCCTATCCTCCCCGATGGAGACAGTCGCATTTGATTGAGACAGTGCTAAAGCATAAGGTCGAATGCATATTCCCGAGTCTCTATCGTCCTCAAGCTTCAGGATTTGAAAAACTGTCCCATCATATACCTGTGGCGGCCATTGCCCACAACGACCACAGCTATTTCTACGATGAATATGTGAGGGCTCAATTTTTTTTAGCGGCGCAGGTCGCTCCTTCCCATCAAATCTACGAGCGATGCCGGCGCTTTGCGCCACCCGAACTCAAATCAAAAATCCGGCATATTATTAGCGGCATTACCATTCCGCCAAAGACAAGTCCTCCACCCACGGGCCCACTCAAGGTGATCTATTGTTCGCGACTCGAGCAAACTCAAAAACGTTCACTTGAGCTTCCTGTCATCTGGAAATCATTTCTCTCCCAAGGCGGTATTGGGACGCTCTCCATCATCGGCTGCGGAGAAACCGGACAAGCCATGCGCACTGCTCTGGCCGATGAGCAAGCGGCGGGAAGCGTCCGCTTTTTCGGCCATCTTGAGGAAGATGAAGTGGCTCGCGAATTGCAGACGGGCGATATCATTCTCAATCTTGCCAATTTCGAGGGTTTTCCCCAGTCCGTTATCGAAGGAACGGCGCGAGGTATGTGGCCTCTTCTCTCCGATACGGAAAGCGGTCACCGCGAAATTATCGAACTTTTAGGCCATGGAACCTTGTGCCCCATCGGTGATAAGGAAGCTTTTGCCCGAACATTGCTCGATTTCGCCGCCCGGATCGAGGAATTAAGGCAAAAGCGTGCCCTCATTCAGGCGAAAGCAAAGGAATGTTTCAATATGCAGACGTGTGCCCAAGCCTATTCCGATCTTGCCCGGGAATTGTCGGCGACCTACACCGCGCGACCCCAGCCTGCTCCTTTTGCCAGTTACTTGCCTACCTTGAAAGAACGCGGATATCGCCTCATTCTTCTCGCACGCTATCGGCGGGCATATGCCCTCTCTTGGAAGCGCAGGCATGGCAATAAAGAATAGAAGCTGTCGGTTTTTAATGGGCAGGCGGGAGTGCCGGGGTAAAATTTCAATGCTTTGCCTATCCCCGCCATTGATATCCATCCGCTTACGCAGGGACAATCGCTTCAAGACGAGGTGATCGAATCGTTGCGAGCCAACCGGATCGATCCGAAGCTTCTTTATGTCACACCACGGCAGGCTGAACTCTGGCGGCAGGTTTTTCTGCATCATTCGCCCATCCATGCCAATTTCGAATTCGCCCGCATCTATTGGGATGCCTTTGCCCGGATCGCGGACCAGCTCAAAAATCAAAAAAGAACGCTCGTGGGCCTGGGCTGTGGCAACGGGCACAAGGAATTACAATTCCATTCGGAGCTCAAGGCCCAAAGCTGCGAGGTGCTTTTTTCAGCCATTGATGTCAGTCATGATTTCGTTTTGGAGTCGGCAACAAAGCTGATCGCGGCCGGGGCCGACCATCGGCGAAGCCTGGTGTGTGATCTGGCCCAGACGGCCTTTTTGAAAAAGTGGCTTGATCGCACGGAAGGCGCGTTTCCCCGCGTGATTACCTTTTTCGGACTGGTTCCCAATTTTTCTCCTTTGGCGGTGACGCGTCTGTTGCATTCCGTTTTGCGTCCCGGCGATGTGATGCTGGCCAGTGCTCATCTCGCTCCTGTCCGGGCGGAAAATCGCGGGGAGATTCGATCGGCGATGAATTCGATCCTGCCCCAGTACGACAATCGGAAAACCCTGGAATGGCTTGCCGAGGCCCTGAAGATTTGGGATTTGGAGTCTCTCGTCGAACGGCCCCAAGTGAGCATTGGCGAATGGGAGGGAATTCCGGCTTTTTTCGCTTTTGCCTCGTGGAAGAAAGCCGTTCCTTTTGAAAAGTGGGGCCACTCTTTTTCACCGAAAATGGAAGAGCCGCTCCGGCTTTTTTTCAGCCTTCGCTACACGGTATCGCGGTTTGAAGCCATGCTGCGCCGGGAGGGATTTTCCGCGGAGCTTCTCTCCATCACTTCGTGTCGTCAGGAGGCGATTTGGTGTATCCGGCGCGTTTGAGAACGGTGGAAAAGATGGGCGCGATATTCCAACCTCCGGCCACATGAAAATTGGAGCCGGTGACCGCTTCCGAATTTTCCTCCAGAAGAAACCGGATCGGATGAATGACATCCTCGTAAGTGCCATGGCGTCCCATGGGCATTTCCTCAACGGCTGTATCGCAAATGCTTTCCGAAAGCACGCCGGGCGAAACCATATTGACGGTTATTTTATGAGGCGCCTCGGTATGGGCCAGAGTCTGGGTCATCATCCAGACGCCGACTTTGCCGATGTAGTAACTCATGGCCGGTTCGGTGAAGCCGATGCGATCGCTGAGGGCATCGCCGATATTGACGATCCGTCCCCGCCTGCATTTTCGCAGATGAGGGAGAGCGGCCCGAGTGGCATAAAAGGCGGCACTGGCGGTGCTGGCAAATCCGGCGTCCCATTCTTCCTGGGTCAGCTCTTCAAACCGTTTGCGGTTAAAAACTCCCACATTGTTGATCAGCGTGTCGAGCTCTCCAAAATGGGCCACGACTTGACCAACCAACTTTTCTCCGTCGGAAAGACTTACCAAGGGGCTTTGAAAGACCGCGCCATCTCCTCCCGAATTTTGAATGGCCTTCATCCTCTCTTCAGCTTCGCGATGGGATGAGGAATAATGAAGGGCGATACGGTGACCGTCTTTCGCCAGCGCCACGGCCATGGCGGCGCCAAGTCCTTTCGCGGACCCGGTAATGAGAATGGTTCGTTTCACGGAAGAGGCATGCCCTAATGATTGGAAGTTTTCAGCGCATTTTTTCTCTGCGTTTCCAAAGATTGGACCGTTTCAAGCGGAAGATTCGGTCCGGTATGGAGATCATAGCCGAATTTTTTCTGCAAGGCCGGCGGAAGAATGGGAAATAAAACCTTGGTGATGCCCAATGAATGATTGAAGGTGATGCCATCGGTCTCCACCCGAAGCAACCAGCAGTTTCGATAGGTTTTTCCATCTGGGATCACCACCGTTCCAAGATCGTTGAAGGATGGCGGTGGTGGCGGAGGAGGCGTCGGTTTGGGAGGAGGAGCCGTGAGCCGAGCATTCAAATCGGAGATTTTGGTCTGGGCCTCGGCGAGATTTTTCGACAGATCATTTTTTTGGGTTTCAAGGTCCGCCTTGTCCGATTCCAGCTTTGTAAGCTTGCCCTTGAGATCCTTGATCTGCTGCTGATACTCAATATCAGTCTGTTGCTGAAGAGTGGCTTTCTGTTGCTGGAAGGTATCTTTCTGTTGTTGGAGGGTATATTCGTAATAACCTCCACCTAAAAGCGCTATAATAACGAAAATGAGAAAGTAATTCATAGTGGATTGGGAGACTCCATGCAGGCTCGAGAAAAGCCAAAAATAATACAAGTGTTCTTTCATTTCGCCAGATGACAAATCGTCCATCTCGATTTATTCTCACCCGCCACCATGATCACGATTCTCTCCAAGGATTTCGAATTTGAATCGGCGCAATCGTTGCCCCAATTTCCCCAGGGCCATAAATGCCGCAACGTTCACGGCCATAGTTTCAAGGTCACCATTTCAGTGAAGGGGCCCGTCGATGAAGCGAGTGGAATTTTTTATGATCATGCCGTCATTTCCGACGCCATGAGGCCGATCATCCAGCAGCTCGATCACGTTTACCTGAACGACGTGCCCGGCCTGGAAAATCCGACCATCGAGCTCATGACCCGC
>Ga0206848_1238_pt1 | contig 10966 bp, 8 predicted proteins | sample Alteio_BWOrgCont_18_FD_152635 | JGI IMG/M metagenome (GOLD analysis project Ga0206848, IMG submission 152635) | Enriched cells from forest soil in Barre Woods Harvard Forest LTER site, Petersham, Massachusetts, United States -... | ecosystem: Environmental > Terrestrial > Soil > Temperate forest > O...
GTCCGCGCGCCGTTCCTCCCCGAGGCTCCGGCCCACGCCCTGCCGATCGATCCGCCCAGCGCGGAGCCGCAAAACCCTGGCAGCGCCGCCCCAACAACGCCTTCCCCAAACCGGCATTCCGCAAGCCCGAAGGCGAAGCACGGCCCGAAGGCGCGCCCCGTGAAGATCGTGGTCCACGCCCCATCGACGAGGGCCGTCCTCCCCGCGAACAGAAACCCTGGCGCAGCAAAAGTTCCGCACCTCGCCAATTTTCAGGCAAGGATCGCCCCTGGCAAAAGGACCGCCGCGACAAGCCCTCCTTCCGCAGCAAACCCGGCCGCAAGTTCCCGCCCGATCGCCCGAGACCCGACCGCCCGAGACCCGCAGGCGAGCGCAGCGAAGAGAACCGCCCGCCGCGCGACGACAGAAAATTCGGCTCCACGAAATTCGGCCCCAGGCCTCGCTTCACCGGCGCGCGCCCCTTTGCGCCTGGCAAATCTGCTTCAGGCAAATCATTCTCGGGCAAGTCGGGTCCGGGTAAGTTTGGACCGCGCAAGGCTGTTCCAGGCAAATCACTTTCAGGCAAGTCAGGCCCAGGCAAATTCGGCCCGCCTAAGTTTGGACCGCGCAAATTCGCAACAGGCCGACCCGCTCCCGGCAAACCCCGCCCCTCATCGGGACCGGGCTCCTCTCGCCCAGGCACCTCCGAGCGCCCCTTTCGACCTGGAAAATTCTCTGGCGGCAAACCCAGCGGACCCGGCCGCGGCCCTCGCCCCCCGCGTCCCGGTAAACCTCAAAACAATTTCCGCAAATTCTCTCCCGGCGAACGAAATCCGCGCAAAAATCGTAGTCAGGAAGAGAACCCCGAATGAACCGCGGTCCGATCATCGCCATCGACGGCCCCGCCGGCGCGGGTAAAAGTACGGTCGCGCGGCATCTCGCCCAGCACTTCGGCCTTCTCAACCTCGAAACCGGCGCCATGTATCGCGCCTTCGCCCTCAAAGCCATCCAGTCCGATCAGGATTTCGACGACCCTACCGCCCTCGAGCGCCTCTCCCGCGATACCGAAATCACCCTCGAATCCGACCGCTCCGGCAACCGCGTCCATCTCGACGGCACCGACGTCACCGAGCGCATTCGCGACTCCGACGTCACTCAGGGCGCTTCCCGCATCAGCGTTCACCCCGGCATTCGCGCCTGGATGGTCGACCTCCAGCGCGAACTCGGCCGCCGCGGCGGTGTGGTCATGGAAGGCCGCGACATTGGCACCGTCGTCTTTCCCGATGCCGACGTCAAAGTTTTTCTTGATGCCTCTCCGGAAGCACGCAGCCAGCGGCGCTACGAACAGAACTCCGCCGCCAAAGATGGCTCGCCGCTCCGCTCCGAATACGCGCAGAACAATGGCCCCGCCAGCCAGGCCGCCCCTGCCCCCACGCCCTCTGCCGTTTTCCAGGAGCTCCGCGAGCGCGACCAGCGCGACCGCAACCGCGCCAGTTCGCCGCTCCAGCCCGCTCCCGACGCCATCGTCATCGACTCCACCACCCTCACCCTCGATGAAGTCCTCACCCGCATCGAAGACCTGGTCCGTCCCCTCTTTCCCCACCGCGGCCCCGCCGAAAAAGTCAGCTAGCTTCTGTAACAAACATCGCTACAAATCAATAACGCCCTCCCGAAGGAGAGCGTTGTGCTTTTGCCTGGGTGCCCCATTCAAGCCTTCTTTTGGCTTGAGTGGGGTCCCTTGTCCAGGTCCCCGGCGAGCCCGCCTGGGTTCCCCCTTCAAGCCCTCTTTTGGCTTGAGTGGGGTCCCTTATCCGGGTCCCCGGCGAGCCCGCTGTTGGCTCGCTGGGGTGACTATTGTTCTTCTTCCTTAGCGGGAGCCGGCGGAGCCTTGAAGTGTTTTGCTCCAGGCGCACCCGGAGGAGCCGGCGGCTTCGGCGGCGTCATCGACAGCGTCGCATTCTCGCCCTTCCGCAATTCCAGGTTTCCGTGGTCCGTCTCCAGCTGTAACTGCACACCGCCATGCCCCACCGAACCATCCAGCGTCTGTCGCCCGCCGTCGGTCGACATTTTCAGCGGAAAGTCCGTCCGCACTGCTTCATCCGCGCTCGTGCTCCCCGTCACACTGAAGTTCGCGTTCTCCGGAATCGTCACAATCACGTTGCCCGTGTGATCCGTAATCTGCACGTTGCCCAGCGGATTCGCCATCACCACGTTGACATCTCCATTCGAGTCCTCAATGTGCGCATCGCCCGCAATCTGCGTTAGGTCAATGTCCTTCGACCGAGCAATCACCCGCACCGGCCCTGCCGCCTGGCTCATGCTCAGATCGCTCTTGTCCAGCGTCAGCGCACCCATCAGATGTGGAATATCCAGCGTGGTCTGGCTCGAGTGGTAGTGAATATCCGATCCAATCTGCTCCAAATGAATGTCCCCGAAGAAATCTCCGTTGATCGTCACCTGTCCCTGGATCTCGGACAGCGTCACATCGTCGCCATGCCCATCCACCAGCACGCGTCCCTGTACATTGTGCGCGGAAAAATCTCCGTGATCGATGTGCCCCTGCGCGTCGCCGCCAATATCCTCCAGCTTCACTTCCCCGTGATTCGCCGTTACCTGTACGCCGCCGTTCAGCCCATCCGCCGTCACGTCGCCATGCCCCGCCGTGATCGTCGCAAACGATGCCGCCGGCAATTCCAGCGTCAGATCCACGCGCGCTCCCTGCTTCTGCGGCACCGTCACCACCGCGCCGCCGCCTGAGGCATCGAGCTTCGGTTTTAGATCCGCAAAAACCTTCTGTGCTTCTGAATCGGAATCGCGATGCACCATCTCGTGCGCCCGCAAATGCATCTGGTTGTCGCTTGACGCCGTAATCGTCACATCGCCCTGCGGATCGTTGATCGTCACCGCCGGCTTTGCTGCCGTCAGCGTCAGATCCATCTGCACGTCGTTATCGTGCTCGGCGCCCATCCAGTTCCAGAAGTTGTCTCCGTCGTCGCCGGAAAATTCCCACGAGAACGGCCCCATCAGGTGCCCCTCGCGCGATACCCATCCGAGCCCGATCATCAGGATCACCAGCCACACGATCCCGCCCATCGACCGCCTTCCACCCCACGGCCGATCCCAGTCCAGAAAATGCTCCGCCAGCAGCAGCCCGCCCATCACAATCAGCAGCAGCGGCCACCACCGCGCATACCAGCCCCAGAACTCCACCGCATCCAGCCGTCCCATCGACATCAGCAGCGCAATCACGCCAATCGACAGCAGAATCAGCGGTCCAACAAACGTCGGCCTGTGCCAGCCCCGCCAGTACGTCTTGTAGTACTCCTTTTGCGCGCGCATCTGGGCCTTCCATTGATCCCGCTGCGCCCGCGCCGCCTGCTTGGCCTGCCACCGCGCTTCCCGCGATGTCCAGGATGGAGGTGTCGTTCCCATTTGTCTACCTCCTCCCTTCGTCCCGCACCGTGGTGTCCTCGGGCGGAGCCATTGTCGTTGATGATGTTGTCGTTGCTTCGCCCGCCGCCGCGCCCGTGTAGGACGTGTATCCTGTCGCGCCGGGCGTCGCCGGATAACCCGGATACCCCACTCCCGGCTGCGGCGGATTCTGCGCCAGAATCGCGTTCTCTGCCAGCTTCAGCAAACCCCACACAATGATGTACAGCGGCCAGCTGTGGGCGTACGAAATCCCCGCATACTCATCCAGAATTGCCGTGATCCCAAACGTCAGCAGGATGATCGGTCCCCGCATCCGCCGCAGAAAAAGGTACTGATTCATCGCGCACCTCCAGCCGGCGGCTCCTGCGTCGTTCGCGTGTCCGGCGGCGTCGCATTCACCGGCGTCCCGCCCATCGGCGGAGGCGGCGGTGGTCCCACCCGCGGCATAAACGCAAACCGTCCGCTGTTCCGCATCAGCAGCCACACCGCGATGCCCACAATAATCAGCGGCCATCCGTGGTGTACCCACCCAAAGTTAAAAAATCCCAGCGTGTTGAACAGGAACAGCATGCCCAGCAGGATCAGCACAATCGCCCCAATCGGCTCTCTGCGCGCCCGCTCCAGTTCCATCTCCGGTGCCGATGGCACCCATCCCGGCGGTGCATTCGGCGGCACAAATCCGGCTCCCGGCGGAGGAAATCCCTGTGCTGTAAACCCTGGAGGCGGCGTTCCCGGCGGTGCATACCCTGGGGGTGGCGTTCCACCCGCCCATGGCTGATACGGCCGCCCTGCCTGCGCTTCCGCGACAATCCGTTGCCGCAGCTGCTCGCCCCATTGCGCGCTCTGCTGCCCAAACTGATGCGCCTGCTGCCGTACCTGCTCCGCCCAGTCCGCATATTGCGGAGACCCGGGCACAGCGCCTGCCACTCCCGGCCCACTCCCCGGCACCGGTGGAACCGGTGGCACGGGCGGCACCGGCGGCACATAAGGCCGAGGCGACGAGTGACCACCGAACGCATTGCCCAGCTCATTCAGTCCAAAAGGATCCGGCAGCGGCAGTCCATCGCGCCTCGCCTTGGCCGTCTGGTGCGCGTCGAAAACCTGATACAGCACCCACGCTCCAACAAAAATTCCAAACAACCCGTAGTGCTCGCTCAGCGAGATCAGCACCACGAACACCAGCACATGCACAATGGCCTTGATGTATTGCCCGTTGTACATCGCCCCTACGCCAGGGATGAACCCCAGGATCGTGGCCGTCCCAGGATTCGGCACACCCATCGGCGCCGACGGATAGGCGCCTGGCGCTCCCGGCATTCCCGGCCCCGCTGCACCCGACATTCGCGCCGCCAGGCAGGGCTCGCAATACACACTGCCCTGTACTTCACGCGTGCACTGCGCGCACAACCCCTTCCCGCAGTTCTGACAAAAGGCGCTTACCCCCGCCTCGGGATGATTGACGCAGTTCATACCAGGCTCCCTTCCACCTTCCCGACGGTTTCCACCGCCTCCTCAAGCCCGGTTCCTGATTGACCCAGGGAAATCCAGTTTCGAGCTCCCACTGACTGCCGTACCTCTGCTTCCTGTGCTTCTTGCTTTTCCGAACGCCGCGCACCGATCGCCGAACGCCCCTCTGAACCCGGCTCTTCGTCCGGAGCCTGGAGCCCTGAACTCTGCGCTCTGAGCTCTGAGCCCTGTTCTGCTCCCTGCCTCTGCGCGCTCCCGTTCTTTCCGCCCGGCTTCTGCTGTTGCTGCTGATTCTGCTGTTGCTGGTTGTTCTGCTGTGGCTGCTGCGTCTCCACATCCCTCCGCAACTCGCGCATCCGCGACTGCAGCTGGTAGAAGAACCGCATGTTGTCGTAGTACCGCACCACCGAGCTCCGCGCTCCGTAGAACTGCCGTGAAACCGTGCTCCCGATCTGCGACGGCTTCAGATCCGCCAGCTTCAAACTGCCCATCTTCACGCCCATCAGATTCAGCGTCAGCGCGATCGAGAAGAACGCCATCGCCACCGTCATCAGCAGCCGCGTCTCGTGGAAGCTCCGCCGCCACGGCATTACCATCGCCGTCGCGCCCGTCCCGTTTGCCGCGCCCGCTATCACCGGCAGCGGTACTCCACCCGCGCCCACCGTCTTCTCCAGAATCTTGCCAATCAGGCTGGCCGGAATCTCCGGCTCGTCGTGCAGATATCCCAGCCACTCCTGCCCCTGCTTCGCATGCGCCAGCAAATCGCCGCAGTTCGCACACGTCTCGCTGTGCGCCTGAAAGGCTGCCGTCTCGCCCGCCGGCAGCAGTCCGTCCAGCGCATCCGTCAGCAGAGCTTCCCAGTCCTCGCACTTCAGAACCGAGCCCGGCTTCTGTCCGAATTTGCTCTCGTCCGCCACCGCTATACCACCTGTCCTTTATTACGTTCCAGCAGCCGAGCAAGTTCTGCCCGTCCCCGGCTGATCCGCGACTTCACCGTGCCCTCGGGAATCCGCAGCACCGCCGCGATTTCTTTGTAATCCATATCCTGCAAATCCCGCAGGATCACGGCCTCGCGCAACTCCGGCGAGATCTTTGTCAGCGCCTCCTGCACCATCTTTTCAATTTCCTTCTGTACCGCCCGCTCATGCTGCGTCGGACTCTTGTCCGCCAGTCGCTGCAACAGCGGCATTTCCTCTTCGCTGTCCCAGCCCGCGTCCATCGAATCCGTCACGCGCTGCGCCCGCGACCGCCGGAAATGATCCACCAGCAAGTTCCGCGTCATCGTCGTAATCCATGTCTGGAACGTGCCGCGCGCCAGATCGAAAGCCGCCAGATTCCCATACACCTTCAGAAAAACTTCCTGCGTCAGATCCTCGGCATCCGTCGACGATCCCGTAAACCGGAAACACAAACCATACACCCGCCGGTGATGCGCTTTCACGAGTTCGGTCCACGCGAAGGAGTCGCCTTTGAGACAGCGCTCCACCAGGACCTGCCATTCCGCTTCCAACGGCTTCTCCCCAACTCGTTCCAAGGCCCGATCCACAGGCTGGTCTCGCCGCTGCCACCGCTCCGACGGCTTCCGCTCGTCGGCCCCTGGCGCCCTAAATTGCCCTGGACGAACAACTTCCGTCCGGCTTGCCGGTCGTCCTGCCGGGAATTGCATCATTCCCAGCTTCCAGGTCGGGCCCCACGCGATGGATCCAGCGCTCATGGGCAATCATACGCATCCAGGTGCCCCCTGGTTCCCCAAAATGGCGCCCGAAATGTACAGAAACGCGCCCAACCGCCACGATTTTCCATTTGTCATCGATGAAGCGACAACAGGACGAATATCCACCCTCAAACCATGGCGACCTTCCAAGCTCTCTGCAAAAAACGAAGGCCACCCCCCCGAGGAAGTCATTCGTCAGAGGGCGGCAAAGCGGACGAGAACGCGGCCATCCCCCGCCGAATCTGAATCCTCACCCATCTCTTTCGAATCCATCAACACCGGGCCCCATGGGAAAACGCTTCGCACAACTCGCCTTCACCCCCCTCGTCAAAGATCAGCAGCGCCGTCATGGCAGTCGCTCGCAATACCAGCGCGTCGAAACCTCCGGCAGCCCCGGCAACCGCCTCGGCCCCGCCGAGCAGGACTTCATCCGCCGACGCGACGGCTTCTACATGGCCTCCGTCAGCGAATCCGGCTGGCCCTACATCCAGTACCGCGGCGGCTCCCAGGGCTTTCTCCGCGTCATCGACGACGCCACTCTCGGATTCGCCGACCTCCGCGGCAACATGCAGTACGTCAGCACCGGCAATCTCCTTCACGACGATCGCGTTGCCCTCTTCCTCATGGACTACGCCCACCAGACCCGCCTCAAAATCCTCGGCCACGCCGAGATTCTCGAAGACACCGCCGCCGCAAAAGAGTGGCTCGAACGCCTGCGCGTTCCCGAAGAGAAAACTCCCGCCGAGCGAGCCATCCTCATTCATGTCGATGCATACGACTGGAACTGCCCCCAGCACATCACGCCCCGCTACACAGAAGAAGAGTTAACCGGGATCCTCGAGCCCATGCGCCACCGCCTCGAAGTCCTCGAAAAAGAAAATGCCCGCCTCCGCGCACTCCAGCCAGCGCCCTCTTCATCCCCTCAACGCACCACTTCGTAACAGATTCCTTGCCGCCCCCAGGCGCCCTCCTCTACCGTCGTCCCCATGCACGCCCGCATTCTCCGCCCTCTCTCGACCGCCGCTCTTCTTCTCGCCCTAACTCCCCTCGCCCTCGCAGAAGACACGCCCCCGCCCTCGCAAAGCTTTGCCCTCACTGACACATCCGACGTCATCGAGCACGGAGTCAAAGCCACGCCTGCCGAATATCTGGGCCGCAAAGCCATCCGCCTCAACCGCGACGTCCCCGACAGCGACGGATTCGTAACCGTTAAAGGCACAAATTTCCGCGATGGCTCCATCGACGTCGACCTAGCCACCAATCCCGTTCAGCCTCCCGGCGGCGGCCGCCCCGGCTTCGTCGGGGTCGCCTTCCGCATCGGCCAGGATCCGTCTCACTCCGAAATCTTCTACATTCGCCCCGGCAACTCCATCGCCACCGATCAGGCGCGCCGCAATCACGCCGTCCAGTACGTCTCCTCGCCTCACTATGGCTGGGAAAAACTCCGCCGCACCTGGCCCTCCATCTATGAGTCGTGGACCGACCTTACCCCGCTCGCCTGGACCCACCTCCGCGTCGAAGTCCACGGCCGCAAAGCGCAGCTCTTCCTCGACGGCTCCCCGCACCCCAGCCTCATCGTCGACGGCCTCAAAGGCGAAGACCTCCAGGGGCCCATCGGTCTCTGGACCTTCTCCGAAGAAGATTCGTATTTTGCCAACCTGAAAATCGAAAACGCCCAGCCCGATCCCATCCAGAACGGTGCCGACATCGCCGGCTCCTGGGACGTGCAGTTCCTCACCGATGCCGGTGGTCTCCCCGGCACTTTCAAGATCGTCCGTCAGGATTCCAGCGTCGGCGGCTTTTACACCGGCGCCTTCGGCCCCAACCAGCCCGTCTACGGCACCTGGCGCAACGGCTACATCGAACTCACCTTCAGTGGCCTCTGGCCCGACGAGCCCGGCACCGTCACCGCCACCCTCGCCGGCTGGATCGACGGTGACTCCGCCAAAGGCCGTGTCAAAGTCCAGGGCCGAGCCGACGGCGTCTTCACCGCCGCCCGCCAAAAATAATCGGCAAAAAGACCTGTCGCTCTGAACAATCCAGGTTTTCACGCGCGAAGCGCGTTGCCGCCTGGATGGCGAGTTCTAGAAGGCCAGCCCCAGAGCGGGATCCGCCACACCCAGCAGCGTCCCCGTGTGATACGTCGCCTGCGTCCACGGCGCCTGCAAAATGAACGCCGCCAGCGGCCCACAGCCCTTGAACGTCACCGTGAACTGCGCCGTCGCCGTTCCACTCGTCGGAATATCCCCCAGCGCCACCGGGAAGCTTCCTCCTGGCGCGGTCACCGTCGCACTGCACGGCGCCCCGAATACCTGCGTCAGCGTGAACGCGGTAATCAGCGTCGTGTACGCCGGCCCCACCGCCCCGTTCGTCGCCATCACCGTCCACGTCTGCGCCGTGTGCGTTCCTTTCACGCTCGTCAGCGCAAACTTCAGCCCGTATCCTGGGATCCCGTTCCCATCCGGGTTCACGATTCCCCAGTACGCTGGCTTCGCCTGCAGCCCCATGTCAAACGGCAACGGGTAATCCGTTCGCGCCACCGGGAACCCGTCCAGCCACGTGTCGTCATCGGCCATACCCCAGAACGTCACGCCCGTTAGGTTATGCCGCTCCGCGCGGAACAGATTGAAGTACTGGTTGTACAGCCAGCCCTGTTCGTCCAGAACCGCTGGCGGAATATTGCTTCCGTAGTTCGAAACCGAATCCCCGGCGTTATACACGCTCTCGTCCAGCTCCGTAACCTGCTGTTCGATTCCCGGCAGCTCGGCCGCCACCGTATCGATCGCCGTCTTGATCGCCGCCACCGGCGGGTAATTAATGTTGTTGTGATTCTCGTGTCCGATCGCGTCAATCGGCACGCCCCGCGCCCGCATGCCCTGCACAACCTTCACCAGGCACGCCAGCTTGGCCGGATCCGCCGTGCTGTAGTCGTTCAGGAACAGCTTCGTTCCCGCCGGTGCGTACTGCCGCGCCGCCTTGAACGCGATGTCGATGTAGCTCTCGCCCAGCACGTTGTAAAACGGCCCATGCTCCAGGCAGTCTGTCTGCGTCGGATCAATCGGCTCGTTCACCACATCGTAGGCATACACCGCGCTGCCGAAGTGCTCCACCTCGCTCTGAATGTGCTCCTGGATATTCGCCGTCACCGTTGCCTGGTTCGCCGCCGAGTTCGTTCCGTCTCCAAATGCATACGAAGGCGTCTGCGCTCCCGTCGCCCACACCAGGTTCTGCCCCCGCACCTTCATGTTGTGGCACACCGCCAGACCCACTTCGGCGTCCGCGTTCGTGTAGTCATAACTCCCCAGACTCGGCTCCGTGTTGCTCCACTTAAAGTCATTGCCCGACACCAGACTGTTGAAGTGCATCGTCAGCAATTGCGCATGCGGACCCGACAGATCCGTCGTATCTACTTCCGCGCCCACCGGGAAATACTGCGCGAACGTCTGGTAGATCGATGGAATATTCGTCTGAATCACCGGCGGCGGCACATATTTCAGCTGGAAGTCGTCGATGTAGAACGAAGTCAGATCGTTCCCTGACGCAGGCACCGTCTGCAGATACAGAAACGCCTTCCCCGCATCGTAGTTACTCCCCATCGTGTAGTTCGTCACCACAATCTGGTGCCACTGCCCGTCGTCCGGAATCGTGATGCCCGGATAACTCGAAATTCCCGGATAGCTCGTGTTCCCCTGGTACGTCGTCTGCAGGCTCATGTTGATCACGTGGCTGCTGCTGTCCACCGGCTGCATCCGCACATACACGCTGATGTTGTACACCGACCCCACATACATCTTGTCGCTCACGCTGATCTGCGGCCCGTCGTAGTTCGCAATGCGTCCCGTCGTCAACAACGCATTCGCGTCTCCGTTCGGATCGAGCGGCGGCGGAGGCGGTCCCACCGTCAGCGTCGAGCTGCCCGAACGCGAGGTCCACCCATCCGCTGTCCCATCGGCAAATGTGGTCGTAATCCCCGTGTTGTCCTGCTCGCTCGGCGGCAGCGGCGCCGCTGCCAGCTGCCCAATCGCCACATCGCTGATGTAGAACGAATCCGTCGCGCTGCTCGACTGGAAATACAAAACCAGACTCGACGGCGCTCCCGGCAAATCGCTGAAGCTGAATGTCCCCGACACCTTCGTCCACGCCGTGTTCGTCAACGGCCCCGACGTCGCCAGATTGGCGTAGGCCCCCGAAGTCGCGCAGTTCGCCGTCTTCGTCGACATCGTCACCGTCGGACTGCTCGCGTCCGCGGTCGCCAACATCACGTATGCCGTCACTTCGTACGTCGCCCCGGCTACTACGCCACTGACTCCCAACAGGTTCAGGCTCGGCCCCTCATACGTCGCCGTGCGTCCCGACGTCAGCAGCGCGTGCGCA
>Ga0206848_1239_pt1 | contig 10952 bp, 6 predicted proteins | sample Alteio_BWOrgCont_18_FD_152635 | JGI IMG/M metagenome (GOLD analysis project Ga0206848, IMG submission 152635) | Enriched cells from forest soil in Barre Woods Harvard Forest LTER site, Petersham, Massachusetts, United States -... | ecosystem: Environmental > Terrestrial > Soil > Temperate forest > O...
ATAATCACGTATTCCCCAACCAAGCGCATAGGCCGCAAATTGTGGACGCAAAACACCTACCGGCGAAGGTTCAACGCTGATGGGCGTGAGAGTTTGGGCGGTCCACACCTCGCGGGATTGTGCCTCGCTAAACAGCCGCTCTTCCCGCCCTGGAAATTTTCCGTGGTTGAGCTGCAGCATGATCCACTTGGACATTTCCGCAACGGAAGAGTTGATCGCTCCCGCTGGTCCAGCATTGTCCAAATCCTGGAACGGAATGGTTTGCAGCTTTCCATCGACCTTTGAGTGCGGCCACGCATAGTTATCTCCGGGCTTGAACGCGGTTGTGCTCAAATTCGTAGTCTTCATCCCCAGCGGATCGAGAATCTTCTCGCGAATATACTCTTCCCAGGATTTCCCGGTGACGGCAGGAATAATCTGTCCCGCTGCGATGTACATCAAGTTGTCGTAGGCATAGTGGCTGCGGAAGCTCGAGGCCGGCTTCATAAATCGCAATCGATAAATGATGTCGTCGCGCGTGAATGTCGTATGCGGCCAGAAAAGCAGATCGCCTTCGCCGAGGCCCATCCCGCTGCGGTGCGTCAGAAGATCGCGAATGGTCATCTCATGCGAAACGTATGGATCGTACATCTCGAAACCCTTTAGCCGCTCGTACACTTTGTCGTCCCAGGAAATTTTCCCGGCGTCCACGAGCGATGCCAGCGCCGCGCTTGTGAAAGCCTTCGTGTTTGAGCCAATCCCAAACAGAGTGTTCTCGTCGACCGGCGTAGCGTCTCCCAGTTTTCGGACGCCGTACCCTTTGGCAAGCACGACTTTCCCATCTTTCACGATGGCTATCGCAATCCCAGGAACATCAAACGTCTTCATGTCCCGCGCAACATACGCGTCAAGATCAGAGGGCGGACCACTCTGCGCAGCGGCGCTACAAGCAAATGCGAAGATCAATACAAGGACTGCAAGTCTCAACCGAATGTGAACGACCATGGCTAGGACATCTTCCTTTCCTGTCTGAGTTTGCTGCGCATTAGACCACACGGCATGGCTGGAACACCAACCCTCACCGATAGGCTGTCTCCTACCCGTCCGGCAGTCATTTCTTACGGCGGAGGCTGACGGTTTGTGTTCTTATCCTTTTGATAGCGGGGGTGATGCACCTTGGTTTAGGATACGGTATGCAAAGGTCCGGGGGGCTTCGGTGATCCGGATTTCCTCTCTTGCTGTCGTCATCGCGTGCTTGGGCAGTGTGAATCAGGCACAGGAATGGACAAGCGTAAGATCTCCTCACTTCGTGGTGTCGACCGACGCCGGGGAAAAGCGCTGCCGGGAGGTAGCCGTCCGTTTTGAGCAGATGCGCCTTGTATTTGAGAAGCTGCTGTCGAACGACAAACTCACCAGTCCGGTACCTTTGCAGATTCTCGCTTTCCGCAACTCGAAGGGCTTTAGCCAGATTGCACCTTTAAGAAACGGAAAGCCCGATCCGGGAATTGTGGGCGTGTTTCAAACGGGCGGCGACATGAACTTTATAGCATTGGATGTCTCAACGGAAGCCGGCTTCCCCGTCGTTTTTCACGAGTACGCCCATTCCGTTCTGCATGCGAATTTTCGGCGCCTGCCGCTATGGTTCGACGAGGGAGTTGCCATGTACTATGAAACTGCGAAGACGGTTCAGGGCCACGCGCAAATCGGGGGCACTCCAAAATATTTGGATACATTTCTTTACCATCGGGCCCTCATGCCGGTCGTAGAACTTTTTGGTGTAACCAATGATGCCAAAATCTACGGAGAAAACAGCGAGAGAAGACAGCTTTTTTATGATCAGTCCTGGGTCGTGGTGCATTATCTGTTCGACAAACAGAAAATGGCCGATTTTGGCAAATATATGGAACTCACCGCCAACCAGCACAAGCCAATTCCTGAAGCCATTGAAGCGGCTTTCCATATGACACCCAAGAAATTCGATGACGAGATCGCTTCCTATTTGAATCTCTCGCTGCGCCAAGTCTTCGTGATAGATGAATCCATGAGCATCGACGAAAGCAGCTTCGTTATCCAGCCGCTGGACCCGGCTGATGCCGAAGCACTTATTGCCAACATGCATTGGCATTCAACGGACCATCACGAAAAAGGCCTTGAAGAATACAAGGAGGTCCTCTCAAAGAACCTGAACCAGGTGGACGCAAACCTTGGACTCGGCTACGCTGCTCTTCTCTCTAAGAATTATGACGAAGCCGAAACTTGCCTGCGCAAGGCTGCCTCCGTAGACAAAAAGAACGCGCGCTGCCAATTCTTGCTGGGGATTCTGCAGCTGCGCCGGAGTTCGACGGACGAAAACAAGCAGGATCTTTTAGTCGATGCCTGGAATCACCTGAAGGCCGCCACGACTATCAGTCCCGAGCTGGCGGAGGCCCATAGTGAGTTGGCGTACGCGCTGTCTAAGCTGGGTGACAAAGACGGCGCAATCAAAGAAGCTACGACCGCCGCCCGCTTGAACCAGGGCAATGAGCGCTATTTTCTGAATCTCGCCGAACTTTATTTCGAGTTCAAGAAATACGAACAAGCAAAGACGGTTTTCGAGCAACTCACTTCAAGCACCGACCGCAAAATAGCGGCCCTCGCCAACCAACGGCTAGAAACCCTCAAGACGTCTGACGTATCCCCCAACTCGACAGCCCCAAAGCAGTGATTGCTGAAGCCAAATTCAATTGCTGCCAGAAGGTTTTTCGGTGGACGGAACATCAATGGTAACGAGGGCGCAAAGGTCGTTTCTGGAAGTGTTCTCCTCGCAGCGTTCCTTGGCTAATTTTTGGGCATCCTTTTCGGAACGGCGGCCAAAGGCGTAACCGAGATGTCCTTCAGCTGAGACCGCAAAAGCTTTGTAGGGCGGCAAAGTCAGAAAGGTGCGAAATTCTTCGCGGCCACCAGCCCCGAGCTGCTCGGGCGCAGAAACATCGGGCGGCTCGGGTAGCGAAAGAAGAGTTGTACGCAAGACGAGATTCTGGCTTTTCAGGAATTCGTCAACCATGACGGTCCAGATAGAGATTCCGCCGAGCGAAAACAGTCCGTGTCCATCGCGGCGAAAGGGCGCCGCGTGAATGAATGTCGCCTTTCCACCGGCTTGCGTGAACGCCTGATAGAAGCCCTGCGCAATCTGTGGCCCGAAAAAATGATCGTTCTCCGAATACACCCACAACATGGGTATGCGTGACTTCTCCCCAAACTCGTGAAAAGCGCGGATAAGCTCGCCAGGATTGCAAACTTCGTCAGGCCTCCTCGATCCGCGTCCGCCGGCAAAACTAATCGCGGCCACAAGCCCCGGAGGCGGATCGGCCGTAAGAGCAACTGCGGCGAATCCGCCCGCAGAAATTCCGACGCTAATGATACGAGTGGGGTCGACCTCGGGAAGTTTCGAAAGATAGGCAATGGATTCGCGCAAATCCTTCGCGGATTCCTTGCCGGAATCGTAGTAATCCGGACGGTTTGAGCAAGCTTTGGCGTCTTCGTCAAAACCGCCGCCGGAATCCCCGTAACCTCGGCGTAGGACGACGACCGTAGTCCAGCCGCGCCGGGCAAATTCCCGCGCCTGCGGAACCATTTGCCAGGGAGACATTCCGGGGCGATCGCTAGCCTCGCGAGGGGTGCCGTGCGTAAGAACGGCCAGCGGATGGGGGCCCGGCTCATTCGGGCGCGCGATCACAGCTTCGAGGCCTTTCCTGCCGGCATCTTTCGTGGGAATGCGAAACGCGTTTTCGAGCAGATCCTGTGCTCGTGCCGGCGAAGCAATGTAGACGAGAAAAGCCAGGTAGATGGCGCGACGACGAGCGAACATAGAGCGCTTCTCCGATCCCGTGGAACGAGAGACCTGCCCTCGGTATGCGAGTCTAGTCTTATCCAATCGGCTTGCAGGAGACAAGGGAGTATCTGCGCGCACCCGCCTTGACGCCTTCCTTCTAATCACTTAGTGTCTTTTCCTTGCGATGGTGTCCCTGATGAAAATACATTTGCGTGCCTTGTGCACGGCGGCGGTCACACTCACGCTCTTGGCTCCCCTATCGCGTGGACAGGCTGCGGCCGAATATCGCGACCACACGCAGGCGGCGCGGTCTTGGCCCCAACAGGCTATCCGCGCGGCGCATGGCATGGTCGCATCCGACGAAGAGCTAGGCTCCGAGGCAGGCATCGAAATCCTGAAGCGCGGTGGAAATGCCGTCGATGGTGCCGTGGCAGTAGCTTTTGCCCTAGCCGTCGTCGAGCCCGCAGCGGGAAACATCGGCGGCGGCGGTTTCATGCTCGTTCGTCTTGCCGATGGACGCACCACCTTCTTTGACTACCGCGAAGTCGCCCCCGGCAAAGCCACGCGCGATATGTACATCAAGCCCGACGGCACGCTCGACAAAGAGCTTTCGGTCATCGGCTACAAATCCGTCGCGGTTCCTGGAACCGTCGCAGGGCTCGAACTCGCCCTGAAAACTTACGGCAAGCTGAAGCTCGCTGACGTTCTCGCGCCTGCGATTCATCTTGCGGAAGACGGTTTCCCCGTAAGCGAAAAACTTGCGCGGCAATTGGACGGAGAACGCCCCGTGTTGCAGCAATTCACCGTAAGCCGTCGCATTTTCTTGAACGATGGGAAAATGTTGCATCCCGGCGACACGCTTAAGCTGCCCGAGTTGGCGGCGACTCTTAAACGCATAGCAAAAAACGGGGCGGCGGAGTTTTATCGCGGCGAGACCGCGCAGATGATCGTCGATGACATGAAGCGCATGGGCGGTCTAATCACTCTCGAAGATCTCGCGCAATATCAGCCGAAAGTTCGCCAGGCGCTGCACGCTAATTACGATCTCGACGGCCACAAATGGGATGTGATCACCTCGCCTCCCCCGAGCTCGGGCGGCGTAGCCATCATCGAAGCGATGAACATGTTGCAGGGTGTCCCGCTAAAAGGCTGGGACGACTCGCAAAGCGTGCACATGGTAGTGGAAACGATGCGGCGAGTCTTTGCGGATCGCGCCGCGTACCTCGCCGATCCCGATTTCTCCAAAGTCCCGGTCGAAGGCCTCACCAGCGATTGCTACGCCAAGGAGCTTGTGGCAACCATCGATCCGCAGCGCGCCTCATCCAGTAAAGAGGTAAAGGCAGGCACGCCGCACGTTTGCGGAGTTTCCGCCTCGAATGACGTGGCCCCGCAAAGGATTAGCCTCAACGATGGCCCACACACCACGCACTTCTCAGTTGTCGATGCAGCCGGCAATGCGGTTGCCAGCACCTATACGCTTAACAACAGCTACGGCTCGGGCGTAACCTCCACTGCCGGCTTTCTCCTGAATGACGAGATGGACGACTTCACGACGCAGCCCGGCGTCCCCAACGCCCTCTTCGGTCTCATTCAATCCGAAGCCAACGCCATCGCTCCTGGACACCGGCCGCTTAGCTCCATGACGCCGACGATTCTCCTGCGTGACGGCAAACTCAGCTTCGTAACTGGTTCGCCCGGTGGCCCGACGATTATTTCTGCCACGTTGCTCAGCGTTTTAAACTGGATGCGCCTGGGACTGGATGCGCAGGCGGCCATCAACGCGCCGCGCTTCCATCACCAGTGGATGCCGGACGTAATCCTGATGGAAAAGGACTTCCCCGCAAGCATGGAGTCCGCGCTGAATGCGCAAGGCTACCAAACGCGGCGGCGTGGGCACATTGGCCTGGTCAACGCCATCGGGATCGATCAGAAAACGGGTGAGCGGCTCGGTGCGGCGGACCCGCGCGATAACGGCGCTGCCGTCGGCTACTGAACGATTTTTGTGCCGGCGCCCTGGATGTTTTAGGCGAACCGGGTTAAAGCGTTTGGCTTTTCATCTCAGAGCAAAGTGCACGGGGCTATGCGAAGAATCCTCTCCACTTATATGTTCGTGTCGCGAAGGCTTACTACGGAACTTCTCGGGCAGATTTCCGAGGCCGGATTCGAAGCCGTCGAGATTTTCGGCACGCGAGGCCATTTCGATTACACCACCAAGCTGGAAATCCAGGCGATGGCCAGCGCGCTCTCGCAGCATCGCCTCATGGTCGCATCTCTCCACGCTCCCACAAGCCGCGACTTGAGCGCCACGCGCGAAGGCGGCACACCGCTGTCCATCACCGAAGTGGAACGCGTCCGCCGCATTGAAGCCATGGATGAGTTGAAGCGCGTGATCGACGTCGCGGAAGATTTGCCTTATTCCCGGCTAATCCTCCACATGGGCGGTTCGCGCGAAACCGCCGACCCGCGTAAGCGCGATGCGGCATTCAGTTCGCTCGAACACCTGGTTCTGCACGCCCGCCACGTTGGCGTGACCATCGCTGTCGAAAACACCACCAGCGAGATGGGGGATCCTGCCTATCTTCGTGCATTCGTTGACGAAACGCGTCTGACCGGCCTGCGCTTCAACTTCGATATCGGCCACGCGCATCTTGCTGATGGTCCGGAAGCCGAACGTATCGAAAAAGGCTTTGCGCCGCTGCGCGAACTGGCTGTTTCCGCGCACATCCACGACAATCACGGCGAAAAAGACGAGCACCTCCCGCCCTACGACGGCTCAATCGACTGGGAATCCGCCGTCAAAATCCTGAAGTCTGCACCCGAGCCGGATCTTCCCCTGACCCTCGAACTAAAAGAGAAAACCGGCCACGACGCGCCATCCACCGCCGAGCAACTCACCGCCGCCAGCGAATCCCTCGACCGCTTCGAGCGCGAGTGGAACTGATACTGATTAGCGAAAATTGAAATTCGAGGCCAGGGCCAACCACTTGCTGGTCAAGGCCAACTCTCACCTTCTCTGCTAAACTGATTTTTTGCAAATTCGCTCAAATAACGGACTATGACGATCATCACTATCGAGCAGGCTGGCAAGTACGACGGGCAGGAAGTCACCATTCGCGGCTGGCTCTACAATCTGCGCGAATCCGGCAAATTGATGTTCCCGATTTTTCGCGATGGGACCGGTATTATCCAGGGTGTCTGTGCGCTGAAGGAAAATCCCGAAGCGTTTGAAGCGCTGAAGGGGCTGACGCAGGAGTCGAGCGTCATTGTCACGGGCAAGATTCGAGCCGAGCAGCGTGCGCCCGGCGGCTTTGAAATGGGAGTCAGCAAAATCCAGATCGTCCAGAAAGTTCCGGACGCCACGCCGTTTCCTATCCAGCTTAAAGAGCACGGTGTGGATTTTCTGCTCGATCAGCGCCACCTTTGGATTCGCACGCCACGGCAGGCTGCCATTCTTCGTATTCGCGCGGAAGCCATCCGCGCGGCCCGCGAATTCATGGACGGCCAGGGTTACACGATTGCAGACGCCCCGATGTTTACGCCCGCCGCTTGTGAAGGTACCTCCACGCTCTTCGAAGTGAATTACATCGACGACCAAAAGGCCTACTTGACGCAGAGCGGCCAGCTCTATGCCGAAGCTATCGCCATGGCTTTGGGCAAGGTTTATACATTCGGTCCCACATTTCGCGCCGAAAAATCAAAGACGCGCCGTCACCTCACCGAGTTCTGGATGCTCGAGCCGGAAGCGGCATACGTCGAGTTTGACGAAGTTATGGAGCTGGCCGAAGGCCTCGTCAGCGCGATCGTGCAAGGAGTTGTAAAAAACAAGTCGCGCGAGCTGGAAACGCTCAAGCGCGACGTCAGCAAGCTCGAAAACATCAAGCCGCCCTTCCCACGCCTCAGCTACGAAGACGCTGTAGCGGTCTTAAACAAAGGCGGCAACCCCGCGAAATTCGGCGACGATTTCGGCGGCGACGAAGAGACCATCATCTCCAGCTCCTTCGATCGCCCAGTGCTGATCCACCACTATCCTTCGGCCATTAAAGCCTTTTACATGCAGCCGGACGCCGAACGCCCCGAACTCGCGCTCGCCTTCGACATGATCGCGCCCGAAGGCTATGGTGAAATCATCGGCGGCAGCCAGCGCATCCACGATTACGATTTGCTCTTAAAGCGTCTGCGCGAGCACAATTTGCCCGAAGAAGCTTTCCAGTGGTATCTCGACCTGCGCCGTTACGGCAGCGTGCCCCACTCCGGTTTTGGGCTCGGCCTGGAGCGCACCGTCGCGTGGATTTGTGGAACCGAGCACATCCGGGAAGTCATCCCCTTTCCCCGGATGATTTACCGCGTGTATCCTTAGTGCGGGGTAGTTCGCAGTACCTGTAGCGTTCGCATTCCTTAGTGGAACAGAAGATTGGGAGTTATATCGCGTCTTGCGATCCGTGCGTATTTCCGCGCGCGTTTTTGCAGATCGCTGGTCGTCCGTCGCATCACGGAGAAGCCTTATGCATCAAAAAGTTCGCATCATCGGCGTACCAATGGACTTGGGCCAAAGTCGCCGCGGCGTGGATATGGGCCCTTCTGCGCTTCGTGGCGCCGGCCTTCAGGCGCGCATCAAGCAGCTCGGCCTCACCGTCGAAGACATCGGCAACCTCGAAGTGAAGCAGCCAGAAGAAATGCAGGTCGGCGAAAAGCGCGCCAAGTATCTTCAGGAAATCGCCGAGACGTGTAAGGATCTCGCTGTTACCGTCGACAAATCTCTAGGCGAGGGTTTTCTCCCGCTCGTTCTCGGCGGTGATCATTCCATCGCCGCTGGCGTTGCTGCCGGCGTCGCTTCCCACTATCGCAAAGACAAGAAAGAAATCGGCTATCTCTGGCTAGACGCCCACGGCGACATGAACACGCCCGAATCCTCGCCCTCCGGCAACGTCCATGGCATGCCGCTTGCCAGCATCATGGGCTACGGCCCCACCGAGCTGGTTGATCTCATGGGATTCAAGCCCAAAGCCGAGCCGGGCAACATTGTAATCGTCGGCGCGCGCGACCTCGACGCCCAGGAGCGCAAAATCGCGAAAAAATCTGGCATCCACGTGTTCACCATGCGCGACATTGACGAGCGCGGCATGCGCGAAGTCATGGCCGACGCCCTGAAATACGCCATGGACGACACCGCAGGCATCGCGGTCAGCCTCGACATGGACTTTGTCGATCCGAGCGATGCTCCCGGCGTCGGCACGCCCGTTCGCGGCGGTGTCACCTATCGTGAAGCTCATCTCGCCATGGAAATGATCGCCGACTCCGAGGCCATGGTCTCCCTAGAAGTCGTCGAAATAAATCCCATCATCGACGAACACAACCGCACCGCGCTCCTCGGCGTAGAGCTGGTCCTCTCCGCCCTCGGCAAAAAAATCCTGTAATCAGTTTTTATTTTAGGCGGAAGTGGCTCAGCTCATCCGTAAGGCCGCCATCGGATCGATCTGCGAAGCCCGCCGCGCCGGCAAGTATCCTGCTAACGCCGCGACAGCAGTGAGTATCACCAGCATCCCCAAAAACGTCACTGGATCGCTTGAGGTAACTCCAAACAAAAGTCCGCTCAACGTACGCGCCAACACCCACGACGCAACGACCCCAACAACCATCCCAATCCCCGCCAGCCCCAGCGTCTGCAACAAAATACTTCCCTGCAGCGTCTCCGCCGACGCCCCCAGCGCCATGCGAATCCCAATCTCCTGCGTTCGTTGGCTCACCGAATACGAAATCACCGCATAAATCCCTAGCGACGCCAGCACCAGCGCAAACCCCGCAAACCCGCCGAGCAGCCACACCACAAATCGCCGCGGCGACACCGCGCGATCCACCATCGTTTGCAGCGTTCGCATATTTGCCGTCGGCAAATCCGGCTCGATCGGCCGCAACGCCTCTCGAAGCCTCGATGCGAGTTCCGCGGTAGGCAGAGACGTCCGCACAACCAAGTCCACCGTCCCGTAGTCCTGCGTCTGCCTCATGGGAATGTAAAACTCGTTGCCCGACCCTTCTTCCAGCGCCATGTGATGAACATCGCCGACGACGCCCACAACCGTGCGGTCCGGATCATCCGCGCGCACAATTTTTCCGATCGGATCCTGGCCGGGAAACAAATTCTTCGCTAGCGTCTCGTTGATAATAATCACGTTCAACGATCCCTTCGTGTCCCGCTCTGTAAAATCGCGCCCCGCCTTTAGCGGAATCCCCATCGCGTGAAAATATCCGTCGCTGATGATCCTCGGAAACCCGTTCGGATAATTCTGCGGCGTATACTGCACACCCTTCGCGGCAACGCCCCAGCTCCGGTTGTGTCCCAGCGGCAGCGAATCCGAAAGCCCCGCGCCCTCGATCCCCGGCACGTCCATCACGCGATGCAACGCTTCCGTAAAATAGCTGTTCCGCGCCTCTTGAGTCTTGTACGACGAATTCGGATCAATCCGCAAAGCCGCCGCTCGCTCCGGCCGGAATCCCATATTCACATCCAGCACGCGCAAAAAACTCCGTATCAAAAGTCCCGCACCAACCAACAACACGCACGCCAGCCCAATCTCCGACACCACCAGCGCCCCGCGAATCCAAGCGTGCCCGCGCCCCTGGCTCGACCCGCGACTCGAATCCTTCAGCGTGTCGTGCAACTTCAAATCCTGCACCTGCAATGCCGGCACCAATCCAAAAAGCAATCCCGTCAGCAGCGCGGCTACCAGCGTAAAGACCAAAACGCTTCCATCGATCCGCACATCGCTCAGCAAAGGAATGCTCACCGACGTCAGATGCGCCAGCGCGCGCGTCCCCATAAACGCCAGCAACAATCCCAGCGCCGCCCCGCAGCTCGACAGCACCAAACTCTCCGTCAACATCTGCCCAATTAACCGCCCGCGCCCCGCTCCCATCGCCGTACGAATCGCGATCTCTTTTTTCCGCGTCGCCCCGCGTGCTAGCAGCAAATTCGAAAGGTTCGCACACACAATCAGCATTACCACGCCCACCGCGCACGCCAGCACCAACAGCGTCGGCCGCAATTGCCCACTCACGTGCTGCGCCAACCCGGAAACCTTCGGCTCAAAATCATTTCTGTCTTTGTGCGCCTGCTGCAACAGCTTCCCGAGCACGGCCGTTTCCGCCGCCGCACTTTGCACAGTCA
>Ga0206848_1236_pt2 | contig 10839 bp, 14 predicted proteins | sample Alteio_BWOrgCont_18_FD_152635 | JGI IMG/M metagenome (GOLD analysis project Ga0206848, IMG submission 152635) | Enriched cells from forest soil in Barre Woods Harvard Forest LTER site, Petersham, Massachusetts, United States -... | ecosystem: Environmental > Terrestrial > Soil > Temperate forest >...
GGCGAGTAAGGGCGTGGCCGGGGTTCCGAGGGCTGTGCTGGTGGTGCTGCTGGCGACGGCGGCGAGTATCGGGCTGCCGAGCGGGCCGATTCTGCTGATTCTGGGCGTGGATACGGTGATTGATATGGGGCGGACGATGCTGAATGTGTTGGGGAATTGTCTGGCGAGTGCGGTGGTTGCGGGGAGCGAGAAGCAGCTTGAAGTTGCTAACCTCTAGCTTGATTATGAGACACTCGCACCCGGCATAGAGGGATGAAATCGTGAGCAAGCATTCGTTTGATGCCACAGTGCTGAAGAGCGAGAAGCGCGGCGGATGGACATATGTGATCTGGCCTTTGTCTGTGGAAGTGTTTGGGACTCGCGGACTGGTGAAGGTTACTGGGACCGTGGATGGCGTCGCCTTTGAGATCTCCTTTATGGCGTTGGGAGATGGCCGCCACAAGCTGCCGATCAAGCGGGAGATACTTGATTCGTTACATAAGGACGTTGGTGACAGTGTCCATATCGTCGTCGAGAAGCGCTCTGAGTAGTTGCGAGTGGTTCGCTGGCAATTCCCTCTCGACACGAAATGCCCAGCATGCTATCGCAGACGTAAGATGGCTGTACGGACAAAATCCATAGATGAACCTTGATGATTCTAGCGCCGCAGCGGGGTCTGGGATAAAAGCAGCATGCCCGACCGTCCGAGCTTTCTTTTCCGATTACGAACCTCCATTCGATGCAGTTCCGATTGTGCAGAGAATGCTTAATTCTGTTCCCCAGAAGTACCTAGTTGGGCTACGAGAGGTGGTGCTCACGAATGCGAGTGGCCTCTCCCGAAAGCTACGCAGGAGCGTCACTAAATCGCGGGGGCGTAAGGTGAGGTTCGATAAGGCAGCGGGTCTATATCACCCGGCTTTCAATGGAAGAGCTGCATGGATTGAGATTTTCCTAGACAACACATTGCGAGGATGGGAAAGCGGATGGTGGCTGCGAATTCCGCTTATCCGCGAGAGTAAGCTCGCCGATGTACTATTCCACGAGATTGGCCACCACATACATTTCACTTGCCGTCCGGAGCATCGCGAGAGGGAAGATGTCGCCGACGTTTGGCTGGTTCGCCTTCGAGACAATTACAATCGGCAACGCTCTCGCCGGTTCGCAGGATTCATTCGGTTTATTCGAGCTTTGCTGGGTCCATTCATTGATCACCAGCGAGAGAAGCTGATGTTGCGGATGCTTCAGGGAGGATCGATTTCGCGCGCGGAGTATGAAGAGGAAATGGGCAAGAGCAAACCTGGAAAGGTGTCGGTTCGACAGTAGCGAGCGTATGACCGGCTAATCGGAAATTACTCTTTTCGAATCGTTCACACGCCGAACTAGCGTATATGGCTGACCGCAGCTCGGGCTTACGTGGAGGCCGAGCTAGCGGTCATGGTGTCCTGGTGGGCGCTCTCAATAAATCGTTGGAGGACTCCGATCGTGGTACTCCAATAAAATTGCCAGTGTTCGAATGCCGATTTTGCTGGGAAATTGGAGGTGTTGATGGTCAACAACGCTGAGTTTTCATCCGCTCGCTCCATGCGAAACTCGATGATCGTGTAGTTCTCCGCTTTGTCAGCCAGTCTGGATATTGAACTCAGATGGCTGTATCGAAGAATCGAATGCGGCTTGAATTGCAGAACAATCCCTTTGTTCTCGAAGTCGACATTATTGTGATGACCCTTGACGATGATGGGGCTTCCGACTTTCCAGTCAGTGGCAATCTCGATCTGCATTTCCGGCTCAGCTATCCACTGCTTCATCGAATCGATATCGGTGAGCGCATGCCAAACCGCAGAAGGCGGAGCCTGAATCGTAGCGGAATTCTGAACTACGGGAGTCATCGATTTGCAGTATAGAGCAGGGCGCGAATTTTGAAACAGAACGATGCGGGTGCCAATGGAATGCGTCGGGAACGATGAGACAAAAGCAGGTTCTTCCCTCCGCCTGAAAAACGGCTACGGTCAGTATGACGGTGTTTGAGGTGGGGTGGCACCCGAAATTCTGAGACTACGAATTTTCTATACTGCCATGATCTAAGCGGCGATATTGGCGGCCTTGAATTTTGTATTGGCCGCTGGCTACGCGGGCGATGGCTTCGGTGTAGGCGATGTGCTCTTCAGCGAGGATGCGGGCGGATAGGGTGTGTGCGTCGTCGGTGTCGAGGACGGGGATGGCGCGCTGGAGGATGATGACGCCGTGGTCGAGGTGCTCGTCGACGAAGTGGACGGTGCAGCCGGCGATTTTTACGCCGTAGTCGAAGGCCTGGTGTTGGGCGTCGAGGCCGGGGAAGGCTGGCAGCAGCGACGGATGGATGTTGAGGATGCGGTTGGGCAGCGCGGCTACGAACTCCGGTGAGAGCAGGCGGAGATAGCCGGCGAGGATGACTAGATCGACGTTGTGATCGCGGAGGCAGGCGAGGACGTCGGCGTCGTGTTCGGCGCGAGGACGGCCCTTTGATACGAAGAGAGCGGTGGGAAGGCCTAGCTCCTGTGCGGAGGTTAGGCCGCCGGCGTCGGGGATGTTGGAGATGACTACGGCGATTTCTACGTTGGGGAGTTTGCCGGCGCGGATGGATTCGGCAATGGCGAGGAAGTTGGAGCCTCGGCCGGAGAGCAGAATGCCGAGTTTGAGTTTGGTTGGCGTTGGTGATTCCAAAACGTTCCTCACGCGGATTTCAGTTATCCCACATCTCAGAATCGAGATGTGGGGCACCCAGCATTTCGGGTGTGCTGGCGAAAAGCAGAAACAAAAACAACCGCAGGTCCTTCGACTTCGTTTCGCGCATGGCGCGAAACTTCGCTCAGGATGACAGTGTAATGGGTGTCAGATGTAATGGACTTTGCGGTCGCCTTTGATTACGCGGCCGATTACGTGGAATTTTTCTTCGGAGCGGTCGAGCAGGTTTTTGGCGCGTGTGAACTTGTCGGCGGGGATGGCGGCGATGAGGCCGATGCCCATGTTGAAAGTCCGCATCATCTCGTCTTCAGAGACCTGGCCGAGCTGGCGGAGGTGCTCGAAGATGGGAAGCACGGGCCAGGAGCCGATTTCGATCTGCGCGGCGGTGTTTTTGGGCAGGATGCGCGGGAGGTTTTCCGTGATTCCGCCGCCGGTGATGTGGGCCATGCCAGTGGTGAGGCCCGCAGCTACGAGCTTCTGGATGACGTGGAGGTAACTGCGGTGCGTCTTCATGAGTGCTGTGCCGGCTTTTTCTTTGATGGCGGTCACGTATTGGGTGGGCTTGTAGCCGGCGACTTCAAAGAGGAGCTTGCGGGCGAGCGAGTAACCATTGGTGTGCAGGCCGGTGGAGGGCAGTCCGATGAGGACGTCGCCGGGCTTGATGGTTTCTCCGGTGACCATCTTGTCGCGGTCCACGGCACCGACGATGAAGCCGGCGAGGTCGTATTCGCCGTCGGAGTAGAAGCCGGGCATCTGCGCGGTTTCACCGCCGATGAGGGCGCAGCCGTTGGCTTTGCAGGCTTCGGCGAGGCCGGTGACAACGGATTCGATGACGGCGGGGTCGAGCTTGCCGGTGGCGAGGTAATCCAAGAAGAACAAAGGCGTCGCGCCCTGGACGGCGATGTCGTTGACGCAGTGGTTGACGAGATCGGCGCCGACGGTGTGGTGGCTGTCGAGCTCGAAGGCGATTTTGAGCTTGGTCCCTACGCCGTCCGCGGAGCTGACGAGGATGGGGCTTTTGAACTTTTGCAGGTCGAGGCGGAAGAGCGCGCCGAAGCCACCGATGCCGCCGAGGACGTTGCGGTTGAAGGTTTTTTGCGCGAGGTACTTGATGCGGTCCTTGGCGCGGTCGCCAGCGGAGATGTCAACGCCGGAGTCGGCGTAGGTGACGGACTTGGGGCGGGATTCAGGCACAGGCGGAGGCTTTCTGCAGGTAGAATGGCGGGCCGGGTTGGCGCAGCCGGAAAGACTGATTTTAGCAAAAGGAAGCGGAGCCAGCTGGTTAGCAAAGGCAGAAGCAGGTCCTTCGACTCACCACCCACAGGCTGAAGAAAGCGCCTGTGGCCCCGTTCGCTCAGGATGACACTCTTACTTTTGTGGAGGAGCGAGAGGATTGTCCCAGTGGATAACAGTGGGGTCGAGGCCGGTGGGGGACCAGGCTTTCACGATGGCTTCGCCGATTTTGGCCAGCGTGATCTGCCCTTCGTTGTCGCCGGTCCAGCGCTGGTTTTCGTTGTCGAAGGTGTAGGCGGCGATGACGATGGGGCCGGATTTTGAGGCGATGATGGCGACGTCGGCGCGGACGCGGTCGAGCGCGCCGGTTTTATTGCCGATGGCGGAGCCCAGCTCGCTGGTGTCGAGGGCCTCGATGTAGCGCGGGAGGCCGTCGCGGTCCTGCTGGACGCGGAGCATTTTCAGGATAGTTCCGCAAATAGGGCCATCCTGCGGCAGCGCTGGTGAATTGTCGAGCGGGAGATTGCAGGTCACTAAGCGCGTCATGATTTCGGCCATCTCGTGCGGGGTGGTTTTACCGAGGCCGAATTTTGGCTGGTCCGCGGGCATGGGGCCGGTGGCGGGCTTGTAGACCTTTTTGTAGAGCCAGGTCTGGTGGAGACCGGCTTGCTGAATGGTCTTGTCGATGTGATCGAGACCGAGGCGATCGATGGCCATGTTGGTGGCGGTGTTGTCACTGAGCGTGACCATGAGGTGCAGGACGTCGCGGAGGGTGAGCGGGAGCGGGGTGTCGAGCTGGCCGATGATACCGGAGCCGGGGACCTGGTTTTCATGTGTCAGGACTAGCTTTTCGTCGAAAGAGGCTTTGCCTGCGCGGATTTGCTCGGCTGCGTCGAGCAGAATGGCGAGCTTGATGGTGGAGGCTGTTTGGACGGGCAGATCGGGTGAGAGGGATGCGGTTTGGTGGGTGCGGAGGTTTTCGGCGTAGAGGGCCACTTTGCCGTGATGGGCGGCGGCAATTTTTTCCAGCTCCTGGACTAGAGGTGTGTCTTGTTGGGCGAAGGCGGGGATGACAGCCAGAACAATCGCTGCGAAGAGTAAAACTCGGGACATGGGGTTATGTTAGGGCAGGGGCAAGGGAACAGGGATAGAGAAAAAATAACAACAAATGCTTCGGGCTGGCAGTATTGGTATCCCAGGTCTCAAAAGCGAGACCTGGGGCACCCGGCACCCGGCGTTCAGATTATGAAGCGGAATTTTTCTCATCTGCATGAGTGAAGGTGATGGAGGCGGAGTTGATGCAGTAGCGCAGACCGGTTGGCTTTGGGCCGTCGGGGAAGACGTGGCCGAGGTGGCCGCCGCATTTTGCGCAGGTTACTTCAACGCGGCGCATGCCGTAGGTGTTGTCTTCGTGCTCGACGATGGATTTGGAGTCGGCGGGGATCATGAAGGCAGGCCAGCCGCAGCCGGAGTCGTACTTGGCGCCGGAGGTGAAGAGCAGCGCTCCGCAGCCTGCGCAGTGGTAAGCGCCGGATTCGAAGTTGTATTCGAGCGGGCCGGTGTAGGCGCGTTCTGTGCCTTTTTCACGCAGAACGTGGTACTGGAGCGGGGTGAGCTGCTCGCGCCATTCGGCTTCGGATTTTTCAATTTTTTCGGAAGTGTCAGACATAAATATCTCCGGTGGATTGGATGCGCGAAAGCCGGTGTGGACGCGAGCAGGGTGAGAAGCAGGTCCTTCCCTCCGCCTGAAATACGGCTACGGTCAGGATGACGGGCATTTGTTTGTTTATTCGACTTCGGCGATGAATTCTATTTCTACGAGGATGTCGCCGGGCAGGCGGGCGGCCTGGATGGTTGTACGGGCCGGTGGCGGCGTGCCTGCGGGAGCGAGGTACTTGGCGTAGATGGCGTTCATGGCGGTGAAGTTGGTGATGTCAGAGAGGTAGACGTTTGCTTTAACGACCTTGTCGAAGCTGGTGCCTGCGGCTTCAAGAATGGCCTTGAGGTTTTCGAGGGTGCGCGTGGTCTGCTCCTCGATGCCGCCGGGGACGATTTTGCCGGTGGCGGGGTCGAGTGGTCCCTGGCCCGCGGTGAAGAGCAGTTTGCCGGTGACGACGACGCCCTGCGAGTAAGGACCAATGGCGGCGGGGGCGTTGGGGGTGGAGATAATTTGCTTGCTCATGGGGAGATTTTAGCGGAGTTAGCCCGTTAGGGCTTTTGTGGTATCCCAGGTCCCAACAGCAGGGACCTGGGGCACCCAGCATTGCAATGGAACGAGCAAAAAACAGAAGAAGGTTCTTCGCCTGACCTGCGTCAACGCCAGATGGCGAGGACGCCGCCGGTGAGGGTGGTGCCGATGAGCCAGTAGCCGGCAACGATGGCGAAGTAGGCGAAGGGACGGCCTTCATAGATGCGGTGCGAATAGAGCATGCCGGCGATGAAGCCCAGCCAGCAGAGGAAACCGATAAAGGCGCCGCGCTCGAAGCTGGGTGCGTGTGCCCAGAGGACGATGTGGGCCAGGACGAACGAGAGTAGAAGGTTTCCGATGAAGGAGGAGACCATGCCGTGGACCATGCCTTTTGGCTTTTCGCCCATGGGACGGCCGACGATGGCGGCCCAGGGTTTGGCGAAGAGCAGGGGCGAGAACCAGAGTGCGCCGAGAATCCAGAAGCCGATGGCTGTGACGAGGATGGCCCAGAAGTTGAATAGGTGCTGAAGGTGTTCCATAGCGGCGGCCTTTCAAGAGCGGAATTTCGGGGAGGGATTGAGGGTTGCGCGAAGGGCAGTCGTGTGTCAAGGAAAATGCTACTTGCGCTTCAATGTTTCCAGCTCGTCGAGGGTTCGGGGCCAGTCGGAGCCGAGCAGGCGTGAGAGACCGCGGTCCGCGAGGAGCTTGCCGCCGGTCTGGCAGGTGGGGCAGTAGTTGGTTTCGTTATCCGCATACTGTATGCGCTGGATGGGTGAGCCACAGCGCGGGCAGGGCTGGCCAAATTTGCCGTGCGTGGCCATCTCCGGGCGGAAGGCCGTCACTTTTTCCGGGAAGGATGTGGCGGCTTCGGCGTTGAAGCGGTTGATCCAGAGTGTGAGTGTCTCGCGGGTTGCGTTGAAGAGGCGCTGCCATTGTTCGTCTGTCATCTTGTGCGTTTGCAGGATGGGCGAGAGCTTGGCGGCGTGGAGGATTTCGTCTGAGTAGGCGTTGCCGATGCCGCTGACGATGCGCGGGTCGGTGAGGGCACGCTTGAGGGTGCGGTTTTCACGGGTGAGCGCGTTGCGGAAGCCTTCGAGGTTGGTGGAGAAGACCTCGATGCCGCCCGGGTCGATGTCGTCGAGCGCTTCTTCACTGCCGAAGACGTAGAGCGATGCGCGGCGCTTGGAGCCGGCTTCTGTGAGGATGAGAGTGCCGTCCGAAAAGTCCAAGGCGAGAAGCCCTACTTTACCCGGGAGCTTGGCGAGCGGCGGCTTCCAGTGCAGTCGGCCCGCGATCATGAGATGGAGGACTAGCCAGAGATCGCCTTCGAGACCGATGGCTATGCGCTTGCCGATGCGGCGCAGCGCGGTGACTGTGCGGCCTTCTGCGGATTCGAGCGGTGGCATGACGGTGCGGAGTAAGAAGATGGAGCCGACGCGGACGTGTTGAAGCTTTTGCCCGAGGATGCATGCTTCGAGCGCGGTGATGTAGGCGGAGATGTCGGGTAGTTCCGGCATTGATCTCAGATTGTATGCGGAGTGCGCAAATATGCGTGATAGGCTTGGCTTACTTTTAGCGGAGAGCCTGCATGATTTGCATACAGAAGTTTCCTTCTATGGTTATGTGCGTCTTGGTGGTGATGATGGCGGGACGCGCTGTTGTTGCGCAGCAGACGAAAGCTTGCTCAGCGACGGATGCGGATAAGCCGGCGGTTGCGGAGATTCTGCGGACGATGTATGTTGCGGCGATGAAGAATGATGTGGCTGGGTTTGATGCGTTGCTTGCGCCGGGCTTCTACATGTATGACAACGGTCTTAGGTATGAAGGCGACGAGATCATGACCAAGGTGATGCCGTCGTATACCCAAAGGGGATTTAAGTTTGTGTGGTCTGTGCAGGAGCCGGTGGTGGAGGTGGACTGCAATACGGCTTGGATTACGTATGTAAATAGGGGTTCGATTACGCAGCCGGATGGGATGAAAGCGGATCAGTCCTGGCTTGAGTCGGCGGTGCTGGAAAAGCGGGATGGGCGCTGGCTGCTGCGTTTTTTTCACTCGACGCGCGCGGCGCACTGAGTTGGGGCGGCGATATACTGCTTCCCAACGGCATCATGAAGCGCCACGTCCTCATCTTCGGTCTGGTTGGCGGACTGCTCATTGCCATTCTTCAATACACTGAATACCGCTTCATAGTCATCGAGCACTCCGTTGAGCTTTATGGCGCGCTGGTCGCCATCCTTTTTTCGGCCTTCGGAATCTGGCTGGGGCTGCGCATTACGCGCAGGCGGGAAACCGTTCGCGAAACGGTGGTGGTGAGGGAAGTGTTTGTGCCAGCTGAAGCGCCTGCGCTTCAACCCTTTGCTCCCGATGCCGCCCGGCAACAGACTCTCGGCATCACGGCGCGTGAGCTCGAAATCCTCAATCTGGTTGCCAGCGGCTTGAGCAATCGCGAGATCGCCACTCAGCTTTTTGTTTCTGAAAATACGGTGAAGACGCATTGCGCTCGTGTCTTCGATAAGCTCGGGGCCGCGCGGCGTACACAGGCCGTCCAGCGCGGCAAGGAAATGGGGCTGCTGCCGTAATTCAAGTCATTCGAAAGTACGATTTATGCCTAATTCGCGCAAAATCATGCGAAAGTATGACGACATCCGGGTCCGTTCGATCGCATGGTGAGTCCATCTTGAGTCGCAACAGGAGCATTCCATGAAGAAAACCGTACTGACCTTCGGCCTCATCGCCGGCTTCATCATCTCCGTTCTGATGGACAGCTCGGTGCTGATTGCCAGCAAGATGGGTTCTGGCCACAACAGCATGCTGCTCGGCTACACCATGATGGTGGCGTCGTTTCTGCTGGTCTACTTTGGCATTCGCAGCTACCGGGACAACACGCTGGGCGGCGGGATCTCCTTTGGGCGAGCGTTTGCCTGCGGCATCCTGATCACGCTTATTACCTGCATCTGCTACGTGGTCACATGGGAGATTATTTACTTCAACTTCATTCCGCACTTTATGGACGGCTACTGGGCCGCGCAGATTCATAAAGTGCAGACGGCGGGGCTTGATGCAGCTACTACGGCAGCGCAGGTGGCTGCTATCCAGCGGATGCAGGAGAGCTACCAGAATCCGCTGGTCAATTCGGCGTATACCTTTATTGAGCCTTTTCCCGTTGGCCTGATTATTACGCTCATCTCGGCTGCCATGCTGCGGCGTAAGGCTGCTATTGAGCCTGCTGCTGCTTCCGGAGTTATGCCGGTTCGCTGAGGATTGTGTTGTCGATGAGGCGTGTGGCGCCGACGTGCGCGGCTACAGCGAAGAGCGTGCGGGGTGTGGCGAAGTCTACGGGTAGGAGTGTGGACCAGTCGACTAGCTCTATGTAGTCGATGTGCACGGCGGGTTCTGAGGCGAAGACTTCTTGTGCGGCTGAGCGGAGTACAGCGGCATCCCGGACGCCGTTGGTGAAGAGGGCTTCTATTCGGCGTATGGCTCTGCTCAACGTTAAGGCTTGCTGACGCTCTTCTGCGCTGAGGTAGATGTTGCGCGAGCTGAGGGCCAGGCCGTCGGCGTCGCGGATGATGGGGCAGACTACGATCTCTACGCCGAAGCGGAGATCGGTGGTCATGCGGCGGAGGACGGCGACTTGTGCGGCGTCCTTCTGGCCGAAGTATGCGCGGTCGGGTTCGGCGGCGATGAAGAGCTTGGAGACTACGGTGGCCACGCCGCGGAAGTGGCCGGGGCGGGATGCGCCATCAAGGCGGTCGCTGAGGCCTTCGACTTCTACGAAGGTGATTGTGCCGTCGGGATAAATTTCTTCGACTTGTGGGGCGAATATGACGTCGGCTCCTTCGGCTTCTGCGAGTTTGCAGTCGGCTTCGAAGGTGCGTGGGTAGCGGGTGAAGTCTTCATTGGGACCGAATTGCGTGGGGTTGACGAAGATGCTTACGGCTACGGCTTCGCATTCCTTGCACGCGGCGCGGATGAGCGAGGCGTGGCCGGCGTGGAGCGCGCCCAGGGTTGGAACGAGGCCGATGGTTTTGTTATTGGCGCGTTGCTGGCGCGACCATTGGCGGAGTTCGGTGACGGTGTGAATGATTTGCATTTAGTGAGTCAGCGTTTGTGCTATCCCACATCCCAACTGCAGGGATATGGGGCACCCATCGTCTTTGATGGGTTTGCATGGTGAAAAGCAACAACAAAAGCAACCGCAGGTCCTTCGACTACGCAGGTCACGAAAGCGTGACGGGCTTCGCTCAGGATGACAAACCATATTTATGCTCAGGATGACACTTCTGAGTGTGGTGGAGAGTTTAGAGTTCCGTGGACTGTGTGGCGACGAGGTTCTTTGCCTTGGCGATGAAGTCGGCCAATGGCATGGAGCCCTGGTCGCCTTTGCCACGGGTACGAACGCTGACTGCGCCTGCTTCCTGTTCCTTGTCGCCGAAGACGAGGATGTAGGGAGTCTTCTGGTTGGCGAAGTCGCGGATTTTGGCGTTCATCTTTTCGTTGCGGAGGTCCGATTCGACCCTGAAGTCTGCGGACCGCAGCTCTGCCTCAACTTTTGCGGCATACGCAGCGTGGCGCTCGGCGATGGGCACGAGGCCGATCTGCACCGGCGCAAGCCAGAGCGGGAAGGCTCCGGCATAAAGTTCTATGAGATAGGAGACCATGCGTTCCATGGTGCTGATCACGCCGCGATGGATCATCACTGGACGGTGTTTTTCGC
>Ga0206848_1242_pt1 | contig 10813 bp, 13 predicted proteins | sample Alteio_BWOrgCont_18_FD_152635 | JGI IMG/M metagenome (GOLD analysis project Ga0206848, IMG submission 152635) | Enriched cells from forest soil in Barre Woods Harvard Forest LTER site, Petersham, Massachusetts, United States -... | ecosystem: Environmental > Terrestrial > Soil > Temperate forest >...
CCAAATCAAGTAATTACCTGGGGATATTAAACACAAATATTACCGATGACCATGGCAACGGTAACTCATTTCAGTATCAGCATAGTTTGAGTTATTATCGCAAATTAAGTAAAAAAGGCGCTTCGATAACGCTGAGTAATTCGGTTAATATTCAACCGCAAAACAGTGTAGATTATAATAACAATTTACTTAACTCATATATAGCGGCACTGCCGTCTGACACCTTAAACCGCTTTGCTAAAAATACTACCCATGATGTATCTGTTGGATTAAATGCCGCCTATCATTATCCCATAACAAAAAAGCTATCGGCTGATATAACATTAGTGGGGTTACACGATCAAAATCAGGGCGAATTGCTAACTTATGATGAGGATTTTAAAACGGGCCTATACACCCTGTTTTTACAGGATCAAAGCAGCGACCTTATCCGTAACTTATGGGGCGAAAGTTTAACACCGCAGCTCACTTATAACTTTACTGATAATATTTATATAAAAGCAGGTTTGGTAGGCTTGGCGCAGCAGATAGGTAATCATTTTAATAGTTATACCCAGGATATCAACCAAAACTTTTATTACCTGTTCCCGTCTGCCGAAGTACATATAAACAGGTTTACGGCAAGCTACAGCGAATCGGTGCAGCAGCCGTCTATCAATAATTTACAGCCTATAACCATTGTATATAGTCCGCTTTACACTTTTATAGGCAACCCCGGTTTAAAACCTACCTATTTTCATAATATTAATTTTAACTACAATAAATATGATTACCAGGCGCAAACCAACTTCAATATTAATTCGCGCATCGTTATTGAAAAAAACACCGTGGTTAATGAGCAAAGCATAAGTGCCGAAGGCGCCAATGTAACTACCCCCATTAACCGTAACGGACGGTTTACAGCTTATTTAAACGGGGCTTTTGGTAAGCGATTAAAAAAAAGGAATAAATGGGAGTTTTATATAAGTGCAAATGCAAATGCATCGGCAGGGCATAACTTTTTTATTGTAAACGGGCAAAATGGTTATCAGAACACTCAAAATATTGTATTTACCCCCAGTTTTACCGCGCAATGGAACGATGTTATCATGCTGTCGCCATCGTACAGTGTTAACTATGCAAGTACCCAATACCAGCTGGTTAATTACCCCAATTCTAATTACGTTACGCAAAACGCCGGAATGATAGCCAATGTTAGTCTGCCCCAAAAATTCAACTGGCGGGTAAGTTATACGTACACCTATAATCCAATAACCACGCCGGGCTTTCAGCAACATACTAACCTGGTAAATTTTTCGCTAACAAGGCGTATTCAAAAAAAGGATAAAGGCGAAATAGGCATAATTTGTTATGACCTTTTAAATCAAAATGTAAGCGCATATCATTATGTTATAGCTAATACCATAAACGATATTCAAAACCAGGTGCTTAGGCGATATTTGCTGCTAACCTATACTTATCATTTTAACGCGTTTAAGTAATAGGGTTTAGTTAGCATGTTGTTTTTAAACCTGGATGTCGATAGCATGTGCTAATTTCCGGAGGTTAAGGCTATGTGATTAATTCTAATTATAAATTTATCTTAAAGGCAAATAGATTCCTAAATTTGAGGCGTTTTATATCTGACTAAAAATAAACATTGCCAATGCCGCTTCATTTAAATTCCTTTATTCAGTTAGTTTTTATAGGCTTTGTTGCGCTTTTCCCGGTAGTTAATCCCTTGGGGACAGCGTTTATACTAAGCCCTTACTTTTCAGACCTGTCGCGGAAGGAAAGGATAAGCGCCGTGAAGCGTGTTACCCTTTATTCGTTTATTATTTGTGCCATCACTTTATTTATTGGACATTGGATATTAGAGTTATTCGGGCTATCCATTCCTATTATTCAACTTGCCGGTGGTATCATGATCTGTAAAATCGGGTGGGAGTTTCTTTCCTCCGATACCAAAGATGCCCCGGCAGTTAAATCAACCGACAAAATTGAACTGGAAAAATTAAAAGTGGTTGAAAATAAGCTCTTTTATCCAATCACATTTCCAATAACTGCCGGCGCGGGTACTATAGCAGTGCTTTTTACACTAAGTGCGCAAAGCGCAGATAAAGACCTGTCCGTTTACCTGGTTAATTTGAGCGCTTTATTCGTATCTGTTATTGGAATTTGCATACTTATTTTCATCTTTTATTTAAATACCAACCGCCTGATTAGTTATATCGGGACACGCAATGAAGAAATTATTAACCGGATTATGGCTTTTTTAATTTTCTGCGTAGGCTTGCAAATTGCAGCCGGCGGGATCACCCATTTAATTAAAGCTGCATTTTAGTAATTGGTCTTTACTATGGGGCAACGCCCACTAACCTTAGCTCACAATTTCTTCTTACTTTTACCCCTAATTAATCCTGTTTTAAATGAGCGATACCTTTAACCGGCCCATACGTGTTTTAGTTGCCAAAGTGGGGCTTGACGGCCACGACCGCGGGGCACGTATTATTGCAACCTCACTGCGCGACGCGGGTATGGAAGTTATTTACACCGGCCTGCGCCAAACCCCCGAAATGGTGGTAAACACCGCCTTGCAGGAGGACGCTGATGCCATCGGTATATCTATCCTTTCGGGCGCGCACATGACGGTTTTCCCTAAAATTATCGACCTGCTTAAACAAAAAGGCATGGACGATGTGCTGGTTACCGGCGGCGGCATAATACCTGCCGAAGATATGGAGCAGTTAAAAAAGATTGGCGTAGGCGAACTTTTTCCGCCGGGCACTAACACGCAGGATATTGTAAGTTATATAACCGGCTGGGTGCATACGCACCGTAATTTTTAATATAATATGGCATTTGAAAACTTATTGGTTGAGCGTAAAGGCAGGATACTTTACATCACCATAAACCGCGAAAATAAACTTAACGCCCTAAATAAAACCACCATAAGCGAGTTGCATACGGCCTTTATCGGTGCGTTTAGCGATGCCGAAGTAGGTGGCATAATTATTACCGGCGCGGGCCAAAAGGCTTTTGTTGCCGGCGCCGATATTGCCGAATTTGCCACGCTAAACCAGCAAACCGGCCACGAACTGGCCAGGCACGGGCAAACACTGGTTTTTAATTTGATAGAAAATGGCAATAAACCGGTAATAGCAGCTATTAATGGTTTTGCTTTAGGCGGAGGGTTGGAGTTGGCCATGGCCTGCCACATACGCATAGCCTCCGATAATGCCAAAATGGGCCTGCCCGAAGTTAGCTTAGGCCTTATACCCGGTTACGGCGGCACGCAGCGCCTAACCCGCCTGGTTGGTAAAGGCAAAGCTTTTGAAATGATTATGACTGCCGATATGATAACCGCTGCCGAAGCTTATGAATATGGTTTAGTAAATCACGTGGTTAGCCAGGATGCTTTATTAATCAAAGCCGATGAAATATTAAACAAAATATTATTACGCGCACCGCTGGCCTTGGCATCGGTAATAAAAGCGGTTAACTCGACGACGCAACCGGGGGTAAATGGTTTTGATATCGAGATAGAAGAATTTGCAAAATGCTTTGAAACCGAAGATTTGCAGGAGGGTGTATCTGCCTTTTTAGAAAAGCGAAAACCTGCTTTCAAGGGTAAATAAGCACAATATTTACATTAATCTGACTAAAATACTTAAATAGTCAAAAATTATCTTACTGTTAATCAATCGATTGAATAATACTGACATTTGGATGAGAAAACTTATATGATTTGTACCGTTACTTTGCCCCGTGTTTAAAAACACAAGGATAAAATAATAGATATATAATCATGAAAAGTACATTAAAAATTTCAGCAATTGCTTTAGCTTTCACTGCATTCGCATTTAGCGCAAAAGCACAAACAACAACTACTACTACATCTACAACCACTGCAAGCGGCGTTCGCTTTAGCATTGGTGTCGACGCGGGATTGCCAACCGGCAAATTATCCGACTCGTATAACTGGAACCTTGGCGGTTCGGTACAGGCCGATATACCGGTAGCTAATCAGTTATTTGTAACCGTAAACGCGGGCTACGATAACATTTTCGGTAAAAAGGATATTGATGGTACTGATTTATCAGCACCAAACATCCAGTTATTGCCGGTAAAAGCAGGTTTAAAATTCTTCCCTGTAAGTAACTTTTACATCCAGGCCGATGCCGGTGCAGCATTTGCACTAAACAAATCTGATGTCGATTTTAACAAGAGCGCTGCATTTATTTACGCGCCACAAATTGGTTACCAGTTTCAGTTAGGCGGCGGCAACTATATTGATGCCGGCGTACGTTACGAAGCAAGTACCAAATTTAACAGTGATGTTGATGACAGCAAGGTTAATTTTGTTGGCTTACGTGTAGCTTATGGGTTTTAATACCTCACAACTATTCTATAAAAAGGGTGCCCTACAAGGTGCCCTTTTTTGTTTTTGGTGGTTTGTACCGTAGTATTTTGTAACAATTAACTTTAATTAACATTTTAAACCCCAAATTTTTCACAATTTTATTTTTTCAAGGCAATTAAAAATAAAAACGATGTTAGCTTTGCACCAAATCGTTAATATAAAATACCGGTGGTTTATACCTTGTTATTTTATTGTACGTTTAACATAATTAATTTGAACATAGAAAAATGAAAATCACTTTTAAGAAACTTTTTTATTTAATAGCATTTTTAACCTTTAGCCTTGGTGCAAAAGCACAATACTCGGCAGTGCCCGATACCATACGCTATAGCGTTGGTTTGGATGCCGCCTTCCCGCAGGCTAATTTTGCCCATACCTATACATTTGGTGGCGGCGTTACATTCCAGGTTGATAAGCCTTTAACCGAAAAGTTATACGTGATAGCTAATACCGGTTTTGATAGTTTTATACCCTACAAGGCAGGCTTCACCGCTAACCCTGCAGCTATTGTGGGTGTAAAAGAACCAAATATCAATATCATACCGTTAACCGTAGGTGTAAAGTTCTTCCTGATACGTACCTTTTATCTTGAGGCTGATGGCGGCGGCGAATATCTTTTAAATAAATCGTCATTATATGCCAATTACGACCTGGGGTTTTTAGCCGATGGCCAAATGGGTATTTTATTTAAACTGCACAACCATAAATATGTAGATGTAGGTGTGCGCTTTGAAAAAATGCAGAACTTTTATCAAAGTTATGGTTCAAATAATTTTATTGGCTTGCGTGTAGCCTATGCACTTAACACCAAATAAAGCGCGTTCATTTTCAAAAAAAATTATTGGATTTCGCAATTTTGTGTAACTTGACAGCGTAATAAGCATTTACCTGTTAACAGAATACAGTATTGTGATATGAAGAAGATACTCATCATTGATGATGAAGTTAATGTTGCGCTGTTGTTATCAAAGTTTTTAACGCGTAATGGGTTTGATGTGCAAACGGCATCAACCGGTACCAGTGGCATGGAGTTCCTGAAAAATGGGGAATTTAGCCTGGTATTATGCGATTTCAGGCTGGAGGATACCGATGGCCGCGAAATGCTTAAAAATATAAAAATCCAATACCCTAAAATCGGGGTAATTATCATTACAGGTTATTCTGATATTAAAATGGCTGTGGAGCTCATAAAAATGGGCGCCTATGATTATATAACCAAGCCATTATACCCCGATGAGATTTTAAACACCATTAACAAAGCCATTGAAATACAATACGCTTTGCTTGATGACCAGCGCGAGGCTAATATCATCGCCAATAACAAATCAAAAAACAATAAAAAGAATATTATAGCCGGCGAGTTTGTTTTTGGCGACAGCAAGGCATCAAAAGAAATACTAAGGCAAATTGACCTGGTTGCACCCACCAACTACAGCGTTATTATATTGGGCGATAGCGGTACCGGCAAAGAAGCGGTTGCAAAAAGCATACACCTGAATAGTTTGCGGCATAACCAGCCATTTATTGCCATGGATTGTGGCTCGCTTACAAAGGAGCTTGCCGCAAGCGAGTTTTTTGGCCACGAAAAGGGATCGTTCACGGGCGCATTGTACACTAAAATGGGCCACTTTGAAATGGCAAATGGCGGCACTTTGTTTTTAGATGAAGTTGGTAATCTTTCGTATGATATTCAGGCGGCATTATTGCGCACCGTACAGGAACGTAAAATAAAACGTATTGGCAGCACCAAGGAAATTGATTTAGATGTGCGCATTATTATTGCTACTAATGAAAACCTGCAGGATAGCATACAAAAAGGCCGTTTCAGAGAAGATTTATACCATCGCTTTAACGAATTTACTATTTATATGCCGCCGCTTCGCGAGCGCGGCAATGATATTATGCTTTTGGCAGAGCATTTTTTAATGATTGCCAACGAGGAATTAGGCCGCGATATAGCTGCCTTTTCGCCCGAAGTTGTGGAATGTTTTATGAGCTATCGCTGGCCGGGCAACATACGCGAATTAAAAAACGTGGTGCGCAGGGCAACACTGCTTACCGAGGGTGACGAAATAAAAATGAAGGCGTTGCCGCTCGAGATTTCGAACCGGATGCTTACTTACGATTACAATAACCTGGTTACAGAAACACCCGAAGTAAAAGAGAGCCGCCACGATTTGAAAAACGCCGCCCTGGAAGCCGAATATGAAACCATTTTAAAAGTACTTAAAGAAGTTAACTTTAATAAAACCAAAGCTGCCGAAATATTAAAAATAGACCGCAAAACGCTTTACAATAAAATGAAAGCCATCAACCTTAAATAAATGAATGAGCCATTAAAAGGTAATGATGCCGCAGCTGCAGATATAAAGGCGTTAAAGCACGATATCAGGAACCAACTTTCCAATATCCAGATATCAATAGACCAACTACGGTACGAAATATCCGAAACAACCGACGATACCGCCTTTTATATAAATACTATCGTTGAAAGCTGTAAAAAAATTGAGGCGCTGTTAAAAGAAAGGTAATAACCAGCGTTTTACACAAAATTAATGGGCAACGCTAAAAACTTTTTAGCGTTTTTTTGTTATCCATACACAGCTAATTTCCGTGAATGTCGATTTTTAACTACAAGCAACGTAATAATATAATATTAGTAACCATTATTGTGCTGGGCTGCTTTTTGCTGTATGCGTTAAGCGGCTTGTTTAGCGCCATATTGGGTGCCATAATATTGTTTACTGTTTTCAGGCCGGTTTACCTATACTTTGTTGAAAAAAAGGGCTGGAACAAAACATTGGTAGCCCTGCTCATTATTTTCATCTCACTTATTGTTATCGTAATCCCGTTTCTTACGTTAAGTTTTATGGTGATTGGAAAAATTTCCAGCATCAACCATAATACTTTCCCCATACAAAAATGGACGGCACAAATTGATGTTTTTGCCGGCCATACTTTAAGGCAGCCCCATTTTGTTGAAACTACTATGCAAAAACTGGGCGGCCTGGCAGCCGACCTGTTTCCATCAATTTTAGCCAGTGCCGCCAATATCATATTAACCTTGCTGGTACTGTATTTCCTGCTATACTTTATGCTGGTGCAAATGCGCGATTTTGAAGCAGGCTTATTAAAATATGCCCCCTTTCGCGAACAGCATACTTTAAAATTTGCCGCCGCGCTGCGCAATTCAACCTACTCAAATGTATTGGGGCAGGGCATTATATCCATAACACAGGGCACATTGTTAATTTTAGGCTTTTATGCCTTTGGCATACCCGACCCGGTTTTTTGGGGGGTGATAGGGGCATTTATGTCGTTTTTACCGGTAGTTGGCGGCCCTACGCTTTGCATACCCGCCGGTATCATACTAATAGCAAACGACCATACATTAAAAGGGATATTACTGCTGGCCTATGGCTTATTATTTATTGGCAACGTTGATAATGTTTTACGTATGATTATAAATAAGCGCGTAGGCAATACACATCCTATTATAACGGTTATAGGTGTGTTTATAGGCCTGCCGCTGTTTGGTATATTGGGCCTGGTTTTTGGCCCGGTTTTGTTATCGTATTTTTTATTATTGCTGGAGATTTATGAAACTAACCGCCTGGCTGCCGACAGGCTGGAACGCATAAGAACAGGTGGCGAAACGTAATTTGATTCAAATAATGAGCTATTTAAAAAATAATGTTAAATTACACTGAACGACAATTTGGCGTAAAATAAATACTTGGCAAGATATTTAACCGTTATAAAAACAATTTGTCAACTTAAAAATTATAATAACATGAACGATAACTCAAAAGTAGTAATTGCACTGCTTGCCGGGCTGGCAGCAGGGGCAGCATTAGGATTGCTGTTTGCACCCGAAAAAGGCAGCGAAACACGTGATAAGCTAACCGAATCATTAAAAAGCCTTGGCGACTCGATTAAAGAAACCGCCGCGGCAGAAATTGATAACCTGGTTGGTTTAAAAGATAAAGTTGTTGAAAACATCAAAACAAAAATTAAGGGCGCCGAGTTTGAATACCAGGACGACCTTGAACATGCATAAATTTCAATATCCCGGGTAAATAAACCTGCCCGGGATTATAAATAAAAATAATGGAAGAAGCCAACAAAGAAGAACAGCCTCAGCAGCCACCAATTCTCGATCAGCTAAAAGAGTATGCCGAAATACGCTTCAACCTGGCTAAGCTTAGGGCCATTGAGGGTGGCACATCAATAGCAGCCAGTATTATTGCTGATGTTGTGGCATTAATTTGCATGAGCATGGCCTTCATATTTGCCAGTATTACCCTCGCATTTTACCTTGGCTACGTATTTAATTCGGATTGGGAAGGCTTTGGCTGTGTTGCGGCCATGTATTTACTGATAGCCATTGTTGTAAAAATGAACAAGAGCAGGCTTGAAAGGCCAATAATTAACGGCATCATTCAAAAGATATTTAAATAATGGATACATCTATAAAAAACGCCTGGGATTTAAAGGAAGAGATAGTAAGGCTTAGGCAACAGGAACGGGAGAAAAGCGTTGCCCTGCAAGCCCGCTTTAGCAGCCCCGTAGCCGTACTAAGCAGCTTGTATTCGTTATTTCCAAAAGCCAATCATACCGCCGAAAACAGGAACAACATATTTAACCAGGATTTTGTAAGCATTATATCGCGCTTTTTAATTCCGCTTACTTTAAACAAAACGCTGTTTAAAAACTCGGGCTTTTTAATAAAAGCGCTGGTAGGGCTGGTATCGCAAAAGGCATCAGGCTATATTAATGAGGAATCGGTAGGTGGTATTTTTGATAAGATTAAATCGCTTTTCACCAAAAAAAGCAATTCTGCTAAAGACCATTATCCTTATAGCATATAGTTAAATTTCTGTCGCGTTTAAAATCAGAAATTCTATTTTTGCGTTTTAATTTTTTACGTGGGAAAAGATAAACTAAGGCGTTTTGCCGAAATTGATACCTTTAGCAATGTTTTACAGTTGGATGCCGGCAAGCCCCTTAAAGGCGCCTGGGCGGCCAATCAGTTTAAAAATAACAACCCGGTAGTACTCGAGCTTGCCTGCGGCAAAGGCGAATACACTGTAAACCTGGCACAATTATTCCCCAACAAAAACTTTATTGGCGTTGATTATAAAGGCAACCGCCTATGGCGAGGGGCCAAAACCGCGCTGGAAGAAAATGTAAACAACATAGCCTTTTTGCGCATACAGATAGAAAACCTGGTGGATTACTTTGCCCCCGGCGAAGTTGACGAAATATGGATAACCTTCCCCGACCCCCAGCCGCAACTGAGCCGTGAAAAAAAGCGGTTAACTTCGCCCCGTTTCCTGGATATGTATAAAATTATACTAAAGCCCGGTGCCTGCATCAACCTCAAGACTGATAACGATGGTTTTCATACCTACACCGTCGAAAAGGTTGCAGAGCTAAATCTCAATCTCCACATTAAAACCGAAGACCTGTACCACTCGCCCTATGCGGATGAAGTGTTATCGATAAAAACCTACTACGAAAAGAAATATTTAGCCCATAACAAAAACATTAACTATCTTAAATTTTCATTTGGGGTGTAGTATTGGGCGGAGTGTCATGCAGGCACTCGAAGCATGAGCGCAAAGGCCCGTTGAGCAGAATATAAGTATGGATGATATTAATTTTTTCGATAAAGTTTACCAGGTTGCGCGGCTAATACCACAGGGCAGGGTAACATCGTATGGTGCCATTGCCAGTTATTTAGGCACTAAAGGCTCATCGCGCATGGTAGGTTATGCCATGCAGGCCTGTAGTAACGCAAAGCCGCCTGTGCCTGCGCACCGTGTAGTAAACAGGCAGGGTCTACTTACCGCCAAACAGCACTTCGGTGGCGACCGCATGGCCGAAATGCTGCGCAGCGAAGGCGTTGAAGTGATTGAAGACCAGGTGCAGGATTTTAAAAATAAATTCTGGGACCCGGCTATCGAACTGGATTTAGAAAAATAATGCTCAAATCTTTTGCAGCAACTCGATACGGTTACCAAAAGGGTCGCGAAAGGCAAAACGGCGGCGACCGAGTATTGCCGGCTCTTCCAAAATCTCCACTTTGTTTTCAAGATATTTTCTCGCGGCATCAACATCCTCAACCTCAAAAGCTGTATGCCGGGTTGATGGCGGCAAAGTCGGCTCAACACCAATGTGCAATTGTATATCGGCAATATTAAACCAGTAACCAGTAGTTTTAAACAGGTGGTTTGGCCTGTCAATTAGTTCTAATCCGATCACCCCGGTATAAAACAACTTTGCTTCCTCCAATTGTCCGGGGGCAACACAAATATGAATATGGTCGGTACGTTTAAAACGGATCATGCAAGCGTTAGATATTAATCTATCTTATAATATATTTACAGTAAATTTAGTGATTGCCCC
>Ga0206848_1243_pt1 | contig 10789 bp, 12 predicted proteins | sample Alteio_BWOrgCont_18_FD_152635 | JGI IMG/M metagenome (GOLD analysis project Ga0206848, IMG submission 152635) | Enriched cells from forest soil in Barre Woods Harvard Forest LTER site, Petersham, Massachusetts, United States -... | ecosystem: Environmental > Terrestrial > Soil > Temperate forest >...
TGCTTGATCCTGATATCTTCGGCGGCAACGGCCGCAATGTGATTGAATTTATAGTGCCAGTGAGCATTTTTTAATTGTTGATTGGGAACATTTATTGATTTAATGATTTATTGAATTATTGATTGGGGCAGGATTAAGCAATATGCTATTCTAAATAAATCATTCAATAAATCATTAAATCAGTCTATGTTAATTTGTTCGCCTTTTTCAAAATACCTTTTACCAACTCCACATCGGTTTGTTCAAAGGTGTATTCCTCGCCAAAGTCGCCCATCAATATATGGTCGTTTTTATACTTCATTTGGCTTTGTACAGGTATTTTGGCAGAAGAATGTATTTCCTGCACTTTGGTATATTTTACAAGGTCGGTAACGTTGCTTGGGTTAATGCCGCTGCCGGGCATAATAATTATTCTACCGGCTGCTTTATTAACCAGGTTGGCAATAACGCTGGCACCCTCCATAGCGGTGCTTTTGCCACCTGAGGTTAGTATACGTTCAAAACCCAGCTCAATGATGTCCTCCATGGCCTGCAGCTGATTGGCGCACATATCAAATGCCCGGTGAAAGGTAATGCCAAGGCCCCATTGTTTGGCCATGCGTACAATTTCGCGGTTACGGTCTTTGTCAACAGTGCCATCGGCATTTAATATCCCAATCACAATACCATCGCAGCCCGATTCAATGCAATAGCGTACATCTGCCAGCATGGTTTCGTATTCGTTATCGTTGTATAGAAAGTCGCCGCCGCGGGGGCGTACCAGTACATATAATTTAATGTGCAGCAGTTTGCGTGCCATTAGTATTTGACCGAACGATGGGGTAGTGCCGCCTTCCTGCAAATTCTCACATAATTCAACCCTTAAAGCGCCGCCTGTTTGTGCTGCAAGTGCCGAACTAACAGAGTTGGCACAAACTTCGAGTAAAATCATAATTGTAAAGAGGGGTTGATAATTAAGTGTTAACTATACAACAAATATAAAATAATAGTTAAAATTTACCAATCGATTTCACAACTATAAGTTGTAAAAACTTTTACCATTAATTAACGTATCCTGTGTATCCTGGTTACACACAGCGTATTGAAATCCTTTTTGAATAGCATAAGCGCCATGCTCGCCTTTTTTATTAATAGCCAAAAAACCCACCTGTATTTGTTTGGCGGTATCCGGTTTCTTTTTGATGATGCGGTTAACCACCTCTTTGCAGGCATCCTCGGGCGAGTAGCCCTGGCGCATCAGCTCAACTACTAAAAAACTGCCTGCATTGCGTATCACTTCTTCGCCCACACCTGTTGATGTGGCGCCGCCAACCTCATTATCTACATATAAACCTGCGCCAATAATGGGGCTGTCGCCAACACGGCCGCGTAATTTAAAGGCCATACCGCTGGTAGTGCAGGCGCCGGATATATTGCCTTTGGCATCAATGGCCAGCATACCTATGGTATCGTGGTTATGGTGGTCGCCAGGTACTTCTTGTTTATTTTCGATATCAATTACCGGGGCATATTTTTCGGTTTTTAGCCATTCCTGCCATGCCGCTTTTGATTCGGGCGTTAATAAATCTTCCTTTTTAAAGCCCTGTTCAACCGCAAACTGGGTAGCGCCTTCTCCAACTAATAAAACGTGCGGTGTTTTTTCCATTACCAGCCTGGCTACAGATATGGGGTGGGCTATATATTCAATTGCAGCTACAGCACCGCAATTACCAAATTCGTCCATAATCGAAGCATCCAGGGTAACATGCCCGTCGCGGTCGGGATAACCTGCGCGGCCTACGGTGTGGTTTTTCATGTCAGCCTCGGGTATTTTAACACCGGCTTCAACGGCATCAAGCGAGCGGCCACCTGTCGAAAGTGTTTTCCAGGCTTCCTGGTTGGCTTGTATACCAAAATTCCAGGTGGAGATAACTATGGGTAAAACAGGTGTGGTAGTTTTATTGATCGATTTTGCAAAAGCCGACTTAGATACGGCAATAATTGATGCGCCGGCGGCAGAGATTTTAAGGAACTTACGACGATTGTACATTTCGCTAATATATAAAATAGCGTTAAAGATGTATATACATTGGCGTTAATTGTAATTAAAATAATACTATTTTAACTACTCAAAATCCTTACCGCAGTTAAAGCAATGCCAGGCTTTACGGGCATAAAAAGGATAAGTCATAAACAGGAATGATACAACGGCACCTATCCAATTTGTTCTTTTAACAGTCGCGGTGCCATAGCGTACATTAGTTGAGCCGCAATAAGGGCAGGTTTCCTCGTCATGCTCAGGCATTTCATCAACCTTTAAATCTTCATCCTGTGCAAGTATAGCCCGGCATTTTTCCAAATCACGCTCAAATATCTTTATTTTAACCCCGCCTAAAGCCTGGGTATATAGCGGGTTTGCGCCTATTGTATTACCATCAGCTATATAACAGTCTATCCCGTTAGCTTTAAGTCGGCCCAGGATAATCTCGGCCAGCATAGGGTCGTTATAATTCTCAAACGTTATGATTTTATCATCCATAGAACTAATGTAGCTGCTTTTTATTTAATTTGGCAAACATGAACCGTATCGACCGCATTTCGGCTATTTTAATACAATTGCAATCGCGCAGGGTGGTAAAGGCTAATGATATTGCCCAGCGCTTTAACATCAGCCTGCGTACGGTTTACCGCGATGTTAAAACCCTTGAACAAGCCGGCATACCCATTATAGGAGAAGCAGGCGTAGGATATTCCATTATGGACGGTTACCGACTGCCGCCCGTAATGTTTACCAAAGAAGAAGCCACCGCCTTTTTAACCGCCGAAAAGTTTGTAGAGAAGTTTACCGATGCCTCCACCATAGTAAACAATCAATCGGCCATGTATAAAATAAGGGGCCTACTCCGGACAGCCGAAAAAGATTTGCTGGAGGATATGGACGGCAAGATAGCGGTTATCGGCAATCGTTACGTGCCCCAGGGTGCGGATAATGATTATATACAAACCATATTGAATGGTATTGCCCAAAAAAGCGTATTGGCCATTGAATATTTTGCCCATCACAACCAGCAAAATACCCAACGCGAGATTGAACCCGTGGGTATATTTTATATGGATGGCTACTGGCATTTGATTGCTTATTGCCGGTTACGTACTGATTACCGCGATTTCAGGATTGACCGTATAAAAAAGCTGCGGGTTACCGATAAGGTTTTTGCCAGCCAGCATCCAACATTAAAATCCTACATCGCGCAAACCGCTAAAGAAAAGCATTTGGAAACCGTGGTGGTTAAAGTCAATAAAACGGTTTACGGCAACATTAGCCAGCAGAAATATTACAGCGGTTTTGTATCCGAAAAGGATTTGGGCGAGGTGATGGAAATGACATTTTTAACTGTATCATTAGAAGGTTTTGCCCGCTGGTACTTGATGTTTGGCGATAATGCCGAAATTATTAAACCTGATAGTTTAAAGCAGCGGGTGAATGCAATCGCGCAATCGCTCCTTCAAAAAAATATATAGTCCCGGTTTCCTGCTGACATACAGTTGTCATAAACTGGCTGCATTTTTGTGTGATAATAAACTATAAAACGTAAGCCAATGAAAACGCTCACATTAACTACCACCATCACTTTTAAAGCACCTATTGCGAAAGTATGGCAAGGCTTAACCGACCCGGCAATTGTTAAACAATACTTTTTTGGCACCGATTTAAAATCCGACTGGAAAGAAGGCAGCCCGATAACCTTTAGCGGAGAATGGGAGGGCCATAAATACGAAGATGGCGGCATCATACAAAATATCGACGCACCAAATTTGCTGCGGTATTCTTACTGGAGCAGCATGTCGGGCACCGAGAAAAAGCCTGAGAATTTTAATAACATTACCTACCAGCTTAGCGAAAGTAATGGCATTACCACTTTAGTACTTACCCAGGATGGCGTTAAAAACCAGGAAGCCGCAGATCATTCTGAGCATAACTGGCAATCGGTATTTGATGGGTTGAAGAAGATTATTGAGAAATAATTAATAAAAATTGTCATTTCGACGAGCAAGCAAGGGCTGTGCGGCTGGCGCGAGGAGAAACCTTTTCAAACAAACCTATCCAACCTGGCATATCGAAAAGGTTTCTCGCTATCGCTCGAAATGACAACGGGGCTTATTTTGCCCTGTCAAAAGCCATCCTCTTACCGGAATTACCCTCATTCAAACTACCATCACTATAAGCCAAGTTACCCGACACGATAGTGTGTGTTATTTTTGATTGAAAAGCAGTGCCTTCAAATGGGCTCCATTTGCATTTGTACAGCAGGTTATCTTTTGTTACCTGCCATGGATTGTCCAAGTCAACCAAAACCAAATCGGCCCAGTAACCTTCGCGAATGTAGCCGCGTTTTTCAATTTGAAAGCATATCGCCACATTATGCGCCATTTTTTCGGCAATTTGTTCAAGGGTTATTTTACCTTGATGGTGCAGCTCAAGCATAGCAGGCAGGGCATGTTGCACCAATGGCCCGCCGGATGGCGCTTGTAAATAGGGCAGTTCCTTTTCCTCCAGCGTGTGCGGGGCATGGTCGGTTGCAATTACATCAATATGGCCGTCTAAAACTGCTTTTAAAATGCCGTCGCGGTCGCTTGCTTTTTTAACCGCGGGGTTCCATTTTATAAAATTGCCCTTGGTATCGTAATCCTTATCGCTAAACCATAAATGGTGTATGCAGGCCTCGGCGGTTATACGCTTATCTTTTAACGGCGTTGTATTATCAAATAAATGGGTTTCTTTTTCGGTTGAGATATGCAAAATGTGCAGCCGCGTATTATGCTTTTTAGCCAGTTCAACCGCCATGGATGATGACAGGTAACAAGCTTCCTCGCTCCGTATTTTTGGGTGCAGCTTTACCGATATATTTTCGCCAAGCAATTGTTTGTAATGGTTTAGGTTGCTGCGGATGGTTGCCTCATCCTCGCAATGCGTAGCTATAAGCATGGGTGCTTGCGCAAATAATTGCTCCAGCGTAACCGGGTTATCTACCAGCATGTTACCGGTTGATGAACCCATAAAAACCTTTATACCGCAAACATTATTGATATCCGTGCGCAGCACTTCATCCAGGTTATCATTACTTGCGCCCATAAAGAATGAGTAGTTGGCCAGCGAGTTACGGCTTCCTATCTCATATTTTTGTTCAAGTAATTCCTGCGTTAAGGTATTGGGGACGGTATTAGGCATTTCCATAAAGGAAGTAATCCCGCCAGCCACTGCCGCCCGTGATTCGGAATGTATATCGGCCTTATAGGTTAAACCCGGCTCGCGAAAATGCACCTGGTCGTCAATACAACCGGGGAACAGGTATAAGCCTTCGGCGTTAATTTCCTGGTCGGCTTTGGTCTCAATGTTTTTATCAATCCGCTCAATAAAACCATCTTTAACTAATACATCGGCAACGTATTGCTTGTTCTCGTTTACTATGGTGGCAGATTTTATGAGGATGGTAGGCATGGTGCAAATATAATTGGAAAAAGTCGGAAAGTCTGAAAAGTCCGTAAGTCGGAAAGTTTTTACAATCTTAATATTTTACTTTCTGACTTTCCGTCTTCCGGACTTTCCGACTAATTACTTCCCCCAATAATAATTCAACCCAAAACTAATATTGGTATTTAAGCCGGCGTTAAAAGTCACGTCTTTAGTTTTGTAATCCATGTTATATTGCAGGTTGCCAAAACCCAGGTTAATGGCCAGGTTTGGCGTAGCAAAAAATACAATATTAGGGTTGCCGCCTATGGATAATGTACCTGCGTTAAAATCCTGCAAATCATTCGCGGTGGTAACGCCAAATTGCGGGAATATGCCCACCTTATCGTTCAGCATCCAGTAATACCTGAAATGTACGCCTATACCAACGGCATCAGTATGATAACTATCGGTATGGATATAGCTGGTTGTGGTATTATCATCGGCCACATAATTATTAATTTCCTGTCCGGATGTACGGGTGTAGCCCAACTGCAAGCCAACAGCCCAGTTGTCGGCAAAAAAGTAACCAAAATCAGGACTAATTTGGAAATCGGTAATATGGTTATTGGTATAATATGTGGTACCTGTGGCGTAGCTGTAGGTATTGGTAGTACCGGCCTGATCATAATTATAATTAAAGCTGCCGCCCAGGTAAAAGCTGCCTTTGCTAACCTGCGCCGATGCAGAACCAATAATTGCGGATAATAAGATAACGGAGAGTAAGTGTTTAATCATGCTGCTAAGATAGTTAATCAGTCGGAAAGTCCGGAAGTCCGAAAGTCCGAAAGCAAATAAATTACTAATAAGTTTTTCAATATACTTTTACATCTGTCTTCCCGACTTTCGGTCTTTCGGACTTCCCGACTTTCCAACTAAAAGAAAAACCTATCTTTGCACCCATGGCTGTAACCTTTGATGATTTTAAATTTAACCGGCAAGTACTAAATGCTATTGCTGATGCCGGGTATACCGAGGTTACGCCCATACAGGAAAAAGCCATGCCGCCCATACTGAACGGGCAGGATGTAATGGGAATAGCGCAAACCGGCACGGGTAAAACCGCCGCCTATGTTTTGCCCATTATTATGAAGCTTAAATACGCGCAGGGCGATAGTCCTCGTGCGCTTATCATATCCCCAACCCGCGAGTTGGCTTTGCAGATTGAAGAAAACGTGAAGCAATTTGCCGCTTATACCGATTTACGTGTTATTGCCCTATACGGTGGCTTAGGCCCCAAAACACAAATTGAGCTGATTAATAAGGGCGTTGATATCATAGTTGCCACGCCCGGCCGCTTTATGGATATTTACCTGGCAGGGCATATTGTTACCAAAACGCTGCAGGTACTGGTGCTTGATGAGGCCGATAAAATGATGGATATGGGCTTTATGCCCCAAATAAACCGCATTTTAGAGGTGGTACCTGTTAAAAGGCAAAACCTGCTTTTTTCGGCAACCATGTCTGATAAGATACACCAGCTATCTAATAATTTCCTGGAGTTTCCAACCATTATCGAGGTTACCCCCCAGGCTACGCCGGCGCAAACAGTTAACCAGAAGCTGTATTATGTGCCCAATGTAAAAACGAAGATCAACCTGCTTAAAAAGCTGCTGGATGAGCCGGATGATATTAAAAAGCTCATCATTTTCTGCAAAACCCGGATGGCGGCAGAGGATGTTTATAAATTCCTGCTCCGTAAGTTTGGTGAAAAAGAAGTAAAGGTATTGCACGCCAATAAAGGTCAAAATACCCGCATCAATTCCATCAACGCGTTTAAAAATGATGAGGTAAAAATACTGGTAGCAACTGATGTGGCCTCGCGGGGTATAGATGTGAGCGATGTAAGCCATGTGATAAATTTTGATGTGCCCATTGTTATTGAAGATTATGTACACCGCATAGGTCGCACCGGCAGGGCATTTCAAAGCGGCGAGGCCATAACTTTTTGTAATCCGGCCGAGGAATACTATATCCGCCAGGCCGAGAAGCTGATACGCCAGCCTATACCTGTTTATCCTATTCCGCCCGATGTATTTATTGAAGCGACTGAATACGATGAGCGGCAGGAGCAGGCCAAAGAAGTCGACTTACAAAAACGCCGTGATGATCCTGATTTTAAAGGCGCTTTCCATGAGAAAAAAACCTTAAACCAGCGCAAAAAATTCGACGCTAAAAAAGAGAAAAGGGATGGAAAGCCGGCACCTTTAAAATCAAACAAAAAATATAAAAGGAAACATTAACCTACTGTGAAATTTTTAAACATAAACGGATGTAAATGCCAAATTTCATTTCAAATTTTCAAATCAACAAATTTTCAAATTATTTACAATGAAATTCAGGATAACGCCATTAAACTTTGCCAGCGCGTTTTTTTTATTCCTGGCAGTTTACACCTGGATATACGGTGCAAGTATATCAACCCTGCGAACCGTGCACCTGGGCACAACTATTGGCTGGATATTTTTGCTTTTTGCCTTTGTTGTGTCATTTTTAGACCTGATGCTGCGTAATTTTTTCCCGGAAATTAAAAAGTTGTGGATTGTAGAGCTAAGCTTTATAACTTTGACGGTGATTATTTTTTTAATTGTTAAGTGATTTATAATGAAGAAAGCAGAAATAAAACTGACTATAGAACTGGATGATAATAATGTACCTGAGAGTATTTTGTGGGAATCTACCGACTCGAAAAACAAGGAAGCATTGCCCGTAAAATCAATTATGCTGGCCCTTTGGGACCAAAGCTATAAAAACACCCTGCGTATTGATTTGTGGACTAAGGATATGCCCGTTGATGAAATGAAACGTTTTTTTTACGAAACCCTGCAAACCATGGGCGACAGCTTTTTACGCGCCACCGGCGAAACCAATATTGTAGAAGACCTGCGCGATTACTGCGCCCACTTTGCCGATAAAATGGAACTGCAACAAAAATAAGTTATGAGAATACCGTCGTTAATATCATTTATTGGTTTTGTAATGATAATAGTGGCAACCTGGTGCCCTATACTACATGTGCTATTTTTTAACCAAAATGTTTACCAGCTAAACAAACCCTTCGGGCTGGTATTTTTGCTGATAGCAGTAGTGGGGATATTGGGCACAGTATTTAGTAACGCCAAATTAATCAGGCTGATGGCATGGTTATCTGTTGGTGTGGCAGTATTGTTTTATATTGCAGCTTTATTAAGGATACATACCAGTTTTAGCTTTATTCCCTTTAATTCTTTAGCCAATTACTTAACAAAAAAAATAACCTTTAGGTGGGGTTGGTATTTGTTATGCCTTGGCGCCTTAATAGCATTGGCGGGTACCTTGGGCAAAAAATCAATAAATAACCTTACTGCAAATAGTTAATAACAAAATATACAACGGCAAGTTGTTTGATTATTATTATAACCTATTTTTTTTAACATATTTGTAATAATATAAACTCATAATAAATGTTAAAACTTTCTTTTCGCAACCAGGTACTGATAGGTTTTGGGGTATCAATAATACTTGTTTTTGTTGTAGGCATATTATCTTTTAAAAGTATTAACCAGTTAGAGGATGATACATCGTGGGTTAATCATACACAAAAGGTTATACATACCTCCAACAACCTGCTGCAACTAATGATTGATGCCGAAACCGGCATGCGTGGCTTTGGCGCTACTGATAACAAGGTTTTTCTTGCCCCTTACAATGAGGCCCTTCCCGAAATACAAACCGACCTTAATGACCTGCGGGATTTAGTACAGGATAATCCCTTAGAAGTAAGAAGAACAGACACTTTAACAGCATTAGTAGGCGCGCAGCTCAATATATTAAGAACAAATATTGATACGCGCGATAGCAAAGGGCTGGATTACATGGTGCAAAACAACATGTTTTTGTCCGGCAAGCATAATATGGATGAGATACGCATGCTCAACCAGCATATTATGGATACCGAAAATGTTTTGCTCCAGGCACGTAAAGAAAGCTCACAAGCGGCATCAACTAATGCCATGATATTTATTGGTGTAGGTTCGGCAATATTCCTGGTAATTATAATAGTACTCTTCTATTACATACAAGGCACATTTAACCAGCAAAAGAAAATTGAAGAGGAAATAAGGGTAACTAATATCGAACTTGAAAAGGTATTGGGCGAAAATGAAGCCAAAAACTGGCTGCTTACCGGTACAGGGTTACTTAACGAAAAAATGCAGGGGCAACAGGCCGAAAAAGAGCTGTCGACCAATATTATAGCCGAAGTATGTGATTATGCAAAAGCGCTAACAGGTACTTTTTATCTGTATAATGAAGTAAGCGATAGTCTTGATTTATATGGCACTTATGCTTTCCATAACTTAAACGCGATTAAAAAAACGATTAAAATTACTGAAGGCTGGCTTGGGCAGGTGGCAAAAAATCAAAAATCAACACTGCTTAAAGGCCGGTTGAATGAAGGTATCGCGCTATCATCATCCATCATCAATGAGAACTTAACCGAGAGCTTTATAGCCCCGTTCTTTTTTGACAAAAAATTAAAGGGTGTAATGGAGGTTGCTTTCGCTACTGAAGTAAGTGCAAATGTGCAAACGTATTTAAACGCGGTTTTAAATGATATCGGCATAGCGGTAAATACCTCACAGGCGCGTACCATAATGCACGATTTGTTTGAGGAAACCCAGCAGCAGGCCGAAGAACTGGAAGCACAGCAGGAAGAAATGCGTGTTACCAACGAGGAACTGATGAACAAAACAGAAATGTTGCAGGCATCGGAAGAGGAATTGCGGGTACAGCAAGAAGAACTGCGCACCATAAACGCCGAAGTGGAAGAAAAAGCCAGCTTATTGGAAGAAAAGAACCAGGCTATTGAAGAAGCACGCGCATCAATCAATCTAAAGGTGCAGGAACTGGAAACTACGGGCAAATACAAATCGGAGTTTTTGGCCAATATGAGCCACGAACTGCGTACGCCATTAAACAGCATTTTGGTGTTGGCACGTATATTAAAAGATAATAAACCGGCTAACCTATCAGAAGACCAGATTAAATATGCCAGCGTAATATTTAACGCCGGTAATGATTTGCTTACGTTGATTAATGATATCCTCGACCTGTCGAAAATCGAATCGGGCAAGCTGGAGATGCAGAACGAGAATATCCAGGTTACGGATATACTGAAAAGCATGGAGATGCTGTTTGCCGAAGTTGCAAGCAATAAGCGTATCCAATATTCAACTGCCGCAGTTGATGTGCCTAAATACATTTTCACGGATAAGGTAAGGGTAGAGCAGGTGATAAAAAACCTGTTGAGCAATGCCT
>Ga0206848_1245_pt1 | contig 10702 bp, 8 predicted proteins | sample Alteio_BWOrgCont_18_FD_152635 | JGI IMG/M metagenome (GOLD analysis project Ga0206848, IMG submission 152635) | Enriched cells from forest soil in Barre Woods Harvard Forest LTER site, Petersham, Massachusetts, United States -... | ecosystem: Environmental > Terrestrial > Soil > Temperate forest > O...
CGGCGATGACGACGTGCTCCGAGGTGAGAAGGTTTACGACGAGGCCGATTTCTCCAACTAGCCTGCGAAAACGCGGACGACCCTTCACGGAGTGGGCGGCTGACTGGAACGCTCAGGTCGTAAGTCACTTTAACGTTGGCGTGGTCTTTCTCAAACTTGACGTGATACGTGATGGGATCAGCATCCATCGACATGGGGGCTCCTTTCGGTGCCCCGGAACGGGGCTGTTGAGTGCACCTACAGTACACCTATTCCCGCTCTCCGGATGCAAACCCGGGGGAAGCCTCCACCCGAAACCTTTGCACCCGCCTGCCAGCCACGATTCAGCACAGCCTAGCCAGGAATCTGCCTCCTCACTGGCGCTCTTCTTCTACACTTTGTCTGATGCGACTGGCTCTGCTGGATTCGCCTCTGCCTGCCTGAGTCAAGCTGGCGGACGTTTTTGGTAAAACGACTGCACGTGGGTCATAGGAGGGTTGCGTGGGGAGTCCCGAAAACTTCGACCTGATCGTGATCGGCTGTGGTCCTGCCGGAGAAAAAGCCGGCGCGCAAGCCGCCTATTTTGGCAAGCGTGTCGTCGTCATCGAGCGCGCTGAGCACACGGGCGGAAGCTGCATCAATACGGGCACGGTCCCCAGCAAAACTCTGCGCGAGTCCGCGCTCTATTTCTCGGGACTCAAGCAGCGGGGCCTTTATGGCATCGATTACTCGCTCAAAGAAAACCTTACCGTTCATGATTTTATGCGCCACGAACGCGAAGTCGTCGATATGGAGCGTCAGCGCATCCTCAAGAATCTCGAGTTGCACCATATCGAACTTGTGCGTGGCCAGGCTTCTTTCGAGGATGCGCATGCCGTCTCCGTGGCCGGTGCGAATGGCACCCGCCATCTTCGCGGCGAGGTCATCCTCATCGCCACTGGATCGAAGCCCCATCGCCCTTCCGAAATAGCTTTCGACGACGTCCATACTTTTGATTCGGACACGTTTCTTCAAATGGATCGCATCCCAAAAGTCTCGCCGTCATCGGCGGCGGAGTCATAGGCTGCGAATATGCGTCCATCTTCATTGCGCTGGGAGTCGAAGTCACTCTTGTCGATGGCCGCGATCGCTTGCTGCCGTTTCTCGACGGAGAAATTTCCGACCGCCTCTGCGACCGCCTCACCGCCCTCGGCATGCGCTTCCTCTTCAACGAGCGTCCAATTAAAGTTGAAAATTCCTCCGCCGGCGTCCGCCTTTTGATGAAAAGTGGCAAGACTCTGGAAACCGATGCCGCGCTTTTTGCTGCAGGCCGCCGCGCTGCGATCGATGGTCTCGCCTTGGAAAAGGCCGGGCTGGCTATCAACGACCGCGGATACATTCCCGTCGACGACAACTATCGCACCACAATTCCAAGAATCTATGCCGCCGGCGACGTAATTGGATTTCCCGCGCTGGCTTCCACTTCGATGGAGCAGGGCCGCGTCGCCGTGTGCCACGCCTTCGGCTTCAAGTACAAACAGCGCGTCGCATCCATGCTTCCCATGGGCATTTACACCATTCCTGAAATTTCCGCCGCTGGTGAAACCGAAGAATCCTGCAAGGAAAAAAAGATCGACTATTGCGTAGGACGCGCCCTCTACGAAAACAACGCGCGCGGCCACATCATCGGAGACACTGCCGGAATGCTCAAGCTAATTTTCGCGCGCGCGGACCGCAAGCTTCTGGGCGTGAGCCTGATCGGTGAGAGCGCCACCGAGCTCATCCACATCGGTATGATGATTCTGGACAACGGTCAGTCCATCGACGAGTTTATCGAACAGGTCTTCAATTATCCGACGCTAAGCGAAACGTACAAGTACGCCGCTTACGATGGCCTCGGCAACCTCGCCGGCCACAAACTCCGCGAAGGCTAGCCGCTGCAAGTCTCTTCTGGCATTCTGTAAGCCGTGAGCAAATGAAGATCGGTCTGTTATTCCTATCAATTTCTGCCATCGCTGCTGCGCTGATTCTGTTTTCATGCAGAGCTAGCACTCAGCCCAACTCGCCGGAGAAGCAAGCACCGAGCGCCTATCTTGGCTTCGATCTCAACATTTTCCCGGGCAAGGATGCGCTTCCGGCTTTGCGAAAAACTTTTTCCTTCAGCAGCTATTGGCTCAGCCCGCCGACTGGTGAAAAAACAAACACATGGCTCGGGCAACGCGAACTATTGCGCTCGCAAGGTTTCGGTTTTTTGCTTCTATACCTCGGCCCTCTGAGCCGCGAACTCAAGAACGAAGCGGCAGCGGCTCAGAAGGGGACTCGCGACGCCCGCAACGCGGCTTCTGTCGTCAAGAGCGAGGGCTTTCCATCGCAAGCGATCATTTTTCTCGATATAGAAGAAGGCGGCCGTCTTTCCGTGGCGTATCACGCTTATTTGCGTGCTTGGGCTAGCGGGCTGGCAGAAGCAGGTTATCGTTCTGGAGCGTACTGCTCCGGAATCCCCCTCAAAGAAGAACCAGGCGTCACGATTACAACCGCGGACGACATCCGCGCGCATATTCCCTCGCCGGATTTCGTTTATTTCATTTTCAACGATGTCTGTCCTCCTTCGCCTGGTTGCACCTATCCGCAGAATCCGCCCTCCCCAGCGGTCGGCGGCATTCTCTACGCGTCGGTCTGGCAATACGCGCAGTCGCCGCGCCGCATGGATCGCACTGCGCACTGTGCGCCGGGCTATCATACCGACGGCAACTGCTACGCGCCCGGCGACACGGCTCACGCTTGGTCCCTCGACGCGGATACTGCCAGCTCTTCCGATCCGTCAAACGGCAGATAGTGCCCCAAGTAAAAAAGGGCGGCAACTTCAGACTGTTACGAAACGGCCGGCAAGATTGGAGCAAAAGAGACGTTCCGGGTTCCGGAGCGTCTTTTTTCTCTTTTGGTGAACGCTGGTCGTGATTCCGCTTGTTTCAAGCGGTTCGTAGCATGGAAGTCAGTCGGTGTCCTCCGAGGATGTTCAGCATTCTTTTCAGATTGTAGGCGGCTACCGCCAGGCAGACTTCCGTTTGTGCCCCGCGGAGACCACGCAACAGGAAGCGCGGATGTCCGAAGATGCGGTATTTCAAATTAGCGAATGGATGTTCCACGGTTGATCGTCGCAGCCGCATCGCCTCCGGCGTGGCCCGCTGTTGCATGCGTTGTAGCGCCTCTTCGTGCAGGTGACGGGTAATCATCCGTCGCGGCGACACGGTGCATCGCGATTTCAGAGGGCATGCTCCACAGACTTCGGGTTGTGCTGCATAGAGCACGGCACGATCTTTCCGCGATAGTTGTTTGCGAGTGAGTGTCTGCCCGGCGGGGCACCGCAACGTGTCGCTCTCAGGTTGATAAGTAAATTCCGTGCGGTCGAACAGCGTGCCATCTCCATGATTGTTCACGCTACGGTTGGCAGGCACATGCGGCAAGATGCCCTTAGCCTCGCAGGCTGCGGCCTGCTCTCCATTCGAGTAGCCCGCATCGGCTACAACATGGAGCGGCTGCGCGGGTCCGCTCACCGCTGTCTGCGCGGCTTCCGCCATCGGTTGCAGGCTGCGGTTGTCAGCGGCTTGGTCGGTCACCTGCTGCGCCACGATCAACGCGTGTTCGGCATCGACGGCCGCTTGTACGTTGTAGGCAGGAATGAAGCCTTGCGTGGTGCGCATGAGGCCAACTTCCGGCTCCGGGTGCTGGCGCAACTTTTCCAGCGCACTGGCCACGGCACTGGAGTCGATGACCACTTCGTCTTGCTCATCGCTCTGCTCCAACTGTTCTAGGTAGCGTTCCAGCGCCTCGCGCTCGCGCACACTTTTCGCGCTGCTGACCGCTTGGAACTTCGAGCCATCGATGGCGATCCACTCGCCCTTCACCAAGCCTACTGAGCGTGCCAGCCGCACCAACTCGGCTCCGGCAGCGGTTACGCCTTCTCGATGCATGCGCCGGAACTCGGCAATCGTCTTATGGTCCGGCGCTAGCCGTCCCAGCAACCACATCAACTCGATGTTCCGTCGGCACTCCGACTCCAGTCGCCGCGAGGAACGGATCGGCTGCAGGTAGCCATACAGAAAGAGCTTCAGAAGGTCGCGCGGATCATAACCAGGCCGCCCCGTCTCGGCCGCCTCGGCACGCTCAAATCCCAAACCCGCCATGTCCAGTCGGCCGACAAATGCATCGATGACTCGGCACACATGATCGTCTGGAATCAACTCTTCCAGACAGACGGCAAACAGCGTTCCTTGAGTCCGGCCTTCTCCCTGCACAAAGCCCATAAAAAAATGCCCTCGCTTTCACGAGGGCATCTTCTCATTTATTTTCGGCCGATCAACAGAGTTTCGTAACAGTCTGAACTTGCCGCCCTTTGGACCGATACAAACTAGGAACTGTGAGCCGCGAAGCACGAACTCGAATTCGCGCAGCGCTCGGTAAGCCGCTTAGATCTGGCCCAAGCCGCCGTCGACGTGCAACTCTTCGCCCGTGATATACGAGGAATCCGACGAAGCAAGAAACGCTACGGTGCCCGCCACTTCGTCAGAGGTTCCGATGCGCTTCATCGGCACTCGTGTGCTGATATTCTTTGTGAATTCGTTGATAGCCGCTTGCGGCAAACCGGTGCGGCCGAAAATCGGCGTCTCAATAGGACCCGGCGCAACCGCATTCACGCGAATGCCGCGGCTCACTAATTCAGCGGCGGCCGTGCGGGCCATGGAGCGAAGCGCTGCTTTCGTCGCTGAGTAGGCGCTCGTACCTTCCGTGCCCTTGATGCCCGCGACGCTGGTGTTCAAGATGACCGAGGCGCCATCATTGAGGTGCGGAATGGCCTTCTGAATCGTGAAGTACGCGCCCTTCACGTTGGTCGCAAAATTCTCGTCGAACAGGCTCTCGGTCGTTTCGGAAAAAGGAGCAAACTTGGCCACACCGGCGTTCACGAAAAGAACGTCGATCTTTCCGAATTTCTTTTGCACCGCCGCATAAATTTTGTCGATGTCTGCAAGCTTGGAAACATCCGCCTGGATTGCGAGGACGCCATTGCCGAGCTGCTTTGCCGCCTCGTCAAGCGTCTTCTGGCTGCGTCCTGCAATCACCACGCGGGCTCCTTCTTCGAGCAACCGCTTTGCCGACGCCAGCCCGATACCGCTGTTTCCGCCCGTCACTACCGCTACTTTTCCTTCGAGTTTTTTCATAGTGTTCTCCGTATATTTCGATTCACTAGGAAATCCGTACCTGAGAATCGGGCAACCTTGCCCTTCCCTAGGTTTCGATACTTAGATGAACATCGAAATAATCGGTTGCATCGATTTTCGCCGTGTTTCTCGTAGCCGACGATTCTCTGGCAGGATTGCCGCAATCTTCGCTACACTAAGGTTCGGAACATGGACCGCGCCCGGATTGAAAAGATTTCAAAGGCTTTGGCTGATGAGACTCGTCTCATGATTTTTGAGGCCATTTCTCGCAATAAACGTAAACACATGAATTGCGGGGACATAGTGTCCCTGCAAGGCGTTACTCCCGCCACCGTCTCTCACCACCTGAAAATCCTGACGGAAGCCGGTTTGGTGGAATGCCACAAGGAAGGCCAATTCGTTTATAGCCATAGCATGCCCGGAATTGTGCGGGAGTACGCGCGCGCTCTCGCACAATTGGTTCGTGGCAAAAAAGTGGTGCGCAATCGCTGAAGTGTCGGCTCAGTCTGTGGGATTCCGCGGAAATTTGAAGTACGGAAGCCGCACTCCATTGATCAAAATCTGATCCGCGCGAATATTTGTTGGCGCCTCGAATCCCATCGTCCCGCCATTTGTGACGTAATCGTCTTCATCCACGCCATCTCCGCTTACGCCCAGCCCTCCCACGAGCACCCCTTTGCGATACAAACCCGCGCTTCCGGGGAAAAAAACGATTCCGCTTTTGTTGACGTTGACGGGTCCCGTTTCCATCCCCTGCGTGCAAGGATTCGCCACGTCCTGCAAATAAAGATTGAAAAATGGCCCGGCGGGCGAACTGTCAATCCCCGGCGGGAAAAAAGGTTGTGCACCAAAGCTAATGGTGCGGTTGGTGACGGCTGTGCCCATCGGCACCTGATTCAAATCCGCGGCTGCGCGCGCGGAGCTGTTGAAGTACACCATGTTTCGTGCTTTGCTGACTGCGACGTCAATACTGAAGACCGTTGAATCCTGCATCCGCCGCAGGCCGATCATTGTGCCGTCGAGGTCGGCAACCGCAATCACCATCCGCGTTCGCGAACCGATTGGCAATCGAATCGCGGCGCGGGTGACGTTGGCGGTCGCTTCCGCATTATTCAAAATGGTTTGAACGTCCGCGGCGCTCAGTCCTCCGAGCGGCCCCGCGGCAGGCGTGATCAAATCGCCGTCTGGCGGCTGCCCGGAGCTGTTCACAGGCGCAACGAAATACGTTCCCGCGCCAGCAACCGGTCCAGCGGAGACATTCGCTGGCAGCGATGTTTGCGTTACGAACGGAAGAGCGACGCCGCCGAGGAAAACAACTCCCGGAGAAGCCGGCGTCGGTCCAAAAGAGTCCGAAGGCCCTGTGCGCTGCGCCGTCGATCCGACGAACGCCGCATACTCCGCCACGTTGAGATCCCTCGAAGACGTAACGACTCCAATTCCGCCGAAAACCACATTCTGGTAAAAAATCGGTACCCCGCCAGGATTCACGGCCAGAGGATTCGAATCCATCACATCGGCTTTGCCGGTTAGAATGCCGGGTCCAAATCCTCCGCCAAGCGCGAGCGATGGAGGAATCTGGCTCTGAAAGGCAACGGTGTTCACCAGCGTGCATCCACGATTGGTGTTTTCGATGCCGTACAGATCTGCGGGGGGCGTGTTCGTCACGCCAGGAGGAAAATGAATTCCGCTGATAAACCGTACCGTGCGCGAGGAAAGCGGTGCCTGATCGTTACTGAAAAACGCTCCCGTTCGTGCCAAGGCTACAGCCACATCATTCGCATCCAACACCTGTCCGAAATTCCCCACCGCTGTCGCCGGCGCGTTTTGCGTGCGAAACACTCCAAGCACAAACCCCGCCCGGTCCACTATCGCGACGACCATATCGACATTCACGGAATTCACCGCGGCTTGCACGATGTTTTGCACGTCGGCGACTTGCAGCGGTTGCACCGCTGCAACCGGCGGCGGAGGCGCAGGGGTGCTGGTTCCGCCGCCGCAGCCCACCAACGGCAGCGCCAGAACTCCGGCAATTCCCAATGCCAACAAAATGCCCAGCGCCAGCGTTTTTTGACGCTGTTCCAGGGCGCGCCGTGCCGCGACCGGCCTCCGAATCGAGTGTTCCTTTTGCATGAAGGGTATCTTCCTTAGTAACACGCCTCCTTGTACCCCTCAATCCTTCGCGACCGGCGCAGTTCCTATCGGTGAATGCTCGCGACGCGTAAGAATTGTTATCGCTTGTGTTCCTCTTTCGCGGAAATGGGTTGCCCGCTGCGGCCCGATATTGTTAGCTAGAAAGCGATCCCTTTTCCCTTGCGCAAATTTTCTCAGGCCGCAGGCATGCTCGCTCTGTCTTCGCGAAGCTTTCGACGCGTCACTGGCTCGGCTCCCGCCGCGCTCTGGTTATCGCTCGCTATCTTGGGGCTGGGAACTGCCTCCGGCGCGCAGCAACCTACCCCCCCGCAGCCATCCGCGGCAGGTGGGCAGGCCACGGTCCAAAAATCCAGCGAAGCGGCCACTGTGCAGCGCATTCCTCGCCAGCAGGCTTCGACGACCACGGCCGTCGACGGCGTCCTGCGCGAATCTATCTCGACGAGCGAAATGCGGCCCGTGGCCGCAGCACAACTTACGCTTCGTAACTTGCTAAGCGGACAGGTTGTGCACGCCACTTCGTCTGTGGAAGGCGTGTTTCGCATCCTTCTGCTTCCGCCCGGCCACTATGAATTTCGCGTCGAAGCTGAGGGATGCGCCCCTTTCGTAATTCCGGATCTCGGCCTCAACGCTAACGAAGTCACCACGCTGGAAATTTCTTTGGTCAATATCACCAGCGCCGAATTTAGTTCGCGTCTTCCGCGGCTCCCCGAGCTTGGTCCCGCCGTCCCGCCTGGCTCATCGCCCGCGCTTGGCAGCTATCGCGAGCTTCGACATCGGCTCGATTCCGATCCTAATTACATCGTGGAGCTCGCCCCGGAATACCTGCCTCCCGTTGCCGATATTTACAACGTCGTCCCCAATCGCTGGGCCCTCAATCAACCGGACTATCGCCGCTACCCACAGAAAGGCGAATATCCTTATACCAAGCCTCATTGGTACGACCCATTCAATCGCAATCGCTTCAAAGGCGATGAGCCCATCTGGCCCGAAGTTCTCGGCCAGCAGATTTTCTTGAATTTCACCGCGTCTTCGGAAACATTTTTCGATGGCCGGCGTGTCCCCTCACCGAGCGGCGTGAGCGCCGCGGAGCCGGGCAGCTCCGGTTTTTTTGGCCGCGGCGAGCAGGCTTTCTTTGACCAGACTTTGCGCTTCAGCTTCGATCTCTTCCACGGCGACGCATCGTTCAAACCTGTCGATTGGCGCATTCGCATCACGCCGGAGCTAAGTCTGAACAATCTTGATGTTCGTGAGCTCGGCATCGTCAGCCCCAACGTGCTCGCTGGCACCGACCGGTTCGACAATCATCTTGGTCTCCAGGAAGCCTTCGTCGAAGTAAAGCTCCACGATCTCAGCAACAACTACGATTTCGTTTCGGTGCGCGCCGGTATCCAGCAATTCAACGCCGACTTCCGCGGATTCCTTTTCGTTGACGAACAGCCCGGCCTGCGCATCTTCGGCAATTGGCACAGCGACCGCATCGAGTACAACGCCGTTTATTTTCAGATGCTCGAAAAAAATACCAACAGCGGCCTCAACACTTTCAATCGCCGTCACCAGCAGGTTGTGCTGGGCAACGTCTATCTTCAAGATTTTTTCTTTCCGGGATACACCGCGGAATTTGTTGGCGCGTGGAACAAAGATGATCCGAGCGTTCATTACGACGACAACGGGTTTCTCGTGCGCCCCGCACCGATCGGCAATGCCATCAATCAGGGCGCGGGAGGCGGTCCGCTCGTGCATGGTATTCGTGTGGGCTATTTCGGCTGGCTTGGCAGTGGCCATATCCGCCGCATCAATCTCACGCACGCTTTTTATCAAGCCGTCGGCGAGGATACTTTTAATCCCATCGCCGGGAGGCGCGTTACCGTCAACGCGCAAATGGCGGCAGTTGAGCTTTCCTACGACCGCGATTGGATTCGCTACCGGGTTTCTACGTTCTACACCTCCGGCGACGCCAACCCTCGCGATGGCCGCGCCCGCGGCTTCGACCCGATCGACGATCTCCCGAATTTCGCCGGCGGCATCTTTAGCTTCTGGAATCGCGAAGACATCCGACTTCTTGGCTCCGGCGTTCAACTGACCACTGACGGCAGCCTGATTCCGTCGCTGCGTTCCAGCAAAGAAGAGGGCCAAGCCAATTTCGTGAATCCTGGAATTTTTCTGGTGAACGCGGGCGCGGATTTTGACATCACTCCGAAGCTCAAAGGTTTCGCGAATTTCAACTACTTGCGCTTCGAACGCACCGAGCCGCTCGAATATATATTGTTCGAATCCCCCATACGCCACAGCATCGGCGAAGACTTTGGCATGGGTGTGACCTACCGCCCGCCGCTCACAGAAAATATCATTCTCACAGGCGGCGCCTCCGTCTTGCAGCCAGGCGATGGGTTCAAAGATATCTACACGAGCCGCACACTCTTCTCGCTTTTCGGCTCGGTGAAGTTTACTTTTTGAGGAAACGCACCTGATGACTTTGCCGCGCAAATTCAAAACGCCGTCTCTGCGCAACCTCTGCGTTTGCTGCGTCTCTGCGGTATCTTTTCTCCTAGTCTCTTACGCTGATTCAGCCTCAAAGGTTCACGCAAAGCAAGACGCTCCGCCCGTGAGTGGCCAGTCACAAGCAGAAGCCGACCGTAAATCGACAGGCTGCATCACCTGCCACGCCTCAACGGACGAGCCGACGATGCATCCCACAAAAACCGTCTTTCTCGGCTGCACCGATTGCCACGGCGGGAACTCTTCCATCTCTGTAGCTACAAGCACGACGCCAAACTCCGCCGAGTACAACGCTGCCAAAGAAAAGGCCCACGTCCAGCCGCGCGATCCAAGCTTCAAAGACCGTTCCGCTTTGCCCGAACGTACCTACACAAAATGGCTAAAGGAATCTCCCGAATTCATCAAATTTGCAAATCCCGGCGATCTGCGAGTCGCCCCAGAAACGTGCGGCGCCACCGGGTGCCACGCAAAAGAAGTCCGCGCCTCCTCGACGAGCATGATGACCCACACCGGCCTTCTGTGGGGCGCCGCTCTCTACAATAACGGCGGCTACCCCAAAAAAAATACGCATTTCGGTGAGAGTTACGACCGGGACGGCAAGCCGCAATCCATAAAAACTTTTCCGCCTCCCACGCCTGAAGAAACTCGCACCAAAGGCGTGCTACCGGAGCTAGATCCGCTTTACCGCTGGGAAATTTCTCAACCGGGAAACGTCCTGCGCGTGTTCGAACGCGGCGGCCAGAAAAAATCAGAACTAGGCAATCCCAACCGTGAAGAGGCCCCCGGCAAGCCTGACGACAAACTGAGCGACCGCGGCTTCGGCACGGAGCTGCGCACCGATCCAGTCTTTCTCGGCTTGCAGAAAACGCGCCTGGTCGATC
>Ga0206848_1246_pt1 | contig 10697 bp, 8 predicted proteins | sample Alteio_BWOrgCont_18_FD_152635 | JGI IMG/M metagenome (GOLD analysis project Ga0206848, IMG submission 152635) | Enriched cells from forest soil in Barre Woods Harvard Forest LTER site, Petersham, Massachusetts, United States -... | ecosystem: Environmental > Terrestrial > Soil > Temperate forest > O...
TCAGTGCAGGGCTGCGCTGGGATCATTACCAGCTATTACTGAACAAACAGGCTTTCAGCCCGCGCCTTTCCATTGCGCGCTACTTCGCTTCTTCTGACGCCGTGCTCCACTTCTCCTGGGACCGCGTCTTTCAAACGCCATCCTTTGAGAACATTCTGCTTTCCAGCTCAACCCAAATCGAATCTCTCGACCCCGTCATCTTTCTCCGCCTGCCCGTCGAGCCCTCACAGGGAGACTACTTCGAAGGCGGCTTAACCAGGGCCTTCCTCGCAAAATTTACGCTGGACGCCAATTACTTTCGCCGCGTCGTCGATAACTACGCCGATGATGACCAGATCGATAACACCACGATCAGTTTCCCCATCGCCTTTCGCAAAGCGATCATCTACGGCGTGGATGGCAAACTGGAAATTCCTGAGTGGGGCCGCTTCTCCGGCTTTGTCAGCTATTCCTGGCAGGTTGGCAATGCCTGGAATCCCGTCACTGGCGGCTTATTTCTTGGCGATAATGCTACTCAAGCCGAAATGCAACTCACCGGCCACTTCCCTGAATCGCAGGATCAACGCACACTCTGCGCAGCCGCCTCCGCTACCAACTCAACCCACGCTTCTGGATTGCGGGCGGCATGCAGTACGACTCCGGCTTGCCCTTTGACTTTGACGGCGACCCCGCAACCGTCCTCGCTGAATATGGTCAGCAGGTGCTGGACCGCATCAATTTCAATCGCGGCAGAATTTTGCCTTCATCTCTCCTCAGTGCGTCCGCTGGCGCGGTCGTCCGCAGAACGGAGCGCTTCAACGTGGTGACTTGCTCCCCTGGATCCGCACAGAAGTGAGTATGATTTTCGGATTCAGGAGAGGACGGTATGGGCAGGAGCAGGCATACGGAGGCGCAGATCATCGCTGCGCTGAAGCAGGTTGAAGCCGGGCGCACGGCAGAGGATGTGGCCCGGGAGTGCGGCGTCAGTTCGGCAACGATCTATGCGTGGAAGGCGAAGTACGGCGGCCTCGATGTCAGCGAGGCGCAGCGGCTGCGTTCGCTCGAAGATGAGAACTCGCGCCTGAAGCGACTGGTGGCAGATCTCAGTCTGGACAAGGAGATGCTGAAGGCGGTGATCGCAAAAAACGGATGGAGCTCGTAGACCGGAGGACGGATGCCGGCTGGCTGCGGTCGCAGTATCGGGCCAGTGAGCGCCGGGTGTGCGGGCTGATGGGGATTGCGGTGTCGAGTTGTCGATATCGGTCGCGGCGATCGGACGAGTCGCTGCGGGAGAAGCTGGTGCGGCTGGCTCGAGAGAAGCCACGCTACGGGTATCGGAGGTTGCAGGTGTTAGTGGAGCGCGAGGGCGAGCGAGTGAACCATAAGCGGCTGTGGCGGGTGTATCGCGAGGCGGGCCTGTGCCTGAAGCGGAAGAAGCGCAGGCACTGCGTGCGCGTGGGTTCGCCGCGGCAGCAACTGAGCGGTGCCAACCAGGAGTGGGCCCTGGATTTCGTTCACGATGTGATTGCGGCCGGACGGACGATCCGCGTGCTGAGTGTAGTCGATGCGTTCACGCGGGAGTGCCTGGCGCTGGAAGTGGATACGGGCTTCGCCAGTCGGCGGGTAACGCGGGTGCTCGATGAGGTTATCGTCATGCGCGGCCGGCCGCAGGCCATTCGCTGTGACAACGGACCGGAACTGACCAGTCGTCACTTCCTGGCATGGGCGCTGGAGTGGAAGATCGAGTTGCGGCACATCCAGCCGGGCAAGCCCACCCAAAACGCGCATGTAGAGAGCTTCCACGGCAGGCTGCGCGAGGAGTGTCTGCGGGTGAGCTGGTTCACCAACCTGTTCGACGCACGCAGGAAGATAGCTAACTGGAAGACGGAGTACAACGAACAACGGCCACACAGCAGCCTCGGCTACAGAACTCCAGCCGAGTTTGCGCGAGCGGCCATAACCCAGAGCTATGGAAAAGACGTGAGCTTCGCTCACTTGGAAAACGCCTCTGGCGTTTCCCACTTTCCCACAGCTCCGGCGGCGGGATAGATTTATAGAATTACCTGTGCGGACTTAGGGGGCAGGTCAGTGGAGATCCAGGCAGATGGAGAAAACCTGGCCAACACTCTCGACGTCCTGGATTTCGGAGGCCTCTTCTCAGGAAATGCAATCGGCCCCTCACGAAGTTACTCGCTGCGATTAACAGCAAACTTCTAGTCCACTCTCCGCTCACCACGAAAATCTTTCTAAGTGATGTCTTCCGTGTCGAAAGGCGCCTTGACCGGCACGCCATGCACCTGGCTCACCAGGTTGCGCACAACGTCTTCCAGTTCCCTCTGGCTCTGCATCACCGCGGTCATCGTCTGAAGATCGGCAGGCTCTTCGAGCCTCTCCAGCAACACCACCGCATGCGCCTGCGCTACGTGATCCACATCCAGACCCTCCGGCGTCTTTGCTTTAATCCCCACGTTCGCCGGCACAATCCCCAGCAGCTCTGCCACCCGCTCCCGCATGTCGCTTGAAACCGGCCCGATCTTCGGCGCGTTCAAAACCAGAGTCGTGTCGACGTTCACGATCCGGTATCCTGCATTCCGGATCTCCTCCATCGCCAGGTTCAGGAAAATCGTTGAATCCGCATCCTTCCACCGCGGATCGCCCGGAGGGAAAAAGCTGCCGATATCCCCGGCGGAAACCGCGCCCAGCAGCGCATCCGTTATCGCATGCAGCAACACGTCGCCATCCGAGTGCCCGGCCAACCCCTCGGGATGCTCAATGCTGAGCCCCCCAATTTTCAGAGGCACACCCGCCTTGAATGCGTGCGAGTCCCAACCGTAGCCAATGCGGATATCCATGCGCGATTTCGTCCAACTTCACTTCAGGGTATATCAGACCGCGTCGATTGCAAGCCGTGAACCCGGTTACGAGTTCGCGCGGTGGGCCAGATAAAACTCCGCTAGTTCCAGATCGCCCGGCTGCGTGATCTTCAGGTTCGACGCCGAACCGGCAACCACAAATACCGGGCTGCCCGCCCGCTCCACCAGACTCGCCTCATCCGTCCCTACAAAACCATCTGCCTCTGCCTCGGCAAATGCACGCCGCAGCAGACCGCACTTGAATCCCTGCGGAGTCTGCGCCTGCACGATGTATTCGCGCGGAATCGTCGCCGTAATGATCGCCCCATCTGCGGTTCGCTCCACCTGCTTGATCGTGTCCAGCGCCGGCAGCCCGACAATCGCAGCGCTGTGTTTCTCCACCGCCTCAATCACCCGCCGAATCACAGCCGGCTCAATCAGCGGGCGCACCGCATCGTGAACCAGAACAATGTCATCTTCGCTGCAATCCAGGGACTTCAGCGCATTCATCACGCTCTCCTGCCGCGAATCCCCGCCCTCCACCACGCGCACACGCTCTGCAAACCCATGCTCGAAAATATGCGCTGTCAGCCGTTCCATCTCGGTAGCACGAACGGCAACCACCAGCGCCGTCACTTCCGGAATCTCCGCAAAAGCCCGCAGCGTTCGAATCAGAATCGGCGTTCCCGCCAGCTCCAGAAATTGCTTGGGGGCTGTATGCGTTGTGTGGCCCGGGGTCATTCGCGTGCCCACGCCGGCCGCCGGCAAAATCACAGATACACGCATAGAAAGAGGAGTATATCGCACCAGCACACCAACGCGGGTGTAGGGTAAAAAGGTCGCAAAAATCGCACTCCACCGCTCCACCCATGAGGTCCTGATCCGATGCGCAACAGCGCAGCCAAAGTCTTTCTGCCCATCGTTCTCGCCCTGGTGGCAGTCGCAATTCCCTGCTCATTTGCGCGCTCCAGCGCTCGCGAAGACATGAGCGTCATGGTCCAAACCCCGCCGATGGGATGGAACAGCTGGGACTCCTGGGGCCTCACCATCAACGAGCAGCAGTTCCGCGACAGCGTCACCTGGTTCCACAACAACCTTCAGCGGTTCAGCTGGCAATATGTCGTCGTCGATGAAGGCTGGTTTGCCGAACACCCCGAAAATCCGGTGGGCCACATGGACTACACCATGTCCGACGAGGGCCTCTACATGCCTGCCGTCAACCGCTTCCCTTCTGCAGCCGGCGGCAAGGGCTTTCGCCCCCTCGCGGACTGGGTCCATGCCCAGGGTCTCAAGTTCGGCATCCACATCGTTCGCGGTATCCCCCGCGAAGCCGTCAGTCGCAACCTGCGAATCGCAGGTTCGCATTTCGCTGCCGCCGACGCCGCCAATACCTCCGACACCTGTGAATGGAACGCCGACAACTTCGGGCATAACAACTCCAAAGCAGCGCAGGCTTATTACGACTCCGTCGCCAGCCTCTACGCAAAATGGGGGGTCGACTACCTCAAGGTCGACTGCATCTCCCGCCCGTGGAAGGCCGACGAGATTCACATGATGCGCGATGCTCTGCACCGCACGGGTCGGCCCATTGTTCTCAGCCTCTCTCCGGGTCCCACTCCCTTTGACGCCGCGCAGGACGCCGCCCGCAGCGCGCAGCTGTGGCGCATCTCCGACGACGTATGGGACCTCTGGTCGAAGCCGGCTGATGCTCCGCAGTTCCCTCAGGCCGAGAAAAACCAGTTCGCTCTGCTCTCTAAGTGGAATCCGATCGCCGGTCCGGGCCACTGGCCCGACGCGGACATGCTCCCCATCGGCTACCTCGGCCCCACCCCCGGCTGGGGCCAACCCCGCCATTCACGCCTCACGCGCGATGAGGTCCGCACCATGATCACACTCTGGTCGATCTCGCGTTCACCTCTCTTCATAGGCACCAATCTTCTCAAGATGGACGCCTTCACCGAATCCGTCCTCACCAACCCTGAACTCATCGCGGTCGATCAGTATTCCGAGAACAATCACCCGTTGATCGAGAACGGCAACACCATCGTGTGGATGGCCTCCGCGCCCGAACAAACTGGCGACTATGTGGCCATCTTCAATCTTGCCGACACGCCCCAGTCCATCAATTATTCGTGGAAGGATCTCGGCATTCAGTTCGGCCACTTTGCCGTCCGCGACCTTTGGCAGCGCGAGGAAGTGGGTCGCCTCGATCACCTCGAGGCCACCCTGCCACCCCACGCCTCAGAGCTCTACAAGATTGAATATCGCTAGCGCAGCATCCGCAATTTCTACAGCCGGCTGAAGAGGCTGGCTGAAATAACTGAATATAAAGGAGATATATTTTTCAAGGAAATTTGCGCGGCCCAGCCAACTTTTGGCCCCAGTCCGCATCTATACCAACAACACCAGAGGCTACTTCAGGTTTCACTAACCTTCCAGTTGTATTGATTCTCTTCCTGTACGTTTCTTACGATGCAGTTCCGTAAGACCCCCGCTTTCGACCCCCGGATTCTCCTCCCTATAGCCTCTGAAGCAGGCCCGCTGGAAAGCGGGCCTTTCGCTTTTCAGCGGCACCCCTCTGATATCCTGCCTCGGCTATGCCTTCCCCTGGAATTTTGCTATGAAGTTGCTCGCTGCTGCTCTTCTGCTGTCATCGTCCACACTCTTCGCCCAGCAGGGAACCACGGCCGCCCAGGCCCCTGACAGAGACACCAGCTACATCGACGGGGATGGCGCCGCACACATCACCCGCGTCATTCCCATTCCACCGGATCTTAGTCCCGAAGCAAAGAAGTCCCTTTCACGGCAAGTCTCCGATGCCTCCCGCCCTCAGACCCTCGAAGAACGTCGCCACGGCACGGACATCTGGCAAAATCACGCAGGCGACGTCTCCGCCCAACTCTATCCAGTCCATCGCTCCGAAAGCACGATCGCCGGTGTTCCTGTCCGCATCGTCACCCCCGTCTCAGACATGGTCGCCGACCGCGTCCTCATCAATCTCCACGGCGGCGGCTTCAACTCCGATTCCGGCTCCTGGACCGAATCCATCCCCATCGCCAATCTCACCAAAATCAAAGTTGTCGCCGTCCTCTACCGGCTCGCGCCCGAGCATCCCTTCCCTGCCGGTATTGACGACGCCCTCGCCGTCTACAAAGAACTTCTCAAAACCTACATCCCCTCCCACATCGCAATCTACGGAACCTCAGCCGGCGCCATCATGACGGGCGAAGTCGCTGTAAGGCTCAAACAACTCGACCTGCCTCTTCCCGCAGCTCTTGGCATTTTTTCCGGTATGGGCGATTTCTCACGCGGCGGCGATTCTCAGGCCATGTACACACTCAACGGGCTCTTCGGCCATCTCGATCCACCGACCTCGGCCCCACACGATCCTTATTACTTTGGCGCCACCGACCCGCGCGATCCCGTCCTCTCGCCCCTCTTCGCCGATCTTTACGGAATGCCGCCCACTCTCTTCATCACCAGCGGCCGCGACATCCTTCTTAGCGGCACCACCATTCTCCATCGCGCATTCCTCCGCGCCGGCAACGACGGCGCTCAGCTCGTCGTGTTTGAAGGCCTTCCCCACGCCTTTTGGAACGACCCGGACCTTCCCGAGTCGAAAGAAGCCGATAACCTCATGGCTCACTTCTTCACCACGCATCTGAAGTAACAGTGCAATAATGATCCCCCGATAACCTCACCTAAAATGCAGATCTCTGACCTGCTGTTTGGCCGCCCCCTGGCCACCTCTGAAGAACGCGCCGAGCACATCGGTCCCGCCGCCGGCATCCCTATCTTCGGCCTCGATGCCCTCAGCTCTGCCGCCTATGGACCCGAAGCCGCCCTCACCCTCCTCATCCCCCTCGGCCTCGGCGGCATTCACTTCATCGGCCCCATCACCGCCGCCATCCTCGTCCTGCTGGTCATCCTTTACTTCTCCTACTCGCAAACCATCGAGGCCTATCCGAAGGGTGGCGGCTCCTTCACCGTAGCCGGTGAGAACCTTGGCGATCCCGCGGGCCTGCTCGCCGCCGCGGCTCTGATGATCGACTACGTACTCACTGCGGCCGTCGGCATCTCCGCCGGAATCGGCGCCCTCATCTCCGCCGTCCCGTCTCTTCAACCGCACACCCTCGCGCTCTGCCTCGGCGTCCTGCTTCTCCTCACCATCGTCAACATGCGCGGCGTCCACGACACAGGCGTCGTCTTCCTCATCCCCACTTATCTCTTCCTCGGAACGCTTCTCACCATCATTGGCGTCGGCCTGTTCCACGCGCTCGCTACTCACGGCCATCCCATTCCCATCGTCCCGCCTGCCACACTTCCTCCCGCCGTCATCACCACCATCAGCTGGTTCCTCCTGCTCCGCGTTTTCTCGAGCGGTTGCACTGCCATGACCGGCGTCGAAGCTGTCAGCAACGGCGTCATGGCCTTTCGCGATCCGACCAGAAAAAACGCCCGCCGCGCTCTCACCATCATCATTGCGCTGCTCATCATCCTGCTCGCCGGCATCGCCGCCCTCTGCCACTTCTATAACGTCGGCGCTACTGACCCCAACGGTCCCGGGTACCAGAGCGTTCTCTCCCAGCTCACCGCCGCCGTCATGGGTCACGGATGGTTCTATTACGTCACCATTGCGGCTATCCTCCTCGTCCTCGCCCTCTCCGCCAACACCGCCTTCGCCGACTTCCCTCGCCTCACCCGCGCCATCGCCCTCAAAAGCTACCTGCCTCACGTCTTCATGCTGCGCGGACGACGCCTTCTCTACTCCTGGGGCATTTACATCCTCGTTGGCCTCACCGCCGCGCTTCTCATCCTCTTCGGCGGCGTCACCGACCGCCTGATTCCCCTCTACGCCATCGGCGCCTTCATGGCCTTCACGCTTTCCCAGGCCGGCATGGTCGTCCACTGGATGCGCAACCCAGGCCCAGGCTCAACCGTCCGCATGTTCGTCAACGGACTCGGCGCCGTCGCCACCGGCATCACCACCATCGTCGTCCTCGTCACCAAATTCACCGAAGGCGCCTGGGTCACCGCGCTCCTCATCCCGATCCTCATCCTCGTCATGGTCGCGGTGCATCGGCATTACAACAAAATTTCCCAGGAAACCGCCTGCCCCGAACCGCTCGTCACCACCAACATCAAGCCCCCCATCGTCATCATCCCCATGGACCGCTGGAGCCGCATCTCTGCCAAGGCACTTCGCTTTGCCATGTCTATCTCCAGCGAGATCCAGGTCGTCCACGTCGACTCGCCCGACTCCGACCACGGCCCCGATGAGCTCGCATCTATCTGGGACGACAAAGTCCTGAAACCCCTGCGCGAGGCCGGCTTCCCCGATCCCAAGTTCGAGCGCCTCCGCTCCCCCTACCGCACCGTCCTCATGCCCGTGCTCGAGTACATCCTCGCCGAAGAGCGCGCCCACGATGATCGCCACATCGCCGTCCTCGTCCCCGAGCTCGTCGTCCACCACTGGTGGGAGAATCTCCTGCACAACCAGCGCTCCAGCCTCCTCAAGCTGCTGCTGCTGGTGCGCGGTAAACAGCGCATCGTTGTCATCAACATCCCCTGGTATCAGGAATAGCACTCCGCCAATAAATAAAAGAGGCAGCCGCGAGGCTGCCTCAAATCACTGCAACAACTACAACGAACTTCACAGTTTCAGGGGGAGGGCCTGAACCTTAGACCGCGAGCCTTTCCAGTGCCTGTGGTTGCAGAACAGTCAGAGCGGCTCCGCGGATCGAAATCAGTTGATCGCGCTTCAGCTGCCCGAGCACACGCGTTACCGTTTCCCGCGTGGTCGCCGTCATCGACGCGATCTCTTCATGCGTCAACGGCATCATGCACCGCCCACGCGCTGTGTTGTCCGGGGATTGTTCGCGGCTCCAGTCCAGCAGCAGGTTCGCTACACGACCGGAGGCAGTTGCGGGGAGGGCCAGCCGCCGAACTTCACTGAAAGCGGCTTTGTATTCCTGAGCGACAGCGCGTGCTGCGCGCATGCTGGCATCGGGATTGCGATCCATAAAATCAAGCAGCGCCTGGCGCCGGATCGTCTTCAGCTGGCACGGTTCCACCGTCTCCGCCGTCACTTCAAACGGTTGTCCAGCCAGCGCTGCCGAAAGACCCAGCACCTCGCCGGCTCGTGCAATCTTCAGAATCAGCGTCCGCCCTTCGCGGCTTGTCGCCGACAGCTTCACGCGCCCGGAGCAAAGTACGTGCACCGACCCGCAGTTGTCGCCTTCGCGAAAGATGATCGCGCCGCTGCTGAACCGCACCGGCGTTCCGATGCCGTCAAACTTCTCCAGCGATGAACTCTCCATGCTGCAGAACATGTGCTTACCGCGTGACGGGCATTCCATGCATCCCTGGCTGCGTTCCATTATCTTTCTCCTGGGGTGTTTCTCTGACACCCCGGATAAAGCAAGGCTCGTGCCAAACTCGCCTCACGATGACATGTGATTGAAATCACTACCTTTGGTGTTCTCCATCACCCTTTGCGCTGCCTGCGCCCAGCGATGTGCGCTGCGTCACACAACCCGGGGAACTGCGCCATCTGGCGCAACCCACCGTATTCCGCGAGCTATTGGCTCCCGGCTACTGGCGCGCGCCCCGTGCCCCGCTCCGAATTCCAGAGCTACCGGCTAAAGAAGTCCTCTACGTCGCTGATGTTCTGCGTGATCCGATACGGTGGCAGACTCTCCAGGAAAACCCTCCCGTACCGTTGCCGTTCCAGCCGCGGGTCCAGCAACATCAGCACCCCGCGATCATCGAGCGACCGGATCAGCCGCCCAAATCCCTGCTTCAGCGTGATCACCGCCGCCGGCACCTGGTACTCGAAGAATGGACTCCCGCCTGCATCCTCAATGGCTCGCATCCGCGCCTGCACTACCGGATCGGTCGGCACTGCAAACGGCAGCCGATCCACAATCACGCAGCTCAGCGCCTCCCCCTGTACATCCACACCCTGCCAGAAACTCGACGTCCCGAACAGCACCGCATTCGGCGTCGTCCGAAATTCCTCCAGCAGAGCCTTCTTCGGAGCGGTCCCCTGCAACAGCAGCGGAAACCCCACCTCCACCAGCAGCCGCTCATACAACTCCCGCATCTGCGCGTAGCTGGTGAACAGACAGAACGCCCGCCCTCGTGTGATCTCCAGCATGCGGCGTATCCGCTTGGCGGCTTCATTCTGAAATTCCGGCTCTCGCGGATCCGGCATCTCCGGCGGCAAATACAGCAGCGCCTGCCGCGCGTACTGAAAGTGCGACGGCACCACCAGCTCCCGCGGTTCATCCAGTCCCAGCCGTTTGCGGATGTGCGCGAACCCGCCCTGCACCGTCAGCGTCGCCGACGTCAGCACCACGCTCGGATAACTGCTGAACAGCAACTCGCGCAGCAGTTCCGACACATCGATCGGTGTAGCCTGCAGGTGCGTGCTCATCTGCCGCCCGCTCCGCCGCTCCAGCCAGAAAACGGTATTCCCGTCCTCTGACTCCATCAGGAATTTCAGCTGCTCGCGGACCATCCCTGTACGCCGCCGCAACGGCTGAGACTCTTCCGCCCCCTTCACTCGCTCCAGCTCGCCTTCCATCCGGTGCAGCGCATTCATCACGCCCAGATACACATCTCCCTGCACCTCCAGGAACTCTTCGCGGTTCGTGAACGGCATCCGTCCTTCACTCCGGCTCTCGGGTCCGCCTCCTCGCCCGTTCATCCGCGTCGGCAACGCCGCGAAAAACAGCCGTGCCCTCTCCCGGATCATCTGCGCGGCCGTTACCACTTCCGCCTTCAGTTCTCCCTGCGCACGTAGCAGAGTCTCCGTATCCCGCGCCAGTTCTTCGAACTTCACGTTGCTCAGGCTGATCCCGA
>Ga0206848_1201_pt3 | contig 10680 bp, 9 predicted proteins | sample Alteio_BWOrgCont_18_FD_152635 | JGI IMG/M metagenome (GOLD analysis project Ga0206848, IMG submission 152635) | Enriched cells from forest soil in Barre Woods Harvard Forest LTER site, Petersham, Massachusetts, United States -... | ecosystem: Environmental > Terrestrial > Soil > Temperate forest > O...
TATTTTTTTTCTGTCAGCAAAACTAACACCTAAGATGGAAAGCCGTGCACTCCTGTTAGCAGTTCTCTTTCTTTTAATGGCCTCTTTTGCTCGAACGTCTTTTGAATAGTCAGTGGAGCCATCACGAAATAACCGAGGCCCACAAGCCACCCCATAATTGGCGTGAAGGGCGTGCGCTCGTCGCGTACTCGCTTGAGAGCGCACCAATAAGTCCACAAGAGAACCGCTAGGAATGGAAGATAAACAAACTTCATCTAGTAAGCCTGCAAAAGTGCCGCCAAACCAATTAATGGAGAACTTCAATCAAACTTTGTAAAGGGAAACTCAACCGCTTAAAGCTCTTTCAAACAAACTTAAGTATTTGAGAGCGGCGCACTTCCATTCATAAGCGGACACATGCATGCGATTATGTTCGGCTTGTGCTGATGCTGTTTTTTCATCTTTCCAGAGCCGCAGAATCATGTCCATCAACTCCGCAACATTTAGAGGCTCGAACAGGTTTAGCTGCAACACGCTTGCGAGCTCCTCATTTGGAGGAATCAGAGAAGCGATGATCGGCGTCCCCGCAGCAGCGGCCTCCAAAATCGGTAAGCTGTTGGATTCATGCAATGAAGGCATGACAAGAAAGGCCGCTCCTTGGTACAAACCGACGAGATCTGCGAAGGGTACTCTACCGAGGTAATGAACGTAATTCATGGATTGGTCAGCTATATAGTCGAAGACTCTGGAGGCAGCGCTGTACTTTCCTCCGGTGAGTACCATAGGAATCTGTAATCCGTGCTTTGCCTCGATTTGCTTCAAGGCCTGCAAAGCCGTTATGTGGTTCTTGTGTGGCCAGAATTGGGCCGGAAAAAAAAGAAACCGCTCTGGAATAGAATACCTACTGCATAGGGAAATTGCGTCGACGGGCGTCGAGAAATCTTCGACGCTTACACCCTCGTGAATAACTGTAACTTGCTCCTCGGAAATACAATCGAAATGTTGCAGAAGGTCCTGCTTAATGAATTCACTGCTTGCTTGAAAGAACAGGGCGCGCTGGGCGCTTAGACTGTAGGTGATGCGACGGCTCAGCCTCTTCGGCCAGCTGAAAAATTCCGGGTAATGAACGTGCTGGATATCATGCATGGAGAGGACCGAGGGCTTTCTGCTGTCGAAGGATTGCAGCACGACTGACGGTGTGTAAATAATATCTGCGTCTTGGTCCATCAATTCACGCATCTCTCGAAAAACCCGGTTGCTCACAGATTCGTACATTCTCTCGCTGCACGAAAGCAGCGCCCCCCTGCAGAGGCTCTTCCGCAAAATGTGTGCCAAATCGTCAAACACCATGACCTCGAAACCCTTCTGGTTCTCGAGCGATTCGAATAGGTGCTGATTCCCGCTGGTGGCATATAAACGGAAATGGTGACCGTTCGCCGTCTTGGCGAACCCTTCCAGCAGACCCCGCGTGAAAGTGTTGAGACCACCGACAAAGGACGGATCGAGATTGAGACAATTAATTCCGATCCGCATAAAAGCGCCGAATCTGCTCGATTACATAGGACTGATCTTCATCCGTCAGGCTGTACGATGATGGCAGAGAAATGCCCTGGCGGTAGATCGACTCACTAATCGTGAAGTCACTGCCGGTAACCCGGATATGCTTCCCGTCCGCGTAACAGGGCTGCTGATGCAACGGAAGAAAGAAACGGCGACTTTGAATATTCTGCGCACGCAAGAATGAAGAGAGCGCCTCAGGGTCGTGACACATAAAAGAAGTGAACCAGAACACTGGCTCGCACTGTGGATCGATATAAACTGGACGGAAGTGCTTCACGCGGTGAAGTTCCTCTACGTAACGATCGTGGATCTCTCGTTTCTTGCTAATGATCGTGGATAACTTTTTCATCTGAGCGATGCCAATGGCAGCCTGCAAATCAGTGAAAGAGAAATTGAATCCGATCGTCTCATGTATGTAGGTCCCTTTGCGATCGCGACCATAATTCTTGATCCGATACGCGGCCTTCGCGAGAGCGTCGTCGTTGGTCAGGACGATGCCGCCTTCACCGCAAGTAACTGTTTTGTTTCCGTAGTAAGAAAGGATCCCCATATCTCCAAACGTACCGACGTGCATTCCTTTATATCGAACACCGATGCCCTCAGCGGCGTCCTCGAGGACTAAGAGTCCGTGACGCTCGGCAAAAACCATTACCACCGGCATGTCCGCACTTTGCCCATACAAGTGCACGGGCATCACGGCCTTGGTCCGGCCCGACACAAGCTTTTCCGCGCGACTGATATCGATGCAGAATGTGTCCTCCCGGACTTCGCAGAGCACTGGTACGGCCCCAGCTAGGATCACGGCGTTAGCGGACGCGATGAAAGTCAAATTGGGAACGATGACTTCATCGCCGGGTCCGATCCCCATGGCCTTAAGGCAAGTAAACAGTGCCATGGTCCCATTGCAGACCGCCACGGCGTGTTTAGCGCCGGTCAATTGCGCAGTCATGCTTTCGAATTCCCTTGTCAATTCGTGTTCCACTAAAAACGTGGAGTCAATGACGCGAGTGAGCTCCCGGAGCTCACTCGCGTCGACCCAGGGTTCGATCTGGACGATGAGTGCTCGTTTCAATTCCTGCGCAGAGTTACTCATTCCCCCATTCCTCGTTGGCTCAAAGAAACTCACGGGGCTTCCCAGAGGTCCTTCAACTTTCCCGTCTCGCCGGTCACTACCTGCACAACCGGCATATCTTCGATAAGTTTCATGCGATCGTTCCCCCGCACGTAAGTTAGTTTTCCCGATCGGTCCCGTGACTCACGGAATTTGCTGGCAACATAAGCCTCTCGGAGGGCCCGGCCGCGAAATTCGCCGGCAATGTCTGCTCGGATAAAAAACGCATTGTGTCCCAAGACATTGGAACCGAGGAGCAAGTACCCATTTTTCTCAGCAAGATGGTGCAGCGCGCCGAGGGAACAGCCGTAGTACAAATTCGAATAGTGTGAAGCTGTTCTGTCAAAGTCTTCTTTATAGGGCACGGCAAGCGGCCGCAAGCCGAACAAGCTGTTATACTCGACGATGACGATCCGAGGGCGAATGGGCTGAATTGCTTCCCAAATCCAGTAGTCATTTCCGTCGATGTCGATGGAGAGCAGACCAACGTCTTCGCCAAACCCAGAATCGCGGAGCAATGCATTAATATTTTCACGCGTGATCCAAGTGCATTTGGCCTGCAGATCGTATTGCCAGTAGATATTGTCCCGCTGGATGTACCGGATATCTGCAGCACGGGCATCGAGGACCATCCCTTGCCAATGATCGTTGAGCAGAAGGAATCGAGTATTGCTCTCCTCGTAATTTTCCACACCGAACTCGATGAATGTTTTATTCTCGATGCGCAGATTACTGATCAAATATTGAATAATCCCATCCTCATCAAATTGTGAAAATACCTTGAAGCCTACTTTTCGAAAATCCGTGTTCGGAGGCAATCTGGCCACTTGCCAGGCCATTTCCTTTCCCAGTAGGCGCAATGTTGTTTCGCCATGGTATTCCGCTCTTCCTCTTAGCTTTTCATAGATCAGCTTCAATCGCTTCTTCATCAACTGTAAGTCTCCGGTTTAGTGTATTAATTAGTTGGTACTTCCAGGCAAGGACAACTTTCATGGAGTTAGCCCATTTTGTCTCAGCTTGTCGCGAATATAGTACGCGAATCTCCTGCGCAGTGATGGACGACACGCTCGCTGGATCTTGGCGATAATGGAGGGGTCAATTTCTACGGAGTGCGGGAAGCGGTATTCGGAATTTCTTTCCAACACAAGTTCAGACTGCCTCGCGCACCCCGGACTGCTATGCACCCCCGATCCGTCCAAGCCAATATTTTTGACTTTGGCTGTGGTTGAGAGCAACGCAATTCCACCTTTTGTGAAATGGTCGTATGCCCAACGAATCGCCCAGGAATCGATCTTCCCCGCCATCTGCAAATCCAGCATGCAAGAAAGGTCTTGGCCACCCCTGTCGAACAATTGCCGTCGACTTTTATCGGTCTGGAAAGCGGCATAGTCTGATACGTCCCAATCGACAGTCTGCCATCGGTCCTTCCATGTACCCCATCCCCAGGAACTGCTCCGATAAGAACATAAGGCATCGAAGGGGTACTCCTCGGGAATACTAACCGCAAAGTTAAAGCCACTGACGGAGAGAATTTTAGTTTCAGCTTCATATCGCTCAAGAGCCCGATTCATGAAGTCCAGAAAATCAGGCGTAGTAAGCAAATCATCTTCCATGACGATGGCTCGCCCAAACGTGCTGCTGAGCTGCGTTACGCCGTTAATCACTGAGCCCGCCAAGCCCAAGTTCCGCTCGCGCTCAATAACGGTCACGGATCTAAATCCATCGATGGTGCGAATTAAATTCCTGACTTCGCGAACTGCTGTAGCGGCGAACTCATTTTTTGCGCCGTCCGCGAAGACAAATAAGTGGCTATGCTGCGCGAGCTTGTTTGCGCGGAGAGATTCCACTGTCCGTCGCGCATGCTCCGGACGGTTGTAAACAAACAATGCGATGGGAGTCAATTCCGCGGAGTGGGTAGAGAAAGTGTGCGAGAAAGCAGGAGTTACCGCGACATTGCTAGCGAGATTTTGGCTGCGCAAATTGCTCACAAGGCGCTCAGTTGGGTCGTTTTGCGATAGACGACCAGAAAGAACCCGGAGGCCAGGGCAGCCGTGTAGACACTCGCAGAAAGCAGGAGCCCGTACACGGCGCCCATCAGGCCGAAGCGAATGACCAGGGGAATCCCACCAACGAGCGTTGCCGTTCCGCTGCACAGATATGCATAAAAGACAAGCTTTGGCTTTTCGGCAGCACTCAGCGCGATGCCCATGACAGTGCCAATTCCCATAGTCAGCGGGAGAAGTGCCAGAATGTAAAGCATGGGAGCGAGATCATCAAATTTCCCGTTGTACAGCCAATGCATCGCGGGCTTACCCACGATTCGAACGGCAAGGGCGAAGAGCGCGGTCGCGGTCACAACCGCCAATGCATAACGCATTGAAAATGAAAGGAATTTACCCATGCTGTTGGTCGCGTACCGCGCGGCCAGCGCGGGGAGAACCAAAAACGATAAGGCAATGAAGACTTGGTCCATCGGCGCTACGAGCATTTGCATGGCCCGGAGGCCGGCGACATCCTTGACAGAAACAAATCCGGCGACGATCCAGTAATAGCCCTGCGTGGTGAGCTGAAACACAAGTGCGGTTGCAAGAACCCATTTCGAATATTTCCAGTGTTCACACCAATAACCTGGCTCCAAAGCTAAAAAGGACGGACCTGAGCTCCCGAGCGAAAGTTTCCTTCCTAAGCCGAGCCCCGCGACGATCCAACCCAGCGACAGGATCAAGAATACGGAAAAACCATTCAGAAGATGCGCTCTGACCACGAGCCAGAGCGCACAGGCGACCGTTACAAAACAGATGAGAGACGCTTGGGCTGCAAACGCTGGCTGACGCTGCAAGTAAAACACCCGCCGGAGAAACGTGCCGGACAGGAGGACCCCTACGGTTAGCCCCAGGCCGAGCAACGCGCGGGAGACGTAGAGCGGAGCGGTCAAGTAAAGCACCAGCCAAACCAGTAGCACCATAGTGGAGAGCAGGAGTCCGACAAACGCGTTTGTACGGATCATCAAACGCAAGTATTCGGAAAAACGATTGCGGTACCTTCCGGAGCCGTAAACGGTGAACGGCTCGAGAATGGCGGAATTGTGGAGGCCTGTCAAAAATGTGAAGAGCGAGTAAGAGAGTGCGAACATCCCGTACTCTTCCTTGGTCTGAGCACGGGCCAGCATAACGTTGGCAAGGAAACTAGCTCCAACTGCTAGCGCTTGGTCGGCAAAACTGTAGCCAACCGGCAAGAGTCTGGAAGCGGCGGGCAGGGCTGAGACGACGGAACTAAGCCAGCCATTCGACGGTTCGATTTCGATCGCAACAGGACAAGCGACGCGCAATGTCTCGTCAGTGTTTAATTGAGGCATATTCCCCATGATGGCTCGTAGAGCAGTCACAGCTTTAGCAATCGTTTAAATATCTAGAACATGAATACCGAGAACCGAAGACTCCTCACCCTGGCTCGACAGCGGCATCAACAGGCCGGCATGAGCTCAGTCTCGTCAATCTCGACTGCCACGGACCGCATGATTAGTTCGAACGAAAGGACAAGGCGCGTCATGTTTTTTCTACGCAGGACGATTCCGTGCAGACCCCGCAAGGGCCCACTCGTGACTCGCACGCGACGTCCGGCTCTCAAGTAAGGATGTGGCTCGACCTGCTTGTTACGATCCAAGCAGTTCCTTATAGCCTGGATGTCTTCTTGCGGCAACGGAGCGGGATGACCATTGAAACTGACCAACTGAACCACACCGGGAATTTGCAAGAGCTGCAACCGATCGCGCAAAGCGAGCTTCACGAAAACATAGCCCGGGAACAAAGGCATCTGAAGGCGCACGCGGCGGTCTTTCCAGCGCCGCGCAGACTCATAGAGCGGCAGGAAGTGCTCGACAGAGCGCTTCTCCAGTTGTTGTGTGACACGTTTTTCGTGGTTTGCGTTGGTATAAGCCGCATACCAGAACGGTTCAAAGTAGCTGGCGTCCATCCCCGGATACTCAGAAGGATTCGACGTGGTGTCCGAAATCTCCATGTAGCTTGCCAATCCCATGGGCTCTCCTCTGAGACAGCTTCGCCCCGTCGCTTACAGGGCATTCGCGACCTAACCCATTTAAAATAAATCGATTACAGACAAAACTCTTATTTCCGTGCCGCTTCCTTACCATTGCGGCGGAACCACGGACGTGACTTCTCAGCACTAGCGACTTCTCCCTTACCGTTCTGCGAAAAATGCGGAATGGCCGCCTTGACGGTTGTAAAGATTTCCTGCGCCAACTGTTTGCGAGGATCTTTCGAGTCCGTCTGATCCCAGGACGCTTTTCCGAACACCCAAGTCGTGGCGGCAACAAAGGACAATGTCATTCCTAAAAAAAGAATCAGTAAGCGCGGGGGGAACGATTTTTTCTCCGGAATATTTGGGTAGTCAAGTACTTTTACCGCCGGGATCTCTTTGACTTCCTGGACCTTAGCCATCTCGTATTCTTTGGTCAGAGTTTCGAAAACCGCTTCCTGCACTCTGGTGCGGCGGTAAAGATCCGCGTACGTGACACCAAGCAGAGGGAGTTTCCGGATGGAGGGGTAGAGGGAATCGCTAGGCTGGCTGGAAACCTCCGTCATGCTCTCGCCCTTCCCACCCAGCTTATCGAGTTGGTGCTTCAACTCGTCAATACGGGCTTTCACGGATCGCACGCGCACGTTATTGTCGGTATAAATTTGCTTCAGGCCTTCGAATTCTGATTCCGCGGCGATGAGCTGACCTTGGAGCGTCGCTGCGGCCTCCACCATGGCCTTGCCTTGTTCCTTGACATCGATCGCCGCGTTCTTGCTCGCGAATTGGCTGAATTCTTTCTCAGCCGATTCCAAATCTTTACTCACGGCCTGCAGGCGCTCTTCGAGGAAAATGCGTTCGCGGCGGGCGGACGAGGTGCTCAACTCAGCGACAAGGCGGTTGAGCTCTTCCACGTAGGCCTGGCTCATTGCTGCCGCGCGCTTCGGATCGTGGTCCGTGACGGTGAGAGTGATGATTTGACTCTTACGATCAACGGAAATACCTGTGCGCTCAGCTAGGTCCTTACTTGCGTCCTCTATGCGGCGGACACCATAAAGCTTCCTGAGGTCAAACTGCTTGTTCAGTTTGTCCTGAACCGTGCGGCTCGAAAGGATCCCAACAAAGATATCGCTCGTACTCTTAAGGCCAAGCACGTCGTTTGCGATGCCTCCTAGGCCTCCGGCACTGCCAGAGAGCGCCGCCGCAGCCATGGCAAGACCTCCCGTTTGTGTGTTGTCAGGCGGCATAAGGCGTGCCGTCGATTCGTAGCGAGCCGGGATGAGGACGGCGATCAGCGCGCTCGCAAGAAAGCCAGCGAGGACAACGCGCGCAAGCAATCGACGATATTCCCAAAGGAGCCGTAGATGTGCGACTAAGTTTTCACTGGCTTGCCGAGTTTCCTCAGGTTCGGGCGAGAGAGGGAGCTGGTGTTCCGGCACCTCAGGGACCGGCTGACGAACAGGAGCGCTGGCCGAGAAGTTCATGGCCGCCCACCTTTCGCAGGCGTTTTGTCTGTCGTGTCGGTTTGAGCGGTATGAAGAATCCTTTGTGGCTCGAACGTAATCCCGACCGAGGCTGTCACATTGTGGGCAACATTCGGCTGAATCACTGGGAAGAGCCACCGCTCGTGTTGCACGGAAACAGAAAGACTGAGATTCGAACGCAACGAATAATCAGTCGCCACACCCAAGTCCGTGAGCGAGCCACCGCCTGGGAGGAACTCCTGGCTGACCTTCTGGTGGCGGAAAAAGAGCTGCAAACGATTGCGCGGACTGAACCAATAGTTCGACCAAGCTTGCGCCCCTTGTCCCCCTCGGCCAATCCAGCTCCCTATTAAGTCTCCGTTGTTTGTATAACCGTTGCGCCAGGTCCCGTTTTGATAAAAAGAACCCGGTTGCTTGGTGTTTGCTGCCACTCCACCGGGGACATCCGTGTAGACCCCTTCGGCTCGAAAATCCAACCGCGAGACACGCGGGACGTGCGAAAGATAGAGCCCGGCATGCCACGCGGAGACATCAATATAAGCGATGGGAGAAAACTCGTCATCGGTAAACCCGTCGCCGTAAAGCGTCAGCCAATTCCGCAGGCCTGGTAGGCGATAGCTGAAACTCAATCCGGATCGGCGGTCTCCGGGCTTTGAGGCGCCGCCAGCAGCCTCATTGCCGGTCGTGAAAAGGCTGCTGGTTAGATGCTTGAACGTGAGGGGATAGCCGGGGCCGCCGTAGATCGTAGTGCGGAAGAAAGCGAACTCAAAATTGGGCGTCGGCTTGAAACTGATCATCTGCCCGTGAATAAACGGCTGCGGATTGAGGGATTGGCCGAACTGGCCGACGAGGCCTGAAGGGTTGAAGACAAACTCATATCCTGTAAGCTGGCCAAAGAAGAACTCCGTCCGCATCGGCCCCAGCCAATGGAGAAAGCTGGGCAGTTTTAACGGCGTAATACGGTTGATGCGGAACATCCTTATCGGAGGAGCGTTGTTGCTAAATAGCATCGGACCGCCATTGCCTGGACCCCACCACAAGCTCTGCTGTCCGAATGTGATCTGCAAATTATCGAAATTCAACCCAACATAAGCGTCGAGAAGCTGCATCTGGCTAACTGAAGGTATGGGCGTGGCCGGTGGAGTTAAGGCAGGAGCAATCGTGCGGTTATTTATTATAAGTGCCGCCTCTGGAAGCGATGGCGCGGAGGGGCTCTGCTGGTACTCAGCCCGGACATACCCGACCCAGCGGCCGGCAGTGGTCCAGGCGGAAAACCCGGTTACGGAATTAAATCCTCTCTGATACGGGCGGCCAAAGTCATTAATGAGAGTCTGGCCAAATGTGTAACCGTCCGTGAGGGTGAGTGGTTCACCCGCAATTTCAGTGGATCGAGCATAGACGGACTCGATCCGTCCACGAAATTGTGAGCCCGTGCTTGCTTCGTCGAGTTCATCCTTAAATTCAGCCGCGAGAAATTGATAAGTCCTTTGTGCCTCCGCAGGTTCTCCATCAACTCGGTCAGAAGCTTCAGCCAGCATTCGCGCGCATTCGCTCCTCGTCCATGGCCGGACTCCAGAAAACGCGCTGTCAATCATACCCATCCCAATCAAACGATCGAAAGCGGGATAGACCCAGCTATCCATGGGGACATAGGGTGAGCCCGTATTGCTTGAACTGAGATTTCCTTCGTTCCGAAACATTTGGCTGATCGATCTCCAGGCTTCGCCGCCCAGTCCAGGATCATAATTTCGGCTGTAGATATTCTGTCCGATCAGGTTACCCATCATGCTGCCGACGAACACATCAGAGGGAAAATGCTGACGCCCATGAATCCGCGAGTAGTCAACGAGGGAGGCGAGGCCGTACACCATGATTTTCACATAAGGACTGGGATACTCGTGTGCGATGACTCCTGCAATGGACCACGCCGCCGCCGCGTGCTCAGAGGGAAACGACGTGCCACTTTGAAAGAACGGCCCGGTGCCGTTGCCTTGGTAAGGCCGTTCACGCCCAAGCGGATATTTGAGAGATTCGACCATAATCAAGCTATTCAATGCCGCCTCGCCGGCCAGAAATCCGGTCTCGCTCCAGTGTTCGTTGTGCTTGACGTGGCCCAGCACCCACATTCCGCCCGCACCCCCGATGAGCGCTCCGATTCCGGCATTAGAAATTGTGATGTAGTGGCTAATCGTCGAGGGGTTGTGCGACAAATTCTTGCTATAGTCGTAATCTGTCACGAAAAGGCCCGCGGTAATCCCGCTCATTGGCACTAACCACTGGGCATCCGAGAATCGAAGCTTCGCGGGACTCGTCCAGATTTGTTCTTGGTCTTGCAAGAATTCCTTCCCTAACCCCTTAAAGCTCCAAGGTGGGGCCGCGTTAAACTCCGAATCTGGATCGGTAACGATTTTCTTCTCCGCACTCGTTTCCTTTGCTCCCGCGAGCGAACTGCTCTCTTTTGAAGCCTCCCCGCCTTGCTCCTCCGCTTGCGGCGGCATCGGCCTGGCTAGGGCC
>Ga0206848_1247_pt1 | contig 10654 bp, 7 predicted proteins | sample Alteio_BWOrgCont_18_FD_152635 | JGI IMG/M metagenome (GOLD analysis project Ga0206848, IMG submission 152635) | Enriched cells from forest soil in Barre Woods Harvard Forest LTER site, Petersham, Massachusetts, United States -... | ecosystem: Environmental > Terrestrial > Soil > Temperate forest > O...
CCCTGGGTTCGCAACGCCCAGAGACCCGTGTCCAGCCTACCTCGCAGCAAGCCGCAAGGCTGTAAAGACACCTTTTTCTTCTTCTGGCACTTCACGCGTCTCAAGAAAAAATCTGCGGCCTTAGCTAGCCTTGATCTTCTCCACAGATTTTGAGCTTCTTAAAGCGCAATCCGTGCCTTTTTCGATGACATTTCCGGCAGGCCCCGAAGGGTAAACTGACATCAATGACATCTAAATTTATTATAGTATAGGTGCAAAAAACGTGCCAAAAAATATTTTTGGAGTTTTGGCCATATTTTGAATAAAATTTGGAAGTGATTGAAAATACAAGAAAATTTTTCTGATACGAACACTTTAATGCACAAAGTGATGTATACAAAGGAGAAGCTTGAAAATGAGGGCATTTCAACCCACTGGCGTCATCCCGGTAAAGGTCAACTCATTTTTGACAACCCCCAACTTTTTGTCATCCTCGGAGTAGAAAAGCTTTATTTTCCTCAGGAAAATATTAGCTTTTCTTCATCCGAGGACCTCATTATTCACAGATTTTTTCCCATAAATCTTTTTATTTGTTGTTTGAGATTGCCCTCAGCTTGATCAAGAGGTCCTCGGATCAAGAAAAGTCATTGTTTTTCTTACGAAAAACAAGTCTTTTCTAGTCCGAGGATGACAAACAGAGGGGGGAACGAATCATCTACGACTTCGAGAGCCTGCCCTGGCTTGAACGAGGGATGACGCCAGGTGGGGTTCGTATTTTTCCCGAAAGGAGTGGAAACAAGTTCAGGATATTGACACTTAAATCCTTTCCATAAAAATCTTTCCTCTCTTGTCCGCAAAGTCGTCTTGCTTTAAAAAAGGAGAAGTCTTTTCTCAACTTTAGGAACATAAGAATGCCCATCTTGCATGATACATGGATTCGTGAGCAGGCCCGCAAGGGAATGATTGAACCTTTTGTCGAGCATCAAGAAAAAATGGGTGTGATTTCCTATGGCCTCTCTTCTTATGGATATGACGCGCGTGTTTCTGATGAATTCAAAATCTTCACCAATGTGGATAATGCAGTGGTTGATCCAAAAGATTTTTCTCCGGCAGGATTTGTGGACCGGAAGACAGATGTTTGCATTATTCCCCCCAATAGCTTTGTTTTAGCAAGCACTGTTGAATATTTTCGCATTCCACGAGATGTTCTTGTCATTTGCCTCGGAAAATCAACTTATGCCCGCTGTGGCATCATTGTGAATGTCACGCCTTTAGAGCCTGAGTGGGAGGGCCATGTCACACTTGAGTTTTCAAATACAACCCCACTCCCTGCTAAGATTTATGCCAATGAGGGGGCTTGCCAGTTCCTCTTTCTCAAAGGGGAAGGGCCTTGTGAAGTTTCTTATCGGGAACGGCACGGCAAATACATGGGTCAAAGGGGCGTAACTTTGCCAAAGATTATTAAAGAAACATATACTGAGCGTGAGGTTTTATAATGGATAAGATAGCCATTCGTGGAGGAATTGCTTTACACGGTGACATTAAAATTAGTGGGGCTAAAAATGCAGCCCTTCCCTTGATGGCCGCCTGTCTCTTGACCGATAAGGTTCTCGAACTTGTGAATATTCCTGAACTTTCGGATATTGCGAGCATGGCTGAACTTCTCTCCCAGCTTGGGGTTTCTATAGACCGAGATATTTATGGGATGCGTCTGAGCGCTAAAAACCTTCTGAGCACAACGGCACCTTATGATGTGGTGCGAAAAATGCGGGCATCCGTTCTAGTTTTAGGCCCTCTCGTGGCCCGTTCAGGAGAAGCCCATGTCTCCCTTCCAGGGGGCTGTGCTATTGGGATTCGTCCTATTGACCTTCATCTTAAAGGCCTTGAAGCCCTTGGAGCTCAGATTACCCTTGAAGATGGCTATGTTCATGCCAGGGCTCCTCAAGGTTTACGAGGAGGATCTTTTACTTTTCCAATAGTTTCTGTGACAGGAACGGAAAACCTTCTCATGGCTGCTACTCTCGCGAAAGGGGAGACCCGTTTGATTAATGCAGCACGGGAGCCGGAAATTGCAGATTTAGCCCATTGTTTGAATGCCATGGGCGCTAAAATTACAGGCATTGGTACAGATACCCTTATTATTGAAGGTGTCGATTCTTTAGAGGGTATAACCCATGAGGTTATTCCAGACCGGATTGAAACAGGAACTTATGCGATGGCAGCTGCCTTAACAGGGGGGAATATTCGTCTCCTCCATGGTCGGTTGGATTTGATTCCAACCGTAGCACCTTTATTGCAGCAAGCAGGGGTGACCTTGGAGGAAGAAGGAAACATTCTTCATGTGAAGGCCCCTTCTGGGCGTATTCAAGGGGTTGATATGATGACTGAACCTTTCCCAGGGTTTGCAACCGATCTCCAAGCCCAGTGGATGGCTCTCATGACTCTTTCTGAAGGGGCTTCCATGATTACAGAAACCATATGGGAAAATCGATTTATGCATGTGCCTGAACTTTGTCGAATGGGGGCAAACATTACGGTTCATGGATCTTCTGCTCTTGTTCGGGGGGTTAAGCAACTCAAAGGGGCGCCTGTGATGGCAACAGATCTAAGGGCATCCGTATCCCTTGTTTTAGCAGGGCTTGTGGCTGAAGGAGAGACTCAAATTAACCGTGTTTACCACCTAGATCGAGGCTATGAGAAGGTTGAAGAAAAATTACGAGGGTGTGGGGCTGACATTGAGAGGGTTCGTTAATATATAATAGAAAACCCTCAACATATGAGATGAGAGATGAACACATATAAGCCCTTAAAAATCCTTGCAGAAGATTCTGAAGATCTTCAAATTATTGCAGCCTGCCTTCAAGACGCCCTCGTTCCCCTTTCCGGATTAGATTATGATAAAGAAAACGGCAATTTTCATTTAGTTGCCAATCGGTTTTGTTGGGAATGTGAGCCTGAGGACTGTGAGAGTGGGACTTTTTATGCGCGCGTTGCTGCAGGACTGGCCATTCATCATGTGAAAGAGGTGCAGAAAAAAGACCTCAATCTCCAAAATAAAGAAGAACTCGTGAATCTCCTCACGATCCATAATCTGGAGGACGGCTGTATTCATCTCATCTTTTCAGGAGGATCGGAGATTAAACTGAAGGTTGATAAACTTTGTTGCCATCTTAAAGATGTGGATGAGCCATATTGTACGCCGAATAAGCCGTGTCATCTTGAAGAGAAAGGGGTTTAAGTTTACTCCCTGACATTCCCCTTGGTGTGTCATCCCTCGATCAGGTCGCTAACGGATGTCCGGGGAAAGTTATAATTAGTCCTCCAAATTTGTTATCCTTGTAAAGGTCAACGAATTCGTTGAAAACCCCCAATTTATTGTCATCCTCGGAGTAGAAAAGCTTTATTTTCCGCAGGAAAATATTAGCTTTTCTTCATCCGAGGACCTCATTATTCACAAATTGTTTCCCCTAAATCTTTCCATTGGAAATTAAGGTCTTCGGCTTGATCAAGAGGTCCTCGGATCAAGAAAAGTCATTGTTTTTATTGCGAAAAACAAGCCTTTTCTAGTCCGAGGATGACAAAGAAGGGGGAAACGAGTTATCTACTACTTCGAGAGCCTACCCTCGGCTTGATCGAGGGATGACAAGATAAGGGGTAAAAGGAGAGAGAAAATTGAAATCTGTCAGTGAATTAACTAACCTTTACAAGAATGACAATTTTAGGGTGGGAGTAATTTTCCCCCAACACTAATGATCAAGTCGAGGGATAAGGGGCAAAAATTGTCAGGTGCTGAATACTCCCTAGACATTTTCCCCTAAATCCCGTAAATAATAAGAACCTCTCACCATGAGAGCTGAACAACAAGTTTAAGGATTTTATTCATGGATCGGGTGATCTGGCTGACAGCCTGAAGGGCAAGTAGTTTCCTCCTCAAAGAATCGTCTTATGAGGAGTTGCTATTTTTTTGTCTTTAAAATAAAGGTCTACTCCATGATTAAGCTAGAAAACATTACCGTCCGGATGGCAGGACGGATTCTCATCGAAAATCTCACCGTAACCCTCAATGAAGGCCACCATTATGGCCTTGTGGGGCGCAATGGTACAGGAAAATCAACCCTTTTTAAGGTGCTTTTAAAAACCCTTCATGCAGATGAAGGCACAATTGAAATCCCTCAACGGGTGCGCATTGGCCATGTGGCTCAAGAAGCGCCAGCTGGGACCATGACTCCCTTAGAAGCGGTGATGGCTGCAGATCAAGAACGCCTTCAATTGATGGCGCGCCTGGAATCAGGGGATGAGCCGGAAAACATGGCCGATATTTATGACCGGCTCATTACGATTGATGCATTTAGTGCGGAAAGCAGGGCCTCTGAGATCCTTGCTGGATTAGGGTTTTCCCAAGACATGCAAAAGGAAGCGCTCTCTTCTTTTTCGGGAGGATGGCGCATGCGCGTTGCCCTTGCTGCCCTTCTTTTTGCAAAACCAGATTGGCTGCTCCTTGACGAACCTACAAACCATTTGGATTTGGAAGCCTCACTCTGGCTTGAAGATTACTTAAAAAACTATCCTCATAGTCTCTTGATTATCAGCCATGATCGCCATTTTCTCAATAATGTGTGTGACCGAATCCTCTTCCTTCAACAAGGAACCATCAAACTTTATGGCGGAAATTACGATACCTTTGAGCGCACCTGGCAGGCTCAGCAAGAAACGCTCAAGGCTCAGCATGTTAAGCAAGAAGCTCAGCGCAAGCATATGATGGCTTTTGTCAACCGTTTCCGGGCGAAGGCGACCAAGGCAAAACAAGCGCAAAGCCGCTTAAAGGCGCTGGAGAAGATGGAGAGACTCCCGGATATTGTCTATGACCCTGAAATTAAATTTGATTTTCCTGAGCCTGAGAAACTCTCTCCCCCCCTCATTGTATTGGATGATGTGGATGTGGGATACACGGCAAGTGTTCCTATTTTAAAGAAACTCAATCAACGCATTGATGAGGAAGATCGGATTGCGCTTCTCGGCGCCAATGGAAATGGAAAATCAACCTTTGCAAAACTTATTGCTGGCCGCCTTATGCCTCAAAAAGGGGAAATCAGACGATCTGGGAAACTTAAAGTCGGATACTTTGCCCAGCATCAGGTGGAGGAATTTGATGAGGGTGCAACTGCCTTTGAACATGTGCTTCGAAAGGCCCCCTCTTATTCGCCTACCTCTGGGCGGGCCCATTTAGGCCGGTTTGGTCTTTCTGGTCAAAAGGCAGATGTGAAAGTTAAGAATCTTTCAGGAGGAGAAAAGGCGCGCCTTAATCTCGCTCTCATTTTCCTCGAAAAACCCAACATCTTGATTCTCGATGAGCCCACAAACCATTTGGATATGGACTCGCGCCAAGCCCTCATGGTGGCCCTCAATGATTTTAAAGGCGCTGTGATTTTGATTACCCATGACTCTGATCTCCTGGCCTCGACCATGGACCGGTTGTGGCTCGTGGCAAACCAAAAAGTTGAACCTTTTGAAGGAGATCTTGAGGATTACCGTCGCCTTGTTCTTAAAGGAGAAGAGGGGACTTCAAAAATTCAGAAGCAAAAGTCTCAAAAGAAAGAGTCATTAAGTGATCTCAAAAAGAGAGTTCAAGAAGCGAGTCTTAAAGTTGAAGGTCTTACGGCCTCTCTCCAAAAGATTCGAGAAGACCTCGATAATCCTGAGCTCTATCATCATCACTCTGAAGCGTTAACAGAACTTTTGAAAGAGCAGCACCTGCTGGAAAAAGACCTGGCCGCTGCAGAAGAAGACTGGCTTAAGGCTGAAGAGGCATTAGAAAAGGAACAAGACTTTGACAGTTATTTGTAAACACTCTATAGAAGCATTTGATTTTTTATGTGAGGGAAGTTTCATATGGGTGAAATAACTGCGGATGATGTTTCTAAATTTGTAAAACCCAAGGAAACGGCTGAAGACTATTATCTTAAAGTTTTTCAAAAATATAAAGAAAGCGGAAAGTTATTTCGTTTTACCACGTTTAATTGGCCTGCTTTCCTTTTTGTAGAGTTATGGTTTGTTTATAGGAAGATGTACCTTTATGGGGCCATGGCTCTAGTTATTCATTTTATCCTTCCTTTTTTTATTCCGGAATACATATTTGGATCATCTATCCTTGATTTTATTCCTCTTATTTTGATTCGGATCATTGCTGGATTTGTGGGAACGCCTCTCTACATAAAATTTGCGGAGAAAAAAATAACTGCAGGGAGAAGGGGGTCAGGAACAAGCCCGGTGGCTGTGTTTTTCCTTCTTCTGGTGGAATTTTTTCTTGGCTTTTCTTTGGTTGGTATTCATAATTGCTGACGCAAACCCTGTGGATCCATTAGCAATGGGATGCCCTTCCTGAGAGATCGGTGACCGGATAGGAGTAGGATTTAAAGAAAAAGGGGCCTTGAAAAGACGGAGCGGAAATTAACTTGACATTTTTTTGAATAGTCTTATTTATTTTATAAGATTACTCGTGAATTTTAGGGATTTGTGTAATATGCGTCGTGTTTTATTTTCTTCTTTTATTTTCATGGCAAGTTCATCGGCTTTCTGCATGCCCACTCTCATTGAGGGGCAGGAAGACCTTCCTCAGAATGCTTCTTTGTGTGCCTCAGCCTCCATTTCTGCCTATAATAGGAATGCAGATCAAGCGCGGACGGCATTAGATGGACTTCACTATCACCAAGGTCAGCAGCATGAAAACGTAAATCTGACCCTTCGAGCAGAAACTTGGGAAGCAGAAGACAAAAATCAGGTCGTCATTGCATACAGAGGGACGGAGCCCACATTACAAAATATCTTCGCAGATGCTGCCATTACAAAATACGCAGCTGTTGGAAAGCCTGACTCTTGGGCTTACTTGGTTCAACATCTTGAAGGAATTGTGACGCATTGGCGGCAAAGTAAGTGGATTTCTGAAGAAGAGTCCAAAGACTTTTTGGTCAAATATTTGCCATCAACTTCAACACTTCAAACAGCAAGAAATGTTACTTATGGCACTGTCGGGGCTGGCGGATTAATTGCGGCTGCTTCTTTACCTCCTCTGGGAGCAGCCCTTGCAACAGGCGTTGCTGTTTATGGATTCCAGCAAACAATAGGCGGCCATTACGCCCACAATAAAGCAACGAATACTCTTCAATTAACTACGAAAGAGGCCTTTGAATTTTCAGAAAAGGTCATCGGTGGCTATGATCGCCCTATTCAGGTTATTTATACAGGCCATTCCCTGGGCGGATTTGTTGCTGACGTTGTCTCTGAATTATCTTCTAAAAAGGGCTCCCCAACCACTATTTTTAATGCCCCTGGAGGTGTGGAGAATTTTATAAAAGAAAATAAAAAATACATTATGGGTGGAAAAGATGATTGGGCAACATGGGGTAAGAAACTGTTTGTCAATGTCCAAGAAGACTTTCCCCATGAGTTTCAAATGAATGCCATCAACATTGCCCGGTCCCATTGTCTTGTTGGTCGTGTGGGGGGTGATGATGCCACGCGTAGGTCCATCCTCGTGGAGGATTATCAGGCGAAAGATCCTCTCCCCATTGAAAGGTATCTCTTAACCAATCATGGTGTCAGAGAACTTGCGAAAGAGCTCCATCCTGATCTTTATCAGACCAATTAATAAACTCCTCAAATCATCTTAAGCAAAGATGGGCCAGACTTGCCTCTTATCTCCGAGGCCTGTATAAGAAAAAGCGGGTGCCCGTAGCTCAGCAGGATAGAGCACAAGATTCCTAATCTTGGGGTCGGAGGTTCGAATCCTCTCGGGCACACCAGAGAAACGCTAGAGTTTTGAGGTTTTAAAAATTCAAAAGACCACTCAGGGGAGCATATGGGGAGCAAATTTGAAAAAGTCGTTAGAGCTTGAACTACTGGTGTAAACGTTAAATTCTTGAGCATGTTCTGCAGAAAGATAACAAACTTCATATTACTTCCCAGAGTTTTTGATGAGTTTCGAAATATTCCTCAGCGTGCTGTGTGCATATTCCTTTCTCCCAAAGCATGTCACTATCTTATTTCTGTTTGTATTTTGACGCTAAACCCCATGCCCACACCATAGCATTTTCATCAAGCGTCGGAGTATACGCTTCAGGATGTTGATTATGTGAAAAGTGTGATTTAAAGGCTTTGACAACTTCATGATGATCAGGAGTAATATAAGCACCTTCAGGACAATCATATCCATAATTTCGGAGAGAATTTAAGAAGAAACCCTCACTAATTCCCTGAGGAAGTGGTTCTTTAGGAAGGGTGTGCGATATGACAGAAGGACTTCTTTCCGCCTCTGTGAGCCAAGCTCCTACCCCGTAGCGCACATACAATTCTTCCCACGGAAAGAGAATCCCGGGGTCTTGCTTTCGAGTAGGGGCAATATCCGCGTGACCTATAACATTTTGGGGAGGAATTCTATGCCTTTTAATAATATCTGCACTCAATTGACCAAGAGTGGTAATTTGTGCAGAATCAAAAGGAAACCATTGTGATGGCGCCAATTCCTTGCCTATAAAGCCGTTATTAACGTTTTCAATTCCAATAGATGTCGCATTAAGATTTTTTGTACCTCTCCACGAGCTTACCCCTGCGTGCCAAGAACGCTTATCTTCAGGAACGACTTGAATAGGAATTCCTCCTATGATTCCATGCTCTACATCTTGTTGAGTTAGTACATAGTGGGCGCTCACTCTTTCATCGGGAATATTAGATGTAAAAAGTTGTAATGTGGAGGGAAAATCACATACTGTATAATGCATGACAAGAAATTGAATTGAATTTTCTTCGCGACTATCCCAGTGGTTTCTATTCTTCGTCTCTTCTGGAAATTCTTCAAGTGCATATCCTTCTATTCCACCCATATTTTTAAGGTGCACATTTATACCTGAACTTTCCTCGAAAGCGTTAGGGAAAATTGTATCAATAAGGCCTGCAAGAGAGCTTTGAGGGCCACTAATGATAAGAAAGAAGAGTAAAAGCGTCTCTTTTATATAAATGTTCTTACTCCCTTATCCAAAATGTATGAATACTGGAAAGCCCCATAGGACCAATAGAAGGGTGAGCAATTTTATTCCAATAGGCCACGTAATCTTTCCGAGAATGACCAAGAGGAATTACATAATGCCCCCAAAGAAGGACACGATCGAGGGCTTTAACAGCAGCTTTGAGGTCCTCTCGTGTTTTCGCATGCGTAATCGTGTGACAAAGAGCATCTACAATAGGACTTCTGACGCCGGGATAATTCCTCGTTCCAGGTTCATCTGCTGCTTTTGTGCTCCAATAAAACGCTTGTTCGTTCCCAGGAGATAGAGAATGGCCCCAGTGGTGGATAATCATATCGAAGTTTTTGTTGGCTCTAAGGGCTTCATATTGAGCAGCATCTATCGTTCGCACTGTCATTGTAATCCCAAGGGGCTTTAAGTTGCGCGCAAAAGCAAGGGCCATTTTCTCATCTTCAGGTGCATTTAAAATAATTTCAAAGGTAAAGGGTTTCCCCGTGTTTGCATTGACAAGCTTCCCCTCCTTAATAATCCACCCCGCAGCTTTTAAAAGTTCTCTTGCTATCCTTAGATTTTCCCTCCCCCCTTTCTCAAAAGTGGGAAGGGTATAGGGTTGTTCAAATATTTCTTTAGGAAGCTGGGCCCGAAAATGCTCAAGAAGGGCGAGTTCTTTTCCTTGAGGGAGCCCTTTTGCTGAAAGCTCTGTATTATCAAAAAAACTTGTTGTGCGTGTATAGATGCCATGACAAAGGTTTTTGTTATACCACTCATAATCAAAAGCATAAGTCAAAGCCCGACGCACACGGGTATCTTGAAAAATGTCTCGGCGTGTATTAAAAACAAAGGCTTTCATCCCCACTTGATGCTGATTCGGAATCGCAAGACAGTGTATAAATCCCTTTTGAACAGCTGGAAAAGTATACTGAGTCCACTTTACAGGATTTGATTCTTCCCAGACATCAACCTCACCAACTTTAAAGGCTTCGAAGGCTACGGTTTCATTTTTATAAAAATCAAAACGTAACGTTTTAAAATTATAAGTGCCCTTGTTGACGGGAAGATCGGCAGCCCAATAATGGGGATCTTTTTTGTAAACAATCGACCGACCTGGTTCAACTTTTTCAACTTTATAAGGCCCACTGCCAAGAAGGGGAGTGAGACCTGTCTTTTCAAAATTTTTTCCCTTAAAGTCATGTTCGGCAAAAAGTGCCATAATGCCAATGATGAGAGGCATTTCAGCGTCATATTCACCCTCAACCTTTTTAAAGATGAATTTAATTTGGTGAACGCCTAGGATTTCAACTCTTTCCACCTTTTTAAGAGTTAACCTGGATGCAGGCAAGCCATACTCTTTTAATGTCTTGTAGGAAAAAGCCACATCCTTTGCTGTAATTGGAACTCCATCCTGCCATCTGGCCTTCGGATTAATGTTAAAGATCACCCAAGAACGATCTGGGGAGACTTCAAGGCTTTCAGCTACAAGCCCATAAAGGCTGAAGGGTTCATCAGGAGAGCGTTTCATCAAGGTTTCAAAACAAATTTCCCGAATCCCAGGCGGGGCTGTCCCTTTGAGAGTAAAAGGATTAAGCGTATCAAAAGTGCCAATAATAGCCTCTCTATACTCGCCTCCTTTAGGGGCGTTTGGATTGACCACATCAAAG
>Ga0206848_1248_pt1 | contig 10633 bp, 7 predicted proteins | sample Alteio_BWOrgCont_18_FD_152635 | JGI IMG/M metagenome (GOLD analysis project Ga0206848, IMG submission 152635) | Enriched cells from forest soil in Barre Woods Harvard Forest LTER site, Petersham, Massachusetts, United States -... | ecosystem: Environmental > Terrestrial > Soil > Temperate forest > O...
TGGAGTCCGACGGTGCTGATGGGGACGCCGCTAGCTTTTAGTTTCGTGATGAGCGCGATGGCTCCGTTGCGCTTGGGTTCGTTCTCGAGGTTGTAGTCGTTGTAGTTGAGCTGGGCCTGGGGATCGGCCTCGTGTGCATATTCGAAGGCCTTGGCGATGTAGTTGTCGCCGATGATTTTCTGCCACATGGACTGGCGCATGGTGCCGTCTTCGTTGAGGGCTTCGTTGACGACATCCCAGGATTGAATGCGGCCTTTGTAGCGGCCGACGACGGTGTGGATGTGATCGCGAAGACGGACAAGGAGAGCGTCGCGGGTGAGGAGACTGCCTTTGTCGTCGTGAAAGACCCAGGCGGGAACCTGGTTATGCCAGACCAGATTGTGGCCGACGATGAACATGTGGTGCTGCTCGCCAAAGGCGACGTATTGGTCGGGGATGGCGAAGTCGTATTGGTCCGGGTGGGGATGGACGTTTTCCCACTTGAGGCAGTTCTCGGGCGAAATGGAATTGAACTGCGCGGCGATGAGGGCGTCACCGCGGGCGTCGTTGCCAGTGATTTGGGCAGTGTTGATGGCGGCGCCAATGACGAAGTCGGCGTGGTAGGCGTCTTTGAGCGATGTGGGGGCCTGGGCGGCGGTGGCGGCGAAGCCGATGATCATGGCTGGAATTGCGAATCGTGCGATCAAGGTTGCTCCTTTGGCGGGAACCGTGTCTCAGCGGCTCAAGCCATGGCGTTTCGAAGCTGTTGAGTTTTGGGCAAGTTGTTCGAGTCGTGGCCGAAATGGGACGAGAGGGGTACTTTCGCGTAAATCGAGAGCGGAATCGTATGGACGGGCGGGCGGCGGAAGGTGAAGCTTCTTGCAGTGGGGTGAACCTGGCCGTCGCTGGGTTTTGGGGGTGTTGGTTTTTTTCGGGAAACTTTGAGGCTGTGTCTCTTCGAGGCTGTTGAGTTTCCGCAAGCTGTTCACGTCGTGGCCAAAATGGGACGAGAGGGGTACTTTCGAGTAAATCGAGAGCGGAATCGTATGGACTGACGGGCGGTGGAAGGTGAAGCTTCTTGCTGTGGGGTGAACCTGGCCGTCGCCGGGTTTTGGGGGTTGGGTTGCTCGGGTGGTCTTGAAGTTGTGCCCCGTCAGGCTGCCGAGTTTTTCTCTACGGGATTCAAAGCTTTTCCACTTCAGAAGAAGGAATGCCACAGGGGCTGAAGCCCTCGCCATTCTGTAGTGTTTTATGACACGACTGAAGTCATGCCCCTTCACGGTTCGTACCTCGCGTTGAGTTTTTGCGCAGGCTGCGAAAGCCGTGCCACTTCAAAACAGAGAGCTTTCATGCGCAACTCATTTCGTCGGTGGGGTCGCGGGCGGGCCGAAGTTGAGGCGGCGGCCGGCGAGGTCATCGGAGATGTTTTTGTTGATCTTTCGCGATATTGGGTAGAAGAAGAGGCATGCGGCGGTGGCGAAGAAGAAGAGCGCCGAGTAGAGGCCCGCGGTGAGGCGGATTCCATCGAGGGCACGCTGGGTTTGCGCGGCGTTCGCGACGTATCCATAGAAGGAGAAGAGCCAGCCGGCGATGGCGCCGCCGAGGGCTAGTCCCACCCAGAGGGCAAATACTACCGCGGCTGTTACCGTTCCGGTGGCGCGGCGGCCGGTTTTCCACTCGCCGTAGTCGGCGACGTCGCCCATCATGGCCCAGATGAGCGGGCCGGAGATGCCATAAGAGAACTGACGCAGGACTTCCGACACGATGATGGCGACGGTGGCGTGCGGTGGAAGAATGAGGACGGCGAGGTTAAAGAGGCCGCAGAGCGTCATGCTGAGGATGAAGAGCGGACGCTTGCCGAGGCGCACGGAGATGGGCGTGGAGACGGCGACACCGAGGATGAGGGATGCGAGGCCGAATCCATTGAACCAGCTGAAGAGGCGCTCGTTGCCGGCAACGTATTTAAAGTAGGGCAGCATGACGCTGCCGCGCATGGAGATGGCGGCGAAATAGAAGGTGGTGACGAGGAAGAGGACGATCCAGGGGCGGTTGCTGAAGAGGTCGCGCAGGTCCTGCGTGAGAGACGCTTGTTGCTGTGGGTTGGGCTGGATGCGCTCTTTGGTGGTGGCGAAGGCGACGATGAAGAAGATGATGCTGAGGGCGGACAGCAGGCCCATGGTGATCTGATAACCGCGCGCGTCGTTGCCGCGGCCGAAGAACGCGACCATGGGGATGGCGAGGCTCTGCACGATGAAGCCTGCGGAGTTGGCGAAGATCTGGCGGTAGGAGGCGATGCTGGTGCGCTCGTCGGGATCGCCGGTGAGGACGCCGGTGAGCGATGCGTAAGGAACGTTGTTGACGGCGTAGATGAGGCGGAGGAGGAGGTAGGTCGTCCAGGCGTACATGAGCTTGCCGGAGGGACTGATGTTGGGCGTGGTGAAGGTGAGGACGCCGATGATGCCGAAGGGGACGGCGGTCCAGAGCAGCCATGGGCGGAACTTGCCCCACCGGGTATTGGTGCGGTCGGCGATGACGCCCATGATGGGGTTGAACGCCGCGGCGATGAGGCCGACGACGAGGAAGAGGGTTCCGGCCTGGGCGGCGGTGAGTCCAAAGGTATCGACGTAGAAGCTGAGCTGCAGGGCGAGCATGGCCTGGAAGATGAAGTTGGCGGCCATGTCGCCGAGGCCGTAGCCGAACTTTTCTGCGAAGGTAAGTTTCTGGATCATGGGTGACCTGCTTCTTCTTGCTGTCGGTACTCAGGGGCTAAAGTCCATTTCGATTTTTGGCCCTTACGGCACCCGTTCGACTCGTTCCCTTGCGGGAACTCGCTCAGGGCAGGCTTTTGAAGTCGTGCCCTGATACAAAAGCGCAGGGGCTGAAGCCCAGTTTCCTGGAGCGATGTTTTGGCACGAGTGAAACTCGTGCCCCTTCACGCGTGTCGTTTCCTGGTTCAGAGTTGTGGTGGGTTGGCGAAGAGGCGCAGGGGCTAAAGCCCATCCTGGATTTGGACCATTTACGGCCCGACTGCAGTCGGGCCCTGTTACGAAGCACAGGGGCTGAAGCCCACTTCCCAAGGTTGGCTTTACGGCCCGACTGAAGTCGGGCCCTGTTACGAAGCGCAGGGGCTGAAGCCCGCTTCCCAGGTTGGCTTTTCGGCACGACTGAAGTCGTGCCCTGATACAAAAGCCTAATTCGTCTCCTATGGTCGCGACGCTGGTGAAAGCAAAACTCCGATTCCGAGTCTTTCAAAACAACAGGGCGATGACGCATTTTATTTCGTGACTTGCAGGGTTAGTTTGTGGAGGTCGGCGTCGCGCGAGGAGTTGCCGATCATGATGGAGAAGTCGCCGGGTTCGACCACGTGCTTCATGTTGACGTCATAGAAGGCGAGCGCATTGGGCGTGATGTCGAGGGTGACGGTGGTGGTTTCGCCGGGTTTGAGGGAGACCTTCTTGAAACCCTTGAGTTCCTTGATGGGGCGCGTGACGGAGCTGACGAGATCGCGAATGTAGAGCTGGACGACTTCGGCGCCTTCGCGTTTGCCGGTGTTGGTGACGTCGACCTGGACCTGGGTGGTGCCCTTCGTCGTGATTTTCTTTTTGGTCAGGCGCGGGTTTTTGATTTCGAAGGTGGTGTAACTGAGGCCGTAGCCGAAGGCGAAGAGCGGCGAGACGTCGTCGAACAGATAACCGCGGCGCGCGGATGGCTTGTAGTTGTAAAAGATGGGCAGGTGTCCGGCGGAACGCGGGAAGCTGATGGGGAGTTTGCCGCCTGGGTTGAAGTCGCCGAAGAGGACGGCGGCGACGGCGTGGCCGGTTTCCTGGCCGAGGTACCAGCACTCATAGATGACGGGCACGTGGGCGATGAGGTGGTTGATGGAGAGCGGGCGGCCGTTGAAGAGGAAGGCGATGATGGGCTTGCCGAGTTTGACCAGGGCTTCGACGAGCTCATCCTGACGGCCGATGAGGTCGAGCGAGGTGCGGTCGCCCATGTGCTGGAGGTTCCAGGCTTCGCGGGAGGTTTGCTCGTTGCCACCGATCGCGAGGATGATGACGTCGGCCTGTTTCGCGACTTTGACGGCTTCGGTGATTTGTTTGCGGTCTTCATCCGGATCGCTGGCGACGACTTTGTCTTCGTTCCAGGAGCCGCCGATGGTGATCTTGCAGCCTTCGCTGTAGAGGATTTTGGCGCAGTCGCCAACTTTGGCTTTGATTCCTTCGAGGACGGTGACTTCGTGTTTGGGGACGCCGGAGTATCCGCCGAGGAGGGTGCGGTTGGCGTTGGGACCGATGACGGCGATGGTTTTGATCTTGCTCAGGTCGAGAGGGGCGAGGTTGTTGTCGTTTTTCAGCAGCGTGATGGATTCCTGGGCGGCGGTGAGGACGAGGTCGCGATGCTCGTCGCTGCCGACGATGCGGTCGGCCTCGTCGGGATCGACGTAGGGATCGTCGAAGAGGCCCATTTCGAATTTCCAGAAAAGCATGGGCGCGACGAGCTCATCGAGTTGGGATTCTTTGAGGACGCCTTTCTTCACCAGCTCGACGAGGTGGAGGTAGCAGTCGGGATCGGGGAGCTCGATGTTGACGCCGGCCTGGACGGCTAGCGCGCAGGATTCTTTCTTATCCTTCGCGACAAAGTGGCCGTGGGTGTCGGGCCTAAGCCCAAGTTCCCAGATGGCGTAGTAGTCGGAGACGATGAAGCCTTTGAAGGCCATCTCCTTGCGGAGGACGTCGCGGAGGAGCCACTTGTTGGCGTGCGAAGGGACGCCGTCAATTTCGTTGTAGGAGGCCATGATGGTGACGGCGCCGGCTTCTCGGAGCGCTTCTTTAAAGGTGTAGAGGAAAGTCTCGCGGAGGACGCGGAGGGAGACATTGGCGGGGGCGCAGTTCATGCCGGATTCGGGCTGGCCGTGGCCGACGAAATGTTTGAGGGTGGCGAGGATGTGGCGCTTGTCGCGGAATTTGGCTTCGCCCTGGAAGCCGCGGACGGCGGCGATGCCGAGGCGTGAGACGAGGTACGGATCTTCGCCGTAGGTTTCTTCGACGCGGCCCCAGCGTGGCTCACGGGCTACGTCGACAACGGGAGTGAGCGCGTGATGCGCACCGCGGGAGCGCGCTTCGAGGGCGGTCATAGCAAAGAGACATTCGACGAGGTCGGGATTGAAAGAGGCGCCGAGGGCGATGGGCTGCGGGAAGCTGGTGCCATCGGGAGCGGCGTGGCCGTGGAGGCATTCTTCGTGGAACATGACGGGAATGCCGAGGCGGCTGTTCTCGAGGAAGAATTTCTGGATGGCGTTGGTGAGCTCGGCCATGGCGCGGGCTTTTTTGCCGCCGCCCGCGTCGCTGGGGCGGCCGACCTGACCGAGGCCGCGACGATCGCGGAAGGCTTTTTTCGCTTTGGCGAGGTCGAAGTTGCCCTTTTCGTCGACGAGCTTCTGGGCCTTCTCCTGCCAGACGCAGAGCATCTGCGCGGCTTTTTCTTCGAGGGTCATGCGGGAGAGGAGATCTTTGGTGCGGCGCGCTGAGGGCAGAGCGGGATTTTTGTAGGCAGGGGTGGCGGCTTTGCGCGCGGGGGTGGCGACTGCTTTCGTTTTCATTTCCAGATCATTCCTGTTCGAGGTGGAGGGAGGCTATGGGACCGCATAGTTTCGGTTGCAAACTAATGCGCCGCGTGCGGACGGCGGGCGGGCTCAAAGGCAAGAAGCGGGGGCGGAAGGCTTGCGAGTGAGGTCCGGTGACGATGGCTGGCCTTGGCATAAAAACGAGCAAAGCGGACATGTGAAGGCGGGCGTACGCGGTCGCCCGCGCCGACGATCCAATGTAGTCGGTGGAATTACAAAGAGCAACGGCAAAATCGATTTTCTCCTGGGCAATAACTATAGGGCACCGGTGGAGGGTGCAGGAAACCGATCGCGCTTTGCGCGATGCCCATCCTGGTCGTGGTAGACGGAGACGCTAACAGAACAAAGCCAACCTGAGACGTCCACCGCTTTGGGATTTTTTTCGGCCGCTGCTCCACCCCATCACGCCAAAGCGGGCGTGCTGGGGACCCCGGCTGCGCGACCGATTCCCCTCCGCCATGGATCCTCCGTTAGCGAGTTGTTACATGCTGCGGGGGGTTCTTCGACTGCGCGCCGCCAATCTTCATGGACCGCTGGTGAGATCTTTCCTGGCGCTTCGCTCAGAATGACACGCTGGGGGGCGTCCGGAATTTCGTCCGATAAAATGGGGGTATGTTGCAGCTTTCTGGCGCGGGGAAACGATTTGGACCGCGACTCCTCTTTGAAAATGCGGACTGGCTGATTACGCCCACGGAGAAGACGGCTCTGGTGGGGGCGAACGGGACCGGCAAATCGACGCTGATGAAGATTCTGGGCGGGCTGGATGGGCTCGATTACGGCAGCGTGCAGCGGATGAAGGGCATGACGATGGGCTATCTGCCGCAGGATGGCCTGGCGCTTTCCGGAAGGACGGTTTTTGAGGAGTGCCTGAGCGTTTTTGACGAGCTGCGGGCGATGGAGCAGGAGTTTGAGCAACTGGCGCACAAGCTGGCGGAGCTGGATCCGGTGAGCAAGGAGTATGAGGCGGCGGCGGATCGCTACTCGCATGTGGAGGGACGGCTGCGGCACCACGACGTGTACGCGCTGGATGCGCTGGTGGGGACGGTGCTGACGGGGCTGGGTTTTGGGAAGGAAGACTGGGGGCGGCGGACGGAGGAGTTTTCCGGCGGGTGGCAGATGCGCATTGCTTTGGCCAAGCTGCTGCTGGAAAAGCCGGATTTGTTGCTGCTGGACGAGCCGACGAACCATCTGGATCTGGAGACGCGAAACTGGCTCGAGAACTATCTGAGCACGTGGCCGAACGGGTACATCCTGATCTCGCACGACCGGTATTTTCTGGACGTGACGGTGAACAAGATTATCGAGATCTGGAACAAGGGGCTGCACGTTTATCACGGCAACTATGAGAAGTATTTGACGCAGAAGGCGGAGCGGCGGGCGCAACTGGAGTCGGCGTACAAGAATCAGCGGGAGCACATTGATCATCTCGAAGGGTTCATCAGCCGGTTCCGGTATCAGGCGACGAAGGCGAAGCAGGTGCAGAGCCGGATCAAGGAGCTGGACAAGATCGAGCGGATCGAGATTCCGCTGGAAGAGCCGGTGCCGCACTTTTCGTTTCCTCAGCCGCCGCCTTCGGGGAGAAACGTGGTGGATGTGGTTGGCGTCTCGATGCAGTACGGCGAGAAGCGGGTTCTCGAAAATGTGAACTTCACGATCGAACGCGGAGATCGGATTGCGCTGGTGGGGGTGAACGGCGCGGGGAAATCGACGCTGATCCGGTTGCTGTCCGGGCAGGAAGTGCCGTCGACGGGGACACTGAAGCTGGGGCACAACGTGGTGGCGGAGTATTTCGCGCAGGATCAATACAAGGTGCTGGACCCGGCAGCGCGGATGCTGGAGGACATGGGCAGGACGGCGCCGAAGGTGGCGGAGAAGGATCTGCGGAGTTTGCTGGGTTGCTTCTTGTTTTCGGGCGATGATGTGTTCAAGCCGCTGGGAGTGCTGAGCGGAGGGGAGCGGAACCGCTACGCGCTGGCGCGGATTCTGGTGAGCCCGGCGAATTTCCTGCTGCTGGACGAGCCGACGAACCACCTGGATTTGCGGGCGAAGGATGTGCTGCTGGAGGCGATTGGGAAGTTCAACGGCACGGTGATCTTTGTTTCGCACGACCGGTACTTTATCGATGGACTGGGACAGAAGGTGTTTGAGATCGAGAGGAACCTGGAGGATCCAACGCGGGGATCGCGGCTGAATGTTTATCCGGGCAACTACGAGGATTATTTGTGGCGCAAGGAAGGCGGGGCTGCGGCTTTGTCGGCCGCGACGATCGCTGTGGCAGAGCCCGTTGTCGCAATTGTGCCGGTCACGGTTACAGATGGGGCGGAGAAGGTGCGGCGGGTGAATCCGATTAAGCTGCGGCAGATGCAGGAGCGACTGGCGGCGGTAGAGGCGGAGATTCCGCGCGTGGACGGGTGGGTGGCGGAAGCGGAACAGGCGCTGGGTGTGTACGTGAGCGCGGAGGAGACGCAGCGGCTGTCAGAGGTGCTGGCGGTGCTGCGGGATCAGCAGGCTTCTCTGAACAGCGAGTGGGAGGAGTTGGCTGCGGAGCTGGAAGAGCAGGAGTCAGAGTTTAGAGTTTAGAGTCTAGAACTGGTCTCATAAATGTCTGAGCAGCATGTGAAGGCAGGCAAGGTGGACGAAGCCAAGGAAGTTCTCGATGTGATATTCCCATCGAGTGACGAGGCGGCGGAAGTTGTGCATCCACGCGAAGAGCCGTTCGACCTTCCACCGCTTTCGGTAGCGGCGCAGCTTGCGCCCATCCTGACTTCTGCTTCGATTGCGCCGGTTGGGCGCGATCATCTCGATGTCGTATTCCTCGCGGAGCGTGCGGTCGAGCGGGTCCGAGTCGTAGGCCTTGTCACCGACGAGCCGGGTCGGGAGCTGGTCGAGGAAGCTTCCGGCCAGAACATACTCCACAAGCTGGCACTCGGCCGGCGAAGCGCTGTCGACAGATACGGCGAGAGGAAGACTGTTATCAGCGGCGACAGCGATGATCTTCGTCCCCTTGCCGCGACGGGTGGGGCCGACGGCAAAGCCCCCTTTTTGGCGCTCGCGAAGGTTGCATCCACGAACGCTTCTTCCAGGTTGAGCTTCCCTCGCTGGTGCAGATGCCGCGCCAGCCGTTTCAACGCTTCTTCCAGCTTCCTGTTGCGTACCCACTGCTGGAATCGGCGGTGGCAGGTCTGGTATGGCGGATACTTCTCCGGCATTTCGCGCCACTGTGCTCCGGTGCCCAGAACCCAGAACACTCCGTTCAGCACAGCCCGGGTTTCGTGCCACGGGCGACCGCGATTGTCCGCTCGTCGTGACGGCCGCAGCACCGGCTCCACCACGGCCCATTGTTCATCGTTCAGTTCCCAGCGTCCTGTCACGGCGCTTCGCGGTTATCCCAGAGCAGCCCCAGGATCGCACGAAAACCTGCCCTCACTGCGGAAAAGGAGCACGGGGTAGTTAGTTTTACAAGTTTCCTGACTGTCAGTTCAGCGATTGAACCATGGTCGCAAAATCCATGCCCAGACCACGATATAGAGGGCTAGCTCGCCTGCGATCCAACCGATTTCGCTCCATCGAACAGGCTCCACTTCATAGCTGGACCCCTTGAGCGCAGAGGAATTATCGATTGAGAGCAGACCGTCATCTCCGTACGTCGGCTTCTTCCACCATCCAACGCGGTTTCGGATTGCAGTAATCGCGATGCCCAAGATGGCTAAATGGCCAACGCCTTCGAGCCAGAAAGCGACTGCAATGAACGAATGCGGAGGCCCCGGCGGACCCGCAGCAAACCTCGAAGAGAGATCAACTGACACGATGTGGACAGCCATCCAGAGGAGAACGATTCCGACAAGCCACAAGTGCCGCTTCGTATTCAGCATCCGGACATTGACCTGCTAAATCGTACAGCAAGCCCGCCCTGATGGGCTCCCTCCCACCACGACGGCTATTTATGAGACCAGTTCTAGAGTTTGGAGTTTGGAGTTTAGGCACGGCTGAAGCCGTGCCCCTTCAAAGCTGCTTCATGCCAGTTTTCTATTCGCTCTTTGCGGGCGATGAGGTCGAACTCGATGAGGAGCTGCCGGAGTCGGAGGAGGTGGACGCTGGCTTGTCGGCGGATTTTGAGTCGGACTTCGTTTCGGATTTCGAGTCGGAGGATTTGCTCTCGCCGTCGGCGGAGGCTTTCATCGAAGCCCGCTTCGATTTGGAGGCGTAGTCGGTGGCGTACCAGCCGGAGCCTTTGAAGTGGGCGGCAGAGGCGGAGATGAGGCGCTCGACCGGACCGTGGCAGAGGGGGCATTCTTTTTCATCCGGAGCGCTGAAGCTCTGAATTTTCTCGAACTGATGACCGCAGTTTTTGCAGCGGTATTCGTAAAGGGGCACTGGTTCCTCTGGGGCTTTGGATGCTCTGTTTTATTTTAACGGTTCGGAAACAGGTTGATGGTGAACAAACCATCCCTCAGCGGCTCAAGCCGAATTCATTCAGCCCGGCTACGGCCCGACTGAAGTCGGGCCCTTTCAAGGCGACGATGTCGATCGAACTCAGTCGGTATAATCGCCGCAATTTCACAAGGGAGTTGCGGCCTTGGGTTTGAAACGCGGAGAGGCGTCGAAGAACGGGTTTCGCCGGATCGCACCCGAGCGCTTTGGGCTTTCGGTGGAGGATCTGCGTACGTTGCGCGGGTTGAAGACGCCAGCGCTGATCCAGAAGTTCATCGATGAGCTGACGTATCAGTATGCGGATACGGCGTGGTCACCGCAGAGGGTGCTGCGGGAGCGCAAGGGGCATTGTCTGGAAGGAGCTCTGGTTGCGGCTGCCGCTTTGCGCGTCAACGGTCAGCCGCCGCTGCTGATGGATCTGGAAGCCGTGCACGATGACGACCACGTGGTGGCGCTTTATCGTGAACGCGGGCTGTGGGGCGGGATCGCGAAGTCAAACTTTGCGGGGTTGCGGTTTCGGGCGCCGATCTACCGCACGCTGCGTGAGCTGGCGCTGAGCTACTTTGAGCACTACTACAATCTGCGCGGCGAGCGGACGTT
>Ga0206848_1234_pt2 | contig 10625 bp, 12 predicted proteins | sample Alteio_BWOrgCont_18_FD_152635 | JGI IMG/M metagenome (GOLD analysis project Ga0206848, IMG submission 152635) | Enriched cells from forest soil in Barre Woods Harvard Forest LTER site, Petersham, Massachusetts, United States -... | ecosystem: Environmental > Terrestrial > Soil > Temperate forest >...
TATAACGAGGGTGATTACAAAAGTTGTTATGGTAATCAACTGCAACAGGTGGTCCATGGCGAGTGCCTTGATATCCTCGGTCACGTTGCATCACCAGCGACACCGTTGATCATTGAGAAAGATGTTGTTGTTGATTGTGTTGATGCTGTACGTGAGTACAATCAATCTGGTCTGGTGCACAAAGCGTGCCAAGTGGCTGATATGTGCTGGTCGATGCTCGATCACAGTAGAGCAGTACTTGCAGATATTGCTTCACGTGTTGCAGTACATTCACCCGATGTCATTTCACATGTTGCTGCAGGAGTTCAGGAAATTGTGCTGCATCCTGCTCAATATATTGATGCCGTTGGTGATGGCATTGGAAAAGGTTTATATTGTGCCGTGACAGATATTTTCAACCATCCCGTTCAAACCGTGGCGTATGCTGTTGCAGGGCAATATATTCTTGAATATCATCTGAGCAAGGTTTTCTTCGATCTATGTAATATCAGCATCATGACACTCTTAGATCGTGATCGAGCATGCAAAAAGTGGGATGATTATATTGCGCCACTGACTGCTGTTATCAATGCCATTACTGATAAAAAAACTACTCTGCGCGATGCGGTAGAGAACGGCACCGCGTTGGTTGTCGGCTGGAAAGCACAGGCAAACCTGCTCAATGGTATGGGAAATCTGTGCCGCAGCGTGAAAGATAAAACGCTGGAGTGGATCCGCAATAATCCCCTCGCAGATCCTGAACGGTACATGATGACCGCTGACGGTACACTGTTCAAAGTGCTTGATAATTTTGAAAAGCGTTATAGCAATATTGTAAATAAGTTGAATATTCAGTTTAGTCCAGGAACGTTGGATCATGTATTGCTGTCTCGAGAAGCTGCTATTGAACGCATCAAGAAGGCGGCAGACACGTTGCACTTATCAGATGATGATGTTCATAATCTCTTTACTATGTTAGCAGTCCCTGAAGTTGACGGATGCATGAGAACCGTCGCCACTGCTATAGAAAAGTTTGAACATGTTCCCGGTTTTCAAAAAATGATTCAGCAGCTTTTTAAAAATTGTAGTAAGTCTAAAACTTCAAGAAACGTTAAAGGGGCATGTAATGAATTGCGCGTAGCACTCGTGCTTCAAGAAAAAGGGCATGTAATAGTTGAATTTGGTTTAATGATTGGAGAAGTAGAATACGATATTGTGACAACGACTCACATTATTGAGTGTAAAAACTTATATTGGGATCATTATAAAGATAATGTAGATAAACTAAAGAAATTGATAGATCAAGCGAAAAATGGCGTTGAAAATGCCGATAAATTGGGTAAAAAATATGTATGGGCAGTTAAAAATCCTATACCGGAAGATTTTGCATGGTTTCGTGCAGATCTCCTGAAAGCTGGAGTGTATCAAATAATTCAAGGGTAGGTATGGGAAGAGACATTGGCTTTGATCTTACTCTTGGGGTAGAGCGTAACGAAGAAAATATACGAAAAATCTTGCATCAAGGAGCTGAGATTGGTTGTAGGTATTGGGATGCGCAAGACGCTTCAAATAATTTTCAGCCGATTTTTACAACTCCTGATCAAGCTATTGCATGTGTTATGAGTGAAGTCGTAAGAGATGAAAAAGGTACTGGTCTTGGTATAGTAATCCCTTCTGTGAAATTTAAATATCAAGATACAGCATGTTCTCTTATATTTGTACAGGATCGTAACGGAGGAATGGGAATATTATGTAGTATTTTTAGAGGAGTCTGTTGGTATAAAGAGGAGCCGAATGAGTTTTGTGTTGATTTTGAACGATATCTCAGGTTGATGCTCAAAATATGTAATGGTATTCCTATCGTAGAAATGGATACTGATGACAGTTACTTTGAAACAGCCTTTGCAAGGTTGTCGGTATTGGAAAAAAATGGACCTTTGAGAATAGATCTTGGCATAGAAGTGACGCTTGCCGTAAGACTTGATGAAGAGAGTTTGCAAAAAGTTTTTGAACGTGGTGCTGCAATCGGATTTAAATATACTGGTTCTGAGGAATTAACAGCAGATGGTGTTGTATTCATGTCTACTGCTAAAGCGGTGGCTTATGTCATGAACAAAGTATATCGACATAGAACAATGCCGACCGTAGTTTCAAATATTTCTACCATCAGGTTCTCCTACCGCGATAGATGGTATTCGTTTATTTTTGCGGAAAGAGTTGACCTGAGCATGGAAATATTTTGGGCTCTTTCAAGAGATACATGTTTCTCTACAGAAAGTGAATATGGTAATGTTGTTGATTGGGAACGATATGTTACGTTAATGCTCGATCTGTGTCATGGACTGCCTATTATGGATTTTAAGACCAATGATAACAGCTTTAATCTATAAGGTTTTATGAATGGTCTTGTCATAAAAAGCTCCATTATAGAGGTTCTTTTAAGCATTGAGCTTTTCTCACAATTGATTGTATTTTTTGCATATGCTAAACGCGAATTCGATCTAAAAGCATGTAATTTAGAGATTTTTTTTAAAACATCTGTACAAAAGAGAATCATCAGGTTAGAACCCTTTAATAACGATCAAACCATTAAAGGGAGAAACACTGATGACTCTGACAATAATATTCTGCAAAGTTGATGATTTTTGCAAGCTTTATTTGGAACATGCCAAGAAGCATTCGTTGACGACATATGGATGTTCTCTGAGGAAAAGAGAGCGTCGGATGAGCTTATCCGAGATTATGTCGTTGCATATTTACTATGCAGCATGCTCACACAGATACAAAATATTTCAAGCATTCTACGAATGTAGATACAACGAACTTTTATCAGCATTTCCCGGATTAGTAAGTTATGGACGAGCAATAGAATTGAAACAAGATATCGTATTGCCTACAGCAATGTTTTTCTTGTCAATTCTGTCTGATTGTACGGGGATCACGTACGTTGATAGTACTTCAATAAAAGCTTGCCATATAAAACGATCAAGTCGACATCAAGTGTTACGCGATATTGCGCGTATCGGAAAAAATAAGGACATGAGATAGTGCAATTTGGTTTAAAAATTGGTAGGCCTTCATATGATATTGTTACTAAAACTCATCTGGTTGAGTGTAAAAATTTATACTGGGAAGCATATAAAAACAATCAAGAAACATTAGATGGTTTGGTTAAGCAAGCCCGTATAGGTGTTCAAAATGCTCGAAGTATTGGTAAGCAATATACTTGGATTACAAAAAACAAGATACCTGAAGAGCTTGCATGGCTGCGCGAAAAAATTATAAATATGGGGATTGAAGTAATAGATGGATAGAGATTTATGAGTAGAGATGTATGGATAGAAGTTGTTATTGCAGGACAGCTCAACCAACAAGTGGTAGAAAATATTCTTCAGTGTGGAGCTCGATATGGGTGCGTGTACTTTGATCCTAAAGATGATGGAGAACTAGATATTTCTCGATCTTCTATATCCTCAACAAATGCGGCTGAGTATATTATGGAGGCACTTTATGCACGATTAATTGATCCTCAAGATATAGAAAGTATGCCCGCCATTCACTTTCAATGTGAAGAAGCAGTATCCACACTCATTTTTGGTTCATGGCGCAATGGAAGTGGCACAAAAATTGTATTAAATGCATGGATTGATCGTTGGTTAAAAGGGAATCCTCATGATAATATGATCGACTGGGCGCGATACATTCAGCTAGTTCTTGCATTATGCCAAGACTTTCCCATTTTGATGCTTAAAACAGACGATAGTTATTTCGAATCACAATAGATATATGTGACTGGCATAATATATGGGAAGAGACATTGGTTTTAATCTTGCTCTTGCGGTAGAGCTTAATGAAGATAATGTGCAAAAAATTTTAGAAAAGGGTGCTGCAATGGGATGTTACTATGCTGACCCGGAGAACTTAATGTTCTTAAAAGACCCTGTTACATTTGTATCGGTAAGTACTGCGGTACGCTATATTATGAAAAAAGTGGATGAACGTAAAAATATGCAAAGAACTGCGTTAAATATACCGGTGATTAATTTTTACTTTTTAGATACATTTTGCTCTCTTATATTTAGTCAAAGAGATTTGGGAGAGATGTGCATTTTAGGTGACATATCAAGAGGAGCGTGTTGGTTTAGAGAAAAGCCATATAGCGATGTTGTGGATTTTGAGCGATATCTTAGATTAATGCTCGAAATGTGCTATAGTATTCCTCTTTTGGAAATGAAGACGGATGACTCCTATTTTGAGACAGATTTAGCAAGATTACAGCTATTCAAAAAGAATGGGTATTTGAGAATGGATCTTGGCATAGAAGTGACGCTTGCCGTAAGACTTGATGAAGAGAGTTTGCAAAAAATTTTAGAACGCGGTGCTGCAATCGGATTTAAATATACTGGTTCTGAGGAATTAACAGCAGATGCTGTTGTATTTATGTCTATTACGGAAGCGGTGGCTTATGTCATGAACAAAGTATATCAACACAGAACAATGCCGACTGTAGTTTCAAATATTCCTACCATCAGGTTCTCCTGCCGCGATAGATGGTATTCGTTTATTTTTGCTGAAAGAGTTGACCTGAGCATGGAAATATTTTGTGCTCTCTCAAGAGATGCATGTTTCTCTATAGAGAGTGAATATGGTAATATTGTTGATTGGGAACAATATGTTACGTTAATGCTCGATTTGTGTCATGGACTGCCTATTATGGATTTTAAGATCAATGATAACAGCTTTAATCTATAAGGTTTTATGAATGGTCTTGACATAAAAAGTTCCATTATAGATTTTCTTTTGAATCATTGAGCTCTTTTCAGAATTGATTGTATTTTTTGCATATGCTAAGATCGTGCGCGGTGAATGTATTGATATATCGCAGTGAGTAGAAGCAATGCTTCAAATGATCGGTCTACGTTACCTTTTTCTGATATTTTTATGCGGCGGCGGATCTGCCGTTGATGCGGGAAATACTCCTGCAGTTGGTCATATTGTTGTAGAGAATGCATCACGTAAATCAGATGAAATTCATGAACGCCGGTGTCGTGATATGAGTTTGCCGGATCATGTTTCAAACAGATGGCGTTTTCATTCATTCAATAATAACTATCATGCTGCTGCGGTAGCACTTTTTAATGGCTCAACAACATGCGCTTCATGGAGCATTGCAGATTATCGCAGAGCATTGCAGATTATCGCAATGCATTATATTCAGCATATGGGCAGATGATTCAATATGGATATGTCGTATCACCGACATTGAAAGCGTGTTGTCGATATGATGATTATGCCGTGTATGTTGATGATGCCCATTTGGAGCGCGTGTCTCAGCAGTGGAAATTGTATGAATATGAAAACTTCCGTCAGTTTTTACGAAAATTGCCCGATTATGACCGCTATATTTCTGGAGCATATGATTATGTGCAAAAAAATCCTCGAACGCAACATAAATTTTCTCGTGAAGCATATTGTTATCTGAGTTCAGAGTATTACACAATTAAAAAGCGTCAGGAGCTCCAAGAGCGACAATTACAGCAAGAGAAATTGGCAAAAGAACAGCACCAGCGTGAGCAGGAAGCATTGCAACAAGAACGCGCTCAGCAGCAGGTGATACAGACAACGTATCAAGAGCATGCGGAAGAGATTGATCATGAACAGGGTGATTGGCATGAACCGTGTGATGTGTATGGTCACTATGGTCTGGGAGATGGAGTACGCCTTGAAAAACGTATCGATGCTTTGCGCGAAATTAACAACTCAGGAGCGGTGTATACTCGCACACAACACAATCTTGATGCGGCGGTTGCTCAATTATTACAATTATCTGGCTATAACGAGGGTGATTACAAAAGTTGTTATGGTAATCAACTGCAACAGGTGGTCCATGGCGAGTGCCTTGATATCCTCGGTCACGTTGCATCACCAGCGACACCGTTGATCATTGAGAAAGATGTTGTTGTTGATTGTGTTGATGCTGTACGTGAGTACAATCAATCTGGTCTGGTGCACAAAGCGTGCCAAGTGGCTGATATGTGCTGGTCGATGCTCGATCACAGTAGAGCAGTACTTGCAGATATTGCTTCACGTGTTGCAGTACATTCACCCGATGTCATTTCACATGTTGCTGCAGGAGTTCAGGAAATTGTGCTGCATCCTGCTCAATATATTGATGCCGTTGGTGATGGCATTGGAAAAGGTTTATATTGTGCCGTGACAGATATTTTCAACCATCCCGTTCAAACCGTGGCGTATGCTGTTGCAGGGCAATATATTCTTGAATATCATCTGAGCAAGGTTTTCTTCGATTTATGTAATATCAGCATCATGGCGCTCTTAGATCGTGATCGAGCACGCAAAAAGTGGGATGACTACATTGTAACCCTCACCACTGTTATCAATGCAATTACTGCTAAAAAAACTACTCTACGCGAGGCAATAGAGAACGGCACCGCATTCGCTGTTGCTTGGAAAGCACAGGGAAAACTGCTCGATGGAATGGGAAATCTGTATCGCAGTGTGAAAGATAAAGCTTTGGAATGGATCCGCAACAATCCCCTCGCAGATCCTGAACGGTACATGATGACTTCTGACGGTAGGTTAATGCAAGCAGCGAATAATGTGCATTTTGAGCCGCTGAAAGATGTTCCACACGGATCGTCGCAAAAAGTGCTACAGTTTTCCGAGGAAGCGATCGAAGCATCAGTAAGGTGGGCAATGCATGATAATAAGATTGATCATATCTTTAAGAATGTTGGCCATAAACTTGAGCCATTGCTCGAGAAAATGAATTGTGACAAAGAACAGCTTGTCTCTGAGGTTATTCGAGAGCTAGTTGCGAATCATATCTTGCCGATTAAAGATAAGTTTGAGGATTTTCCTATTCATTTTGCTGGATATACCATTCATGTAAGGGGTATCGTTCATGAAGGAATTGTGAAGCTTGGAACATTTTTTATACCATAGGGGAAGAGTATGCATTGGAAAGAAAAGGTAAGAATATTGGAGCAACAGGATGATTTCGACGTTGCTATATTTTTTCTTGAGAGAGTGATTAAAGAGCATCCCGAAGATGTCGATGCATATATTTTTATACTCTTTCGTTTGATGGATACAATTGTAGAACATGCATGTCACTTTTCTAATGTGTCTCAAACGCCGGTGAGTGATATTAAGAAGGAATATTACGATTCAAAGGAAGATTACTACGAAAGCCTTGCAAGAAAATACTTCAAAGAAGGATATGCTAAATTCTCCGAGAATGCCGACTTTCTTTTTTATGTGGGTATAACTGCTGTTATGTCAGAATGGTATTTTGGCATTGATAGAAAAGATTACGAAAAAATGCTTGATGAAGCGGGGGGGATTGATCCGGATAATTTGATATATAAATACCTCTATTATCGAGATCTTGATCAAACGATAGTAAATAATAAGAGGGAAGCTGTAGAGTATGCAAATATTGTACTCAGTGAGAATTCTCTTATTAAAAAGGCATTGATTAATAAAGGTGCGGTTGGCGAATATTGGTTAGGAATATTAACATATTGGAGCAAAGAAATGTTGGGATTACCTATTAAATAAAAACAATTACGGATGGTCATCAGAGTGCTAGATCTTCAATATGTATGCTGTTATTGCAGTGAGGGTATCGAGTCAGACAAAATTAATCCTTGTGGCGTTAATATTTTGATAAATATCGATAAACCGAAAGAAAAACAGGATAATCAAACATTTTGGTGTCGCGTTGAGTGTTTTAAGCAGCGATTCACCCCAGATGAGAGGTTATTGTGTTGTTGATATTATGGAAGATTATGATAGTGAATCAATGAATTGGAAAGAAAAAGTAAAAATTTTGGAATAGCACGATGATTTTGATGGAGCGAAAGTTTTTGTTAAAAGATTTGGTCAAAAGTATAATATGTTAATCTTGAGCGAGTCAACGTCGTGTTGAGTGATATGGGAATGGAAAGGATGAAAGCATGTCAGATATCTATATTGATGCTCTTCTTGCTGCAGAAGCAAACGAAGAATCAGTGCGTATGCTGCTTGAGCGTGGTGCTCATTTGGGATTGGGCTATATGCATAGAAATGTGCAAGAAGGGATTGGGTTTATTCCAGCTGAGCAAGCTATCCATATTGTTGCTCAAGATCTCAGATGGGTGTTGAAAAATCCTGAAGACTTTTCTGCAATGGCGCATCTAGAAATTAAAGCTCTTTCAACCTATGCATCGGTAATGTTAAGCGAATATGACAAGAGGTTTCTTGTTTCGCTCCGGCCAGCCGCTGCGTATTGGATGAGTTCCACTGACGACGATATGATTGATCTTGATGCTTACCGCGATTTATTAATCGACTGGTGTCAGGATTTTTCTATCATTGATATCAAAATACTCGATCGATATGAATAGGAGCACCATATGCTATCTCTTGGACCATTAATTACGGTTTTTTTCTTGTTATATTATGTATTTTTCAAATGGCTCCCTCGGTTTTTTCTTTTCGCTGCTGATAAAATATATGAGCTGTATACGGGAGAAAAACCAAAGTATAAGTATGTGCGAAAGCACGAATATCAGATTCGTATCCCCATTGTGACAGCGACGCATTTTTGTATGGTAAAGGAATTGAACCTCGATTCTTGGGGTAAGCAAAATGATAAATTACGTGATCTTGTGATTCAGTGTTCTTTTTTCAGCAAAGTTGCAGCACGAAATGGTAAAAAAGGAATGCTTATTACTAAAGATTCGATTCCTCAGGAATTGAGCTGGCTTCGAGAAGAGATCCTTAAGACGGGAATTGAGCTGAAAGAAAATTTTTAACGTAAGATGGGTACTAACGTGTCTTCGAGATTATGCAGGAATAAGATTTTGAGTAATAGTGGTTTGTTTGGTGTGAAAAAAATATGCAATCAAAATTCCTCTATTCAAACAAAAATCCCCGTATCAGACGTGTTACTTTTGGATCATATGCACTATTGTTTTGGCTGCGAGCAAAGGTGTTAAATAATGTAAGTAGTTCAATTCGTGATTCCACTTGTTGTGCTTTTTGCGCCCTATCAATAAAAGGTTTATAGAGCGTATCAAAAATATGGTCTCCATCGCTTGCAATAACTCCTGTAGCCGCAATAGCTCCGTAACCGACTAATCTAAGTCTTCTAAAGTTTTGGCTTAGTGACTGTTGTTGGACTGGTAAACAGCCGATCGTGGTAAAAGTTGCCAAAAAGAATATTTTATATGATACACGCATAATCATCTCAATCAACTCAAATACATTAATATATCCTTAATTATATAAAGATATATTAAAAAAGCCATTTGCCGGAGTGTTTTTATGAAAATAATCATGTTTGAAGTGTTCATTTAAGCGTCGTAAATTACCAACTATTCTTCCACCATAAGAGACCGCCTTCACTGTTGCGCAACTGGTCAAGAGCTTTTACGACTATGCGTTGTAGTTTCAGAAATATTTTCAAGAATTGTATGATTGTTTCGCTGTTAGCTAGGGATACGTAACTCCTGCGCAAGTTTGAGAATCTGTTCGTGATACTGTGGATATGTTTGTACATCAGACTGTTCCAGCAAGGCATCGATAATTTCAACAATGGTATCAACATGAGCAAGCGTGAATCCTCGGGTAACCATAGCGGCTGTTCCTAAGCGAATACCACTCGTAATCCAGGGTTTGCGCGGATCGTAGGGAATGCAGCTGCGACTGGTAGTAATACTGTTCAGCGCTAAAAGATTTTGCGCGGTTAACCCTGTATGCTTCGTTGATTGCAAGTCGATGATAAAAAGATGGTTATCAGTTCCTCCCGATACAATGCGATACCCTCGTTCTTGAAAACGTTTCGCCATATACTGTGATGTTGCAATGACCTGTTTTTGATATTCAATAAATGACGGTTGCAGCGCTTCATGAAAACAGACCGCTTTTCCGGCAATAACGTGCATCAAAGGACCGCCCTGTGAACCGGGCATAATGGCACGATTCAGTGCATCTGCCAATGATATGCCGGTATGCGTCGTTGTTCGTCCTGTCATCATAAGTCCGCCACGAGGGCCACGTAGTGTTTTGTGTGTGGTACTGGTTACAATGTCTGCATAAGCAATGGGTGAAGGGTGCAGCCCCGCTGCAATAAGGCCTGCGATATGGGCAATGTCTGCAACAAAATAAGCACCTACCGATTCTGCAATGCGCGAAAACCGTTCAAAATCGATGATTCGTGAATAGGCAGATGCCCCAGCAATAATAAGCTTTGGTTTATGTTCTTGGGCAAGGCGTTCGATTTCATCATAGTTGAGCAGTTCAGATTCCCGGTCAACGCCATATGAGACAGCTTTAAACCATGATCCTGATATATTAACTGAATGGCCATGGGTTAAGTGTCCACCATGCGCCAGTGACATGCCCAAAATAGTATCGCCGGGCTTCAAAAGGGCACAGTAAGCTGCTAGATTGGCCGATGACCCTGAATGGGGCTGTACATTGACATACTGCGCCTCGAAAAGCTTCTGGCATCGCGTAATGGCAAGTGATTCAACCTGATCAATGATTTCGCAGCCTGCATAATAACGATGATCCGGGTATCCTTCGGCATATTTGTTAGTCAGAACTGAACCGGTTGCTTCCCCGTACTGCAAAAC
>Ga0206848_1249_pt1 | contig 10498 bp, 9 predicted proteins | sample Alteio_BWOrgCont_18_FD_152635 | JGI IMG/M metagenome (GOLD analysis project Ga0206848, IMG submission 152635) | Enriched cells from forest soil in Barre Woods Harvard Forest LTER site, Petersham, Massachusetts, United States -... | ecosystem: Environmental > Terrestrial > Soil > Temperate forest > O...
TACCGGTAATCATTATCCTCTACCTGTTGGGAATAACGCGAGTTCATAATCAGGGTGTGGAAAGTAAACTCGTCGGCGCCCCACGACCATTTCAAAAAACGTTTAAACTTTGGGTGAGTATTCACATAGTTCATCACATACATGGCACAATCGGGCGTTAATGTCCAATAAGCCGAGTTACGGCCGTAAAAACGAATGTTTGTAGGTGGCTTGCGTTTAATTAAGAAGTTAACCAAACGCTGTACCCAATAGCGGCCTTTAAAGGATTTATCGGTAAAATGGAACCTTTCTATACGCGCAAAAGCCTCGTCCCATTGCGTTTCAAAATCCCAGTGTTTAATTAATTGCTTGCCCGCTTTTTGGGCTAAAAAAGCGCTAATATCATCAGCTGATTTTACGGGATAATCCTGCCCGCTCATGATGATAATATGGTCATATTCAATACCCGATGCCGCTATTTCCCTTAAACATTTAAATGAAGCTTCAACAACGGTAAAGCCTGCCCAATTAGCATCAAGGCGGTCCTTAACATAGGTAACGTTCGGCAGGTTTAACAACTCGCTATGTGTTTCCAGCTTTACTTTTTTATCAAGATGGATGTAAAAATCGAAATCGCCATTATCCAGCTTCTTAACCATGCGGGAAGTTAAAGCCACAGAAGTATGGGTTACAATTAAACAGGCAAAACGCATAGCTATAAATTATACGATAATATTTTGATTGCCCAATATACCCTTTATGTGCCTAATAGAAAACTATAGCTTAAAACTTTTACAATGTATAAACCAGGATTACCGCTCGAGCAAGCAATCTGCCAAAAAAGGTGCCAGGTACATAATACGCGAAGCATTTTCGAGGTGCCAGAAGTGTATGCGCTTGTTCATATTGCCGCCCAGCAGCGGCCCAATTACATACAGGTTAGGCGCAGCTTCAAATTTTTCGGTTACATAAAAGCCTTTGCCCGATAAATTAGGCGCGGCAATTTTGTTATGTACCAGGTTGTAAATAAGCCTGCCTGCCGATTCATCGAGGTTATTGGAGCCGGTGCAGTTAATAATTACTTTAAAAGGTGCAGGGTATAGCTTCTCCGCACTGCTATCCGTATCGGTATAGTGCAATATGCCGCCTGTTGGGGCGGGTTCGACATAATTATATCCACCTTTAAGTAAAATTAGTTTCTCCAGTTCAATCAGTTGTGCAGCGCCGCCTTTATAATCCTTACCCGAACGCCTGAACAGGTTGCTTAACTGCATGCCGTATATACCTAAAAATTGCTTTTTGGCATCCTCGTCCAAAGCCTGCAACAGCTCTATGGTATAACCAATAATCCTATCAATATAGGCAACAATTACTCCATCCTTTACGGCAGGCGTTAAATCGGCCATAGCTGCCGCCACCAGCGATTGGATGTTGTAATTACCTTCGGTTTTAACGCGATCGAGGTTGGGGCAGGGGTAATCATCCAGCTTTTTGTTGATAATATGATAGGGCAGCAAGCCGCTGCGCGAAATTACTACCAGTTTATTAATAAGGCTGGTGACCGTAGGCAGGCCTGCAAGCAGGTATAAAAACTCAATGCTGCTGGCGTTGGAACCTATTACCAGTACATTTCTTTCGTTTTCTTTCGCCGCTGCAAGCGCACCGGCAAGTTTATTTAAGTTGATTTCCGCGCCGGGGCTGTACAGGTCGTTTATATAAGTTATCCCGGTACCGGGGGTAAAAACTTCGCCAAAACCTTTAACCGGCGCCGATCCTGTGGCTATGATTACTTTTTTGGCGGTTATAGTGCCTGTAGTTTTATCTTCATTTTCATAGATAACCTGGTATAGGTTGTTTTCACCAGGTTTTGTATCAATGGCTTCAGAATTTATTAAATTAATTTCGGCGAGGTTTTTTTCTTTAATCGTTTTTAATAAACCCAGGAATATTTCATGAAAATATTTGCCAAAAATAAAACGCGGCATGTACACATCCTTCCAGTTTTCACGTTCTATTGCTTCGCCATTTCTATTGAGCCATTGCTTAGCGGTCAGGCCGCCTTTTTCTGTATATAAAGCAATCAGCTCAGCTTTATTCTGCTTAAACCATTCAAAAAACTTGAGCCCTTTTTCTTCGTCAGTAAAAAAATCGGCTATAGAAGTCATGGTAAGCGCGTTAACCGATGAGCGGCTGCCATAGGGTATGCCCAGCCAAAACTCGTGATGCTTTTCGATAACAGTTATGGATAGGGGTTTTTGTAGCGGTGCGTCAATTAGCCTGGTAAACACTTCGGTAAGTGTAGCCGTGCAGGCTATGCCGCTGCCGATAAAAACCAGGTCGACCGTTTGCATGGCTTAAAATTTATTTAAGGCATCAATTACCTGCGCTACCTCATCTTCGGTATGGCAAAAAGAGCAGGGGATGCTCAGGGTAGTTTCATGTATCTCCTCGGCAATGGGGTACGAGTGTTTCATGCCTTTTGTGCCTTCCAGCGCTTTTTGCTTATGCGGCGGCACAGGGTAATGTATAACAGTTCCGATGCCTTTTTTTAATAGATATGCCTGTAAATCGTCGCGCTTTTCGTGCCTGATATTGAAGATGTGGAAAACATCATAGTAATCGGGATTGTGTACAGGCAAAATAAATTTGCCGCGCAGGTTATCAAAATACATACGCGCCAGTTTATTGCGGTGGGTGTTCATTTTATCAAGGTGTGGTAGTTTTGCGCTTAAAAACGCGGCCTGCATTTCATCAAGTCGGTTATTAAAGCCTAAAATATCATTGTAATATTTACGCTCGGAGCCATAATTACGCAATTGCATCAGCGTATGCTTGTACTGCTCATTTTCACAGATAACGGCGCCGGCATCGCCCAGGGCGCCAAGGTTTTTTGTAGGATAAAAACTAAATGCGCCAAAACCGCCAAATGTACCCGAAAGCTTGCCTTTATAAGTAGCGCCATGGCTTTGCGCGCAATCTTCTACCAGCACCAGTCGATATTTATCTATAAGCGCGGTTATGGGCTCCATATCGCAGCATTTGCCGTATAAATGCACCGCCATAATGGCTTTGGTGCGATTAGTTATAGCTTCTTCAATTTTTGCAGGGTCGATATTATAGGTTGCGATGTCGGGTTCAACCAACACGGGTGTTAACTGGCAGGCCAAAATGGCTAAAATGCTGGCTATATAAGTGTTTGATGGCACAATAACCTCGCTGCCTGCCGGGAAATTGCATGCTTTTAACGAAAGTATAAGCGCATCCAAACCGTTTGAAACGCCAACGCAGTAGGGTAGCGAATGGTAGGCGGCAAATTCCTTTTCAAAAGCTTCCAGTTCATCGCCCAATATATAATGGCCTTTATCAAGCACTTTGGTAAACCTTTCGTGAAATTTATTTACGAAGGGGGCATTTAAGCGCTTGAGGTTTTCGTACGGGATCATATACTTATTGCTTAGCTAAAGCTTAAGGGTTCGTAAGCATAATCTTTAGGGTCGTAATTGGTTGATGCCATGCCCATCAGTACCGCATCGGGGCTTAAATTATACATTACATGCCAGTCGCCAATTTCCATTAGCAGCACTTGCGAGGGCGTGTTTAAAAAATATTCCTTTTTTTCGCGGCCGTTATCAATTAGTACGGTAAAGCTGCCATGCATGCATATCAACCCTTCAACAGTTTCAAAATGCCGGTGGCCGCCACGGTTTAATGATTCATTTACATTGTAGATATAATACAGCCTTTTTATATCAAAAGGCAATACCTTATCGATAGAGTTAAGCGATCCGCGGGGGTCGGTAAAAGTTTTTAGTTCAATTAGGTACGCCATTGTTACTTAGTATCATTATACTCATCAAGCATATCCAGTACATGTGAATCAACATCCTGGTTAAATTTTCGCCCGAGAATATTATCAGTTGCTATTATTTTATCAAAGTCTTCGGTTATCAGCAATTTAGGGTGACTGCCCCCGCCCGACCAATCAATATACCTGTAATTTTCATTAATCACACTATTGCGGTAGTGCGAGTTAAGGATAATGGTTTGAAAAATAAACTCATCGCTGCCCCAGGTATATTTTAAAAAGCGGTTTAATTTAGGGCGGCTTTTAACGTAGCTCATCACATATAAGGCACAATCGGGGGTTAACGTCCAAAAGGTAGAGCTGGTGCCGTAAAAACGCAGGTTGGTGGGCGGCCTGCGCCTTACCAGGGCGTTAATTATACGCTGCAGCAGGTACCTGCCTTTAAAGCCCTTATCCGTAAAATGATATTTGTTTATGCGGGCAAAAGCCTCGTCCCATTCGGTTTCAAAATCCCAGTGCTTAATTAATTGTTTGCCGGCAAACTGCTTTAAAAAATTGCTGATATAATCGGCAGATTTTAAAGGATAATCCTGCCCGCTTAATAAATTGATAAACGCGTATTCCCTGCCCGATTCTATAATATCCCTGATGCCGTTAAACGAAGCCTCAACAACGGTGTAGCCTGCCCATTTAACATCAATACGGTCTTTAACAAAAAATACGTTAGGGTAATCAAATAAATCTTTGTGGCTTTCCAGCGGCAGTTTTTTATCAACGTGTATGTAGAAGTCAAAATCGCCGTTGTTAAGCCTGTCAATCAGTCTTTTGGTTTGCTGCGGCGAGGTGTACGTAACAATTAAACAGGCAAAACGCATTGGTAACCAGATTTAAGTGAAATTAAGGTTCTCTAATATAAAATACTTTATTAGCATTTAAAGCTTTTATGTTTATTTTTTAATTAGTAAAAACAGCCGGTTAATTAATGATTAAAAAACAATTTCCCATTGCGAAAGTGTATGCTATTAAATGCTGTTTTTTAAAGAATTAAGCAACAGTTTGCCTGTTAAAGAGGAATATGGCTGATTTATAAAAGCAAAGATAATTCGCAAGTGTAGGTATCAACATCATCTGAGATGGTAAGGTTATACTTGCCGGGGTAAAGTAAATCGAGCCGGCGCTTAACATTATTAAGGCCGATACCGCCCATGCTATCGCGGTTGCTGTTGTGCTTTTTATTTTGCGCGTAAAAATACAGGTGTTCTTCAGCCACATCAATTAACAAGCGGATGGGCGATACCGGGTCATTTGCCACGCCGTGTTTAAAGGCGTTTTCGATAAAAGCAATGAGCAATAAGGGCACAATTTGCTCATCGGCAACCTTACCGCTCACTTTAAAATCGATATATGATTTTTTGCCGAACCTTATTTTTTGCAGGTCGATATAGTTTTGTAAATATTGCAGCTCTTTAACCAGCGATACTTTATTATCGTTACACTCATACAACATGTAGCGCATAATTTCTGATAGCTTGAGGATAGCTTCGGGCGTGGTTTCCGAGCGCTGGTAGGCCAGTGAATAAATGCTATTGAGCGAGTTAAATAAAAAGTGCGGGTTTATCTGCGATTTTAGGAATGACAGCTCGGCAGTAAGCCGCTGGTTTTCCAAATCGCGCTGGATGCGTTCGTTCAAAAACCAATCATTAGTAAATTTAAGTACGATGCTTAAAAATATAAATATGAGGCTGGTAATTAAGGTGCTTACAAAGTACGACCAAAAGCTAATCTCCTCTTTCATGTGCACCAGCACATATTGCTTAAACATTAGCCCCACGCCATATTTACCCAACCCGAAAATGATAATGGTGATACCGATTACCAGGGCATAAATACTGTACTTTTTTTTATCTAAAAAAGCGGGAATAAACACCAGGAAGTTTAAGTAAAACAAGCCAATGTTAATAGCGGGATATAGTAGAAACAGGATAAGTAATTGGCTACTACCCATTTTTATATCGTTATGCACTATATACACAAACAGTGTTATCAGGCTTAACCAAAAAAATATATGCCAGAATATTTGCCAGCCGATTTTCATTATCTCAAATGTAATATTTTGAGGCAGTTATTGCTCATATTTTATATGTAGATATACGTTTTACCGATGAACAGGCAAAAATAGGCTATCAACGGTTAATACAGATATATAGGCGTTCGTCTATAAATTAGGGGTATTGGTCTAAATCTTTTTAGTGAGCGGGATAATTAATATTCCTTTGTACTATCAAATCACTCACAATGAAAAAGTTAATTACTAAATCAAATCCATTTGTACTGTTGCTGGTCCCGGTAATGTTCGCGTTAATTATAGGCGTTAGCTACCAATTTCAACAAAAAACAAATGAAATGGCATGCAACACCAGGCATGCAACCTCGTTATTTTTTAAAGGGGTTAGCTTAGTTAAAACAGTTTGCTCGATTAGTAAGGATAATTTGTGGTAAGATCCGCATTAATTCCAAAATAATTCCCATGTAGAGACGCAATATTTTGCGTCTCCCGCGTTTATTACCGCTGATATATTATCTGCACTTCTTTTTCCTCCCCGAGACGCAAAATGTTGCGTCTCTACATAAAAAAAATATTTTATATCTCCCCTTTCTTTCGCCATATTCATAATTTAATATATGGACGATAAATTTAAAAGCAAATATCGAATACCATCAACCAGGCTATCCGATTGGGATTACAGCTCATACGGTTTATATTATATCACAATTTGCACTAAAAACCGCATACATTATTTTGGCGATATTGTTCGTGGTGAGGAGACGCAAAATATTGCGTCTCTACGGAAAAACATTATTTCTGAGGAGACGCAAAATATTGCGTCTCTACGGGGAACCGTGATTGGTGAGGTTGCTTATAATAATTGGCTCGAAATATCAAATCATTTCCCATTTATAGAATTAGATGAGTTTGTGATAATGCCTAATCATATACATGGCATCCTCCATATAAACATCCCTGAGAAAATTAATTGGGAGGTGAATAAATTTGGTAGCCAAAGTCAAAATCTGGCATCTGTAATAAGAGGGTATAAAGTATCGGTCAAAGCATATTCAACCATAAATAATATTGAATTTGCATGGCAGCCACGATATTACGACAGGATAATTCGCGATAGAAAAGAATATATTAATATACGAGATTATATATTTAATAATCCTGAACAATGGTTATTGAATGGTGATAATGAAGACAATTTATATCTACCGTAGAGACGCAATATTTTGCGTCTCCCGCGTTTATTACCACTGATATATCATCTGCACCTCTATATCCTCCCAGGAGACGCAAAATATTGCGTCTCTACATAAAAATATCCTCCTACCTTATAGGCTTCGGAAACACGGGCAAACTTTCGTGCCCATCGGCATCTACCGATTGTACCGCAAACAAGTAATTATCTTTTGAATAACTGAGGGTGGCAGTAGTATCGGTTACATAAAATTTCTTTTCCCAATAGGGGCTTATGGTTTCACGCATCAGCACATAATAAGCCACGGGTTTTTTGCCGGTTTTAGGCGCATCCCATTTTAATATGGTTTTATTGGTTAAGCCGCTGGTTACTATTCCCACATTTTCGGGTTCGGCGGGGGCCAGGGCAAGGTTGGCCAGTACGCTCAGGTTCATGCGGGCAACTTTTTGCACATAGTTAAAATCAACAAAATCGGGCAGGTCGCCGTAGTTTATGCCATTTTCTGTGCGTACGTCCTGGTGCTGGCGGGTAAAATCTTCGTTCATTTCGGTAAACCTTACTGCGGTAAAACCCTGCGCCAAAAAGGGCAGATGGTCGCCACCGCGTAAATAGCGGTCGCGGCGGTATATGAGTTTTACATCCAGCTGGTCGACATAACGTTCGGCGGTTTCTTTTACATAGCGGGCCAGCTCGCGCGAGGGGCTGTCATTTTCGCCACCCAGGGCAATAAGGCCTGCTACCTGCTTGGCATTGATGGCAGCAACAGAGGGCACGCCTTCGCTAAACACACGCACGCTGCGGTTATCTTTTAAATCGGTTTCCATGCCATGGGTGTTGCCTACTATATCATTATTAAGCATGGCATCTACATTCCAGTTTTCAGCCTTTGCCCGTTTAGCCACATTGGTAGAGCCGTACAAGCCCTGCTCCTCGCCAACTACCGACATAAATATAATCGTCGCGGGAAACCGCCTTGTGGCCATTACCCTTGCCAGTTCCATAGATACCGCGGTGCCCGAGGCATCGTCATTAGCGCCCGGCTCAACCGCGTTGGGGTTCATTACATCCGTAACCCGCGAATCATAATGGCCCGATACAATGTAAACCCGTGTATCGTTAGGGTCGGTACCTTTTAAAATGGCCAGTACGTTTTTAAGCTTTACAGGCTTATCTATCCGCTCGCCTTTGGGCTGGGTAAAAGTATCAAACTGTACCACCATCCTGCCGCCCGATGCCCCGGCGTATTCTTCCATTTGCGCCTTTATCCAGTTACGCGCCGCGCCGCTGCCTGCGGTTTTGCTGGTGGTATCGCTTAGGGTATGGCGGGTTTTAAAAGTTACCAGTTTGCGTATGTTGGCCTCAATATTTTTAGCCGATACTTCATTAACCATTTGCTCAATAGCAGTGTCCTGCTTAATGGTTGTTTGTGCCGATGCCTGTAAAACAAACAATACAGGGATAAACAGGATTAAATATTTCATTTTTAAGGTTTTGATAATTGAAGTGATAACACCATTACGTTTTGTGCCTGCTTTAAGTTGCTTACAATATAGCGTAGCTAATACACTGCACTACTAAAATACAATATTCTTTAAAGCTATATAAAACAAAACGCATTAATCATAACTTTAGGCTATATGCTGCCATTACTTATCTCGTCACAAATCCGCGAAGCGGATGCCTATACTATTGCCCATGAACCCATAAGTTCGGTTAATTTAATGGAGCGGGCGGCTAAGGCTTTTGTGGGTTGGTTTGTAAATCATTTCCCGGATAAAAAACAGCCTGTTTCGGTGTATTGTGGCACGGGCAACAACGGCGGCGACGGGCTGGCTATTGCCAGGATGCTGCACGACCATCATTACAAAGCTATCAACGTTAAAATAACCCGTTTTTCGGATAAGGCATCGGATGATTTTAATGCCAATTTGAAAAAACTGCAAAAAACTGTACAGGTAACCGAAATAAAGCCTAAAGATGAACTCCCTGCCGAGGAAAGCGATATATTAATTGATGCCATGCTGGGCAGCGGCCTAAACAAACCCTTAAAAGGCGATTATTTAAAGTTAGTTAAGCACCTTAACCAATTACAAAAAACGGTTGTAGCGGTAGATGTGCCTACCGGTTTTTTTACTGAGGGTGTGATTGATGCCGATGTTACCGTTTTAAAGGCCGATTTAGTTATCACTTTCCAGCAGCCGAAAATTAACTTTTTGCTGACCGAATCGGGGCCGGTTATTAATTGCTGGGAGGCGGTGAATATTGGTATTGATGAAGGGTTTTTGCGCTCGCTAAATTCGCCGTACCAGTTTGTGGAGGAGAAGGATATTCGCAAAATGATTAAACCGCGCCATAAGTTTAGCAATAAAGGTACTTACGGACATGCTTTAATGGTAGCCGGGCAGGCTAAAACTATGGGTGCTGCTTTGCTTTGCGCTTCGGCATGCGCGCAGGCGGGTACGGGTTTAACAACAGCCTGCATACCCGAAAGCGGCCTTACCGCCTTAAATAGCTATATGCCCGAAATTATGGCCGTTATACGCCAGGGCGATGATTTGCCCGAAATAAAATGGGAACAGTTTACCGCCATGGGCATAGGCCCGGGTTTAGGTAATGATGAAAGCTCGCTGGCATTGCTGGTATATATTTTTACCAATTATAAAAAACCGGTAGTTATTGATGCCGATGCCCTCAATTTAATAAGTGAGCATAAAGAACTTTGGGCTTTGATACCCGAGGGCAGCATTTTAACGCCACACATGAAGGAGTTTGACAGGTTGTTTGGCGAACATAAAAGTTGGTGGGGGCGCCTGCAAACGGCTATCGCCAAAGCTAAAGAGCATAAAATATGTATTGTACTTAAAAACGATTATACCATAACTGCCACGCCTGATGGTAAGGCCTATTTTAACTCCACCAGTAACGCGGCTATGGCCAGTGGGGGTATGGGCGATGTGCTTACGGGAATTATTGCCTCATTGCTGGCGCAGAAATATACACCGGCTGAGGCTTGTATTATTGGTAATTATGTACATGGTAAGGCAGGGGATGAGTTGGCACTACCCAACCGCATGAATGTGGTTTTGCCCGGCCGCATTGTGGCGCAGTTGCCGCTTACCATGGCAAAATTAAAGCCATAAAAAAAACGGTTGCAAGTATCATACAACCGTTCTTAACTATTAACTGATCTTATAAAGAACAAAATACTCTATTTTAATATGTACATAAGACGCTTAAAGCGTAATATAGTTACAAACGAATTAAGAGAAATGTTTAGTACAGGATGAGTTGTGTTTAACCTTTTTTAACAGATATGTTACTTTGCGCTGATTAAAGCATCCGTATAACCACCATCTGGCTCATGGTAGGGTTGATGCTGCCACCACGCGGTTCAAGGGTTACCGCGAAGGCTTGCGCTGCGGAAATGGATTTCATAATCTTCATGTCGGTACTATCG
>Ga0206848_1250_pt1 | contig 10472 bp, 11 predicted proteins | sample Alteio_BWOrgCont_18_FD_152635 | JGI IMG/M metagenome (GOLD analysis project Ga0206848, IMG submission 152635) | Enriched cells from forest soil in Barre Woods Harvard Forest LTER site, Petersham, Massachusetts, United States -... | ecosystem: Environmental > Terrestrial > Soil > Temperate forest >...
CGAGTTTTGCTGCGGTCCAATCTGAGAGAATGTCTCCGGACCTTCTTCATTTTGAGTTCTCCCCAAAAATCCGGTTGGCAGAAAATTGCCCGGCGCATCCGTGTTCCGCTCGGCTTCGCTGTTGCAACCATCTTTCTGATCTTCGCCGCACCCAGCCCACATTCGCTGCTCTGGGGCCTGCCGCTGGTGCTCGTAGGCCTTTGGCTGCGAGGCTACGCTGCCGGCTACGTCAAAAAGAATTCCGAGCTCACCCAGACCGGCCCTTACGCCTATACGCGCAACCCACTCTATCTTGGCTCCATGTCGCTTGCTGCGGGCTTCGCCATCGCCGCCGGAGGCATCTCAGCCAGCCGCTGGTGGCTGTTAGTTCTGCTCCTCGCAATGTTCCTGGCCATTTACATCCCCACCATCCTCTCGGAGGAGGCATTCCTCCGCACCACCTTCCCGGATTTCGACGACTACGCGCGCCGCGTCCCAAGGCTTCTGCCACGGCTGACTCCAGCCCGCTCTGCTGCGTCTAACCAGCAGGCGGGGCGATTTGCGCCGGAACGGTACCGCCATCATCGCGAGTACAATGCTGCTATAGGCTCAGTCGCGATTTATGCGGCTCTGGCGCTGCGAATGTGGCTCAGCCATAGGCTCTAAGGCAAGTTTCGGGGCAAGGGAGAAAGTGAATTTGAAGCTTGCATCCTGTATCTTCCCGCTGCTTGGGCTTGCCTTCGTGAGCAGCGCGGCGACAGCGCAAATTTTTGGCCCCAAACCTGCACCCCCACAGCGGCCCATCCCTACCCTCGCTGCACCCACCGCCGGTTTTACCTACCCCCAGCACGAAACCCTTACCTTCTCCGTCGATTGGCGCGTCTTCACCGCCGGCACAGCTGTCTTCCAGCTTGACCAGAACGGCACGGTTGAGAAAATCTCCGCCACAGCCGATTCCACCGGCGCCGTGAACATGCTCTTCCCCGTGGTTGACCGCTTCCAGTCCGGCTTTGACGTCCATACCGGCTGCTCCACCGGCTTCAACAAGCAGATCCAGGAAGGCCGCCGCAAAATCGCCAGCGAACTCAGCTTTGACTACCAGCATGGCAAGCAATCGCAGTATGAGCGCAACCTGGTGAAAGGCACGGCCACACGCAAAGACGCCAACGTACCCGCCTGTGTCACCGATTCCCTCTCTGCCATCTTTTACGAGCAGTCGCAGCCCATCAGCGTGGGCCAAACAACCTACTTCCCTCTCGCCGACTCCATGCGCACCGTCACCGTGGGCATGAAGGCCGAAGCCCGTGAAGAAATCAAGACACCCGCCGGCACCTTCCAGACCATCAAAGTAGAAGCAACCGCCGACGAAGGCGTGGTCAAAAACCGCGGCCACATCTGGATCTGGTATACCGACGATCCCCGCCACCTTCCTGTCCAGATACAGGCCAGGCTCTTCTGGGGCACCATCACTTTTCACCTGCAGTCCATTGAATTCAAGTAAGCGGAGATTCGCATGAGCAACGAACAGCCCTATAACGGCCCTTTGGTCACCATCGCAACCTTTCCCGAACCCGCCGAGGCCAACATGGCGCGCAGCGTTCTCGAAGGCGCCGGCATCTCCGTCTTTCTGAGCGGAGAAAACGCCAATAATCTCTTGCCGGTCGCCTTTGAATCGCAGCTCCAGGTGCGGGCAGAGGATGAATCCGCCGCTCGCGCGCTGCTGAACTCCGCTGAGACTGCGCCCGAATCGATGGAAGCCGTCACAGCAGCGGAGATCGCCGGCGAATCGACCCCGCAAAGCTAAAACAGCCTTCCAGTTGAAGCCGAAGCGCCAATCCATGTAAGTTGGTCACTGTCGCAGGCGCGGATGGCGGCCGGAACGCCAGGAATTTTGAACGTCCAAAAAACAGGGCCCGGTCCGCGAAAGCGCAGCCTGCAGGGCTGCTTCTGAAAGAAGGGAACAACATGAAATCACTCAGGATGAAATTTCTCGCCGCGTTCGCGGCCTTTGCACTCGCCGGCAGCACCGCTGCCCTTGCACAAACCGTCCCTGGCGCAGTCACCGTCAAGGGCCATGTCACGGACCCAGGCGGCATGCCCGTAACCAACGGCGAAATCCGCTTCACTAAAGACAAAGCCGCGGCCCCAAAAGACGCGCGCATGGTCAACGTCACGCCCGTTGACGGCAGTGGCAACTACGAGGCCAAGGATGTCGCCCCAGGCGATTACTTCGTCTACGTCTACCAGGCCGGCGTCACGACAGACCGCCAGGAACTAAAAGTCATACCCAACCAGAACGCCACGCTCGATTTCGATATGACCAGCGAGCGCTACATGAAGGACCTCTCACCCGAGCGCAAGAAAGAAATCGAAGACTACAAGAAGAACGCTGCAGCCGCGAACGCCGCGAATTCAGTCATCAACAACCTGAACAAGACGCTTGCCTCTGTACGCGCCGATCTGGCTGCCGCTGTGCCCACCAAGGCAGACGCAACCAAAGACGTAGCCGATATGAAAGCCGCAACCGACGCCAAGCCAGAAGAGAGCGTCCTCTGGATCGTCTACGGCGAAGCGCTGCTCGCCCAGGCAGACCACCTCGCTGCCGAGGACCAGAAGGCCGGCAAACTCTTCACAACGGACGATGCCACAGTCAAGTTCTACACCGACTCTGCCGCTGCTTATCAGAAGGGTGCAGACCTGAACGCTGCCTCCAAGAAGCCTCAGCCTGCCGATCAGGCCGTCGCTTACAACGCCATCGGCAATATCGACGGCAAGCTCGGCAAAGTGCCTGATGCTTCGGCAGCGTATGACAAAGCCGTCGCTCTGGATCCCACCAAGGCCGGCATGTACTACGGCAATGAAGCCATCGTGATGTACAAGGCCAGCCAGGCCGATGGCGCCATCGCAGCCGCGGATAAAGCCATCGCGATCGACGCCACGCGCCCCGATCCCTACTACATCAAGGCGCAGTCGCTGATCGGCAAGGCAACAATCGATCCCAAAACGCAGCTTCCTGTTCTGCCTCCCGGCTGTCTCGACGCTTATCAGGCATTCCTTTCGCTGGCTCCGCCTTCCGATCCGCGTGTCGCACAGGTCAAGGAACTGCTCGGCAGCCTGAACGTGAAGATCGACACCAGCTACAAGGCGCCTACTAACAAAAAGAAGTAACTCAGCTCACTTTCACGAAGCCCCGGCGCAATCATGGCCGGGGCTTCGTGCGTGAGAGAGAATAAAGGCCATGGCCGACCGTGTTTTCAGCTACGAGCAGGCGTTAGACGAAGTGCTAAAGCATGCTCGCGCTTTGGCTGCTCCATCTGCACAAGAACGTTTAGATTTGCTTGCGGCTCTCGGCCGTGTTCTCGCCGCACCTATCATTGCTCCACGCGACCATCCACCCTTCGACCGCTCCACGCGCGATGGCTACGCTGTGCGTGCAGAAGACTTGCACGCAGGACAAACGCTGCGCCTGATCGGCTCCATACGCGCCGGTGAATCCTGGAGCGGTGCGCCTCTCGCCACCGGTCAGGCCATCGAAATCATGACCGGAGCTCCGGTACCCGCAGGGGCTGATGCGGTTGTCATGCTGGAGCACGTTGTTGTTGAGAATGAAACTCTTCGTCTCAGCAAACCGCGCGCTGTTCATACAGGAGATCATGTCGTCGCGCGCGCCTCCGAGGCCCAGGCTGGCGATATTGTGCTTCCCGTTGGCCGTCGCGTTGGCGCTGCGGAAATTGCCGTAGCCGCCAGTTGCGGGGCCGCGCAGCTCGGCGTCTTCTCCCAACCCGCGGTCGCCATCATCGCCACTGGGGACGAGCTAGTCGAACTCAACCAACAGCCCGAACCCTGGCAGATTTACAACTCCAATACGCAAGCGCTCGCCGCCTTGTCGCAGCAAGTCGGAGCCAAACCACATCGCCTCGCAACTGCTCACGACAATCTTTCCGATCTTCGCTCCCGGCTCGCTGAAACTCATGACTGCGATCTCGTACTCTTCTCCGGCGGCGTCTCCGCCGGCAAGTTTGATCTCGTGGAGCAGTTGCTCCACGAGACTGGCGCTGAGTTCTTTTTCACCGGCGCAAAAATTCAACCCGGAAGACCCATCGTCTTTGGCCGCCTTCCGCGTGGAAAAGCATGGACCTATTTCTTCGGCCTGCCCGGCAATCCCATCTCCACGCAGGTCTGCTTCCATCTCTTCGTTGCGCCGCTGCTGCGCGCTCTTGCAGGCCAAACAGAAATCGCTCCGCGCTTCGCGGAAGCACGCCTCGCCGAACCCGTCCGCGCCAACGCCGACCTGACGCGATTCCTTCCTGCCGAGCTCACCAGCGCCTTCGACGCAGCCACCGTGAGTCTTGTCGGCTGGCAAGGTTCAGGAGACCTGGCCGCCAACGCTCGCGCCAATTGCTACTGCGTTCTTCCGCCGCGCACCGAAGACTTCGCCGCCGGAGAGACGGTGTGCGTGCTGCTGCGCTAGCATTGTCGCTGTGCTCACACTTCGTTCCAAATCCGTATTCGCAGGCGGCATCCTCACCGGCATCGGCCTGAGCGCTTACGCCTTCGGTCTTTGGATTTTCTGGCTGCTCCATCACCTGGTTATCCTTGGTGTCTCGCAATTGCGCGTTTTCATCGCCATCATTCTTCTTCCCACTGCGGTCATCGCCACCGGTGTCTGGCTGGCTTTGTATGCAAGCAAGGACGCTGCCTCGGAGACAAGCACCCATGACCGATAAGCTCTCGCACTTCGATTCATCCGGCAACGCGCGCATGGTCGACGTCAGCGCCAAGGCCTCCACGCGCCGCGAAGCCATCGCCTCCGCCTTTGTCGAACTCAGCGATGCCGTGCTCGCCGCTCTGCCGCAAAATCCCAAAGGCAATCCACTCGAAGTCGCGCGCTTCGCTGGCATCCAGGCTGCCAAGCGCACCAGCGAGCTCATTCCCATGTGCCATCCGCTGCCACTCAGCTTTATCGATGTCGAAATCGAGATTGTCACAGACGGCATTCAGATTCTTGCCACTGCCGCTACCACCGCCGCCACCGGTGTTGAGATGGAAGCACTCACTGCAGCATCTATCGCCGCACTTACTATCTACGACATGACCAAGGCGCTGGATAAATCCATCCGCATCCGCGAGATCATGCTGCTCGAAAAACGCGGCGGCAAAAGCGGCGACTACCGACGAAATCCTCGACCTTAAACTCTGCGCCCTTTGCGTCTTTCCTCTGCGCCCTCTGCGTTAAAGCCTTTGCCTTTTGTTCTTGCCTTTTCTATCCTCTATCCCCTGCCCACTATCCCCTTCACCGCATCCACCACCCTCTCCACACTCAATCGCATCAAGCCCGCTTCTGTTTCCTTCGTTCGCTTATAAGTTGTCACAGAAGACGCGTCGCGCAGCACGCGCTTTTCTCCCGGCCCCCATGGCCCGTTTCTCTCCGGGGACGTAGGCCCAAACAGCGCCACGAGCGGAACTCCCATCGCCGCCGCCAAATGCGTCGGCCCCGAATCTCCACCCACCAGCAAGTCTGCGCGCCGCATCAGCGAGATCAATCCAGTCACGTTGCACACTACCATCCGCGCCGCACCACTGCTCGCTTGCACCACGCGCAGCGGAATCGCATCATCCTTACGCGCCGCATTCACCACGACATCAAATCCTATCCGCTTTAGCTCAATCGACAGCGCACCATACCGCTCCGCCGGCCACTGCTTCGCTCCCCATCCACCACCCGCAGCCAACACGGCCATCGGCCGGCTCAGCACAGCCTCTTGCTCTGCCCAGTTCTCAGCCCACTTTGCGCGAGGAATCTCCACCGCTCCCGGCTCCAACCGCAAACCGCACGCCTCACCCAGCAACGCAGCGCCCTGGTCGACCACATGCACTCCACGCCGCACAATCTTCCGCTTGTAAAACATCGCCGCCAAACTCTCGCGCGGGTCGGCATATCCCGCAATATCTTCGGGAGCAGCCATACGCCCGATCACGGCGGACCGCAGCGTCCCTTGCATATCCACCACCAGGTCGTAGTGCTCTTCACGCATGCGCCTGCGCAGTGTGAGCACTGACTTCAGCGTCGAGGGCGAAAGCGGGGCCTTCGACCAATTCTTCGTCGGCGCCAGATGCACCATGTCCACCGTCGGCCCACGTTCGTCGTCACCAACCAGGAGCGGCGCCCATCTCGGATCGACAACCCAATCCACGCGACACAACGGCCTCGCCCGCTTGAGCGCAGCTACCGCCGGCAACGCGTGCAGCACATCGCCCATTGCTCCCACGCGTACCACTAGGACCTTCAGCCGCTCGTTCAAATTTTTTCCTGCTTCATGCTTATTCTCTCTTCCAGCTCTCGCGCTACGCGCTCCGGAAATACGAACTCCGCATCCAGGGCAACGACCATCACCGGCCCTAACGTCTCCAGCTTCGCGCGCATCGCCGCCGTCAGCTTCACGGCGTCTTTCTCGGTCGTCACAAATCCCGTCGCATTCAATTCTTTCGCTAACTCCACTATGCGCTCAATGTCGCGCATTAGATACGCGTGATGGTCGCGCAGAAAGATTGTGTCCACAATTCCGCAGCCGGCTTCCTTCAGCATCGCAGCAAAACCCTCTGGCCGAGCGATCGCGCAAAACGCCACCGGCCGCAGCCCGGCGCTGAAAACAAACAGCGGTGCTGGAAAGCGCAGCTTGCGGCGCACAGTCCAGATCAGCGTCCCTTCGCGCACGAGCGGCTTCAGGCGCGGCGCGACATAATCCATCTCTTCTTCGCGCACAGCAACAAAATCCGCCCGCTGCAATGCGTTCAACGGTTCGCGCAAATTCCCTGCAGGCAGCAGAGCATCGTCTAAATCTTCGCTCGTGACAAGCACTACATCCACCGCACGTGCCAGTCGCCGATGCTGAAACCCATCATCGAGCAGATGAATGCCGCGCACTTTGGCCTCAGACTCCGCGCGTTTACCTGCAGCACATCGGTCCGCGTTTACCCACACCGGGACATTCGCGCGCTGTGAGATCAACACCGGTTCATCGCCAAAGCACGCCGTGTCCGCGCCTGTCACCAGTTCCACTCCACTCCCACTCCGCCCATAACCGCGCGAGAGCACATCCACGCTCCACCCACGCGACTTCAGCATCTGCGCCAGCGCAATCACCACCGGAGTCTTTCCCGCACCGCCTGCCGACAAGCTACCCACGCTCACCACCGGCCATTGCAGCCGCTTCGGCTCACCGCGCAGTGCATCCTTCACGGCCAGCACCGCGCGATATACCGGGACCAGCGGCCATGCCCACGGCCTCCGCGCGCTCATCGGTTCACCCTCCCGACAATTACATCCACCGTGCGCTTTGTTGCGCCTTGCTGCTCTTCAAACACCTTGCGACCACGTTCACCCATCGCGCGTGCAGCTTCTTGATCGCTGAGAAGTCTTGCGAACTCCGCTGCGAGGACATCTTTATCTTCCACGATGGAGATCGCATCGGCAGCCTGCATTTTGCCAACAATATCTCGAAAGTTCTCAAAGGAGGATCCCATCACCACAGGAACTCCGAACTGTGCGGGTTCCAGCGGATTATGCCCGCCACGCTTCACCAGACTGCCACCGACAAATGCCACGCTTGCCAGACTATAAACGCTAGCTAAATCGCCAATTGTATTGAGGCACAGAACCTTGACATCGGAGAAATGTGATTCTTCTCGTTCATAGAACATGAGTTCGCTCGCGTTCACGCCTTTGATCTGGTACATGTAGTTCTCAATTACGCCAAACCTCTCAGGATGTCGCGGCGCCACAATTAGCAACGCTTCCGATACTTCTTGCTGTAGTCGCATCCATGAGCCAACAATAAAATCCTCTTCATCGTTATGACCCTTCGGCTTAACAGCCGCAGTTGTACTTCCCGCCACCACAACAGGACGCGATCCAATTAGCTTCCGAAGTCGCGTGGTAAGCTCCGATTCCTTCGGCGCACGAATGTCGTACTTCAAATTCCCGCTCACCGACACGCGTTCCGCAGGGACACCCATCTCCACCAGTCTGCGTGCATCTTCTTCGCTCTGCGCCAGCCACAGCGTTGCGCGCCTCAGCACGCGCGACCACAGGCCGCGCATCTTCAGCGCGCGCTTGAACGATTTATCTCCCACACGAGCGTTCGCCACCATCACAGGGATGCCGCGCTTCTCGCACTCGTGCATCATGCGCGGCCACACGCCGCTCTCAATCAGAACGATGGCCTCAGGCTTCAGCGCATTCAGGTACGCCCTCACCGAGAAGCCAAAATCAATCGGCGTATAAAACACGTGGTCTGCTCCAAACCTTTGCCGCGCCAGCTCCTGCCCGGTCTGCGTCACCGTTGAAACAACAATCTCCCAGCCCTCGCCCAGTGCTTCGCCCAGCTCTTTCACCAGCCGCGATGCCGCCAGCACCTCGCCTACACTCACCGCATGAACCCAAACCACGCGCTTGGCAGCAACTGCCGCAGCCAGGTCCGGTCGCACGCGTCCAAAGCGCTCGCCCAGGCCTTCCCGATGACGCGGATGGCGCAGCATGGACAGTGCCGCTCGCAGCGCCAACGCTGCAATCACCAGCGTCAGCAGCGCGCTGTAAAAGAGCACCAGAATCCCCGCCAATATCCCCGGAGACCTTTCCGGCGCCGTATTTTTTGCTAGAGACATCCAGCCCAGAGGATAATCGAAGCGTATGCCTCGCCGCCTGACGCTCGCGCTCCTTCTTCTGATTGCCCCCTTCGCACACGCTGAGCGCAAGCCCAAGCCGCCGATGGCAGCCGGGCAATATACCATGCATGTGGAGCATGAAAGCGTCATCATCGCCGCCGAGCCTGGCGACACCAAAGACGCCCGCCCCGACACCCGCCTCGACTACTTCGGACACGGCCTGCTGCCCATCCGCGTCATCGTCACCAACAACAGCACAGAGCCCGTTAACCTCGACGATGCCCGCATCCACTTCATCGCCTCTGACGACACCATCGTCCCCGCTGCTACTGCCGACGACATCGAGCGCCGCTTCTTCACCGAAAAATCCGCCACAGGAACCAAGATTCCTCTCGGCCTTCCCATCCCCATTACTGTCGGGAAAAAAGACTTCCAGAAAAAAATCAAAGAAGACGATGACGACTTCGGCTTCAAGACCACCACCATCGCGCCACACACCACCGCTGCCGGCTATCTTTACTACGACACAACCGACTTGCCTTCGCCGCTGCTCTCCAAAGCCTATCTGCAGTTACGCCAGGTACGCTTTGCCACCAGCAACCGCGTGATCGAAAATTTCGAAATCCCGCTTCAGCCAGACACGAAAGCCAAACCCTAAGGAAAATAAATTGTCATCCTGAGCTTCGCGAAGGATCTGCTTCTTGCGATGCTCATTTCACCACGAACCTATGCTCACCATTCGCCCCGCCACTCCCGCTGACGTCCCCGTCATCCTCCGCTTTATCCACGAACTCGCCACCTACGAGCGCCAGCCTGACGCCGTCGCCGCCACCGAAGCCGACCTTTTGCGCGATGGCTTCGGCCCCACTCCACGGTTCTGGTCACTGATCGCGGAGTTTGATGGCAACCCCGCCGGCTTCGCGCTCTGCTTCCCTACCTATTCCACCTGGGAGGGCCATCACGGCATCTTCCTCGAAGACCTTTACGTCTCGCCTACGCTGCGCGGACGCGGAATCGGCAAAGCTCTGCTCATACGCATCGCGCAGATTGCAGTCGAACAGGGCTGCCCACGCATCAACTGGAACGTCCTCGACTGGAACGCCCCTTCCATCGCCGTCTACGAGCGCCTCGGCGCCCGCTTCCTCACCGAGTGGCGCATCATGCGTCTCTCCGGCGATGCCATCACTGTTCTCGCCTCCACTCAGTTTTAAACATCGCGCACATTGCGTTAGAACATTGCGGCCATTGCGTTCAAGCATTTAGTCCCTCCGCCACGTATCCTTGATAACAATGAAGAAGATTCACATCATCGGCGGCGGCCTCGCCGGCCCCGAAGCCGCATTGCAAGCCGCCGCGCTTGGCTGCGAAGTCACGCTCTCAGAGATGCGCCCGCTGCGCTCCACGGAAGCGCATCAAACTGCCGACTTCGCCGAACTCGTCTGCTCCAACTCTCTCAAGTCAGAATCAGAAAACACCGCGCCGTGGCTGCTCAAGCAGGAGATGCGCCGCACGAATTCTTTCCTGTTGCAAGCGGCCGATGCCTCAGCTGTCCCCGCAGGCCACGCACTCGCCGTCGACCGCGAAATCTTTTCGCAGCGTGTTGCTGCACTCATTGCTGAACAGCCGCGCATCACCATTCGCCGCGAAGAAGTGACCACGCTTCCCGCGCATGATGACGGCACCATCACCGTCCTCGCGAGTGGTCCGCTCACCAGCTCGCCGCTTGCGCAATCGCTGCAGCAACTCACAGGCGCATCGCATCTTGCGTTTTATGACAGCATCTCTCCCATCGTCGACGCTTCCACCATCGACATGTCGCGCTGCTATCT
>Ga0206848_1252_pt1 | contig 10333 bp, 4 predicted proteins | sample Alteio_BWOrgCont_18_FD_152635 | JGI IMG/M metagenome (GOLD analysis project Ga0206848, IMG submission 152635) | Enriched cells from forest soil in Barre Woods Harvard Forest LTER site, Petersham, Massachusetts, United States -... | ecosystem: Environmental > Terrestrial > Soil > Temperate forest > O...
CCGTCCGACAAAAGAGCGCAGTCGTCTCCAGCGTCCAGGCCGCCTCAAGTTTCGCTCGCCAGCCGGGAGCAAGCCAGCGGTCCATGTCCATGCTGCAGCACACATCGACATCGTCCGGGATTAGTGCCATCGCCGCGTTGCGCGCATCGTCGAAGCGCCAAGGCCGGATCGCGATGCGATGCACGATTACGCCTGCCTGCGTCAGGCGCTCGACCGTGTCATCAGCGCTGCCGGTATCAGCGACGATCCGGTAGTCGGCGTCTTCCGCCGAATTTGCCCAGCGTTCGACATGGGCCGCCTCGTTTAGGGCGATGGTGTACACCGCGACCTTCACGATCCGCCGCCGCGCTTGCGGATTGCCACCAGCCCACCCATCAGATGCGCCCGGGTCAGTTCATAATGACTGTCGAAGAATAGGATCTCTGCAAACTGCGCCGCGAGCGCGCTGACGCCCAACGGATCGATCGAAAGCGCGACGCCATTTTCCTGGATCTCGCGCAACAGCGTCTTCGTAAGGGCAATCGTGGCGCGGTCCTCTCCCGGTGGCTGCCAGTCAAGATCCTCGATGAAGTACCAGCCACCGTCGGCCAGCAGAGGCCAGAACTCAAACAACGTCAGCTGCTCGTCGGCCGAAGCATGACTGCCATCATCGATGATCACATCGAACGAGCCAGGCTCAAGCCGCGACGCGACTGCTCGGAGCTCGTCGCGCGCCGACTGGTCGCAAATGAACGAGGTGAAACGCTCATTGTTAAAGCGCGAAAAATCAGTCAGGTCGACTCCGACCACATGGCAGAATGGAAAATAGGATTGCCACAGCGCAACCGATGGTGTCTCGGACTGTTGCTCGCCGAACGGACGACAAAGACCGATCTCCATCAGTCGGCGCAGCGCGAACCGATCCTTCCCCAGCAATCGGTCGTAGATCCTGGCGTAGCAATGACGGTTACCGGTCTGGCGGTTCTTGTCGGTATTAAACCGGTCCGCAAGGGCAGTGAAACTCGGCATACGCTCATGTGGATTGGACAGCATCGCGATTAGCGACCGGTCGTCTGCGCGCGTAGCCGAATGGGTGCGCGCGTTCCACAGATGGATGCCAATGACCCGTGGGTCATTGAGGTAGTCGGCGAGATCGGCGACCGGCCGGTTGAATTGGTCGACCTCGGTCCAGTCGAGCGCGTTGAAGAACATCGGGCTGAAGAGCCACTTCTGGAGCGGGGCGCCTTCCTCTGAAACGATGTAGTCGGAGAGGAGTTTCGGCCCGACATCGCCGAATGTATTGCCACTCGCAGCGAAGGAGCGCTCGAGCGCTTGCTCATAGAGATTGCGCATGTGGTGGCTATAAGGTTCAGCATACATGACGTTGCCGCAAACGAAATGCCCCTGGCCCCCGTGCCGCCATTGCAGGTTAAAGAAATGGTCACCGCGGAACGGGAACGGGCGCAGCATTACGACATCGGTGTCCATCCACAGCCCGCCATGTTCATACAGCGCGGCATAGCGGAAAATGTCGGAGAAAAACCGGATCTCTGAGCCGGCGACGATGCGCTCGAAAAGGCTTTTGGGCACAACATCGGCCGCATCGCGCAGCTCGACCCCGTAAGCCGTCAGGAAATCGAGCTTCTGCGGGGCGTAACTCCACACCCGCACCGGATGCCCGACCGCCCGCATCGATTGGGTGGCGGCGATCAGGCTCGGGTGCTTTGCCGTCTCCGACATTACCTCGTAGAAGCAATGGATCTGTGGGAGTGCGGCCGCGCCGCCGTTAAGGAACGGGGCTATCGCTGCGTCGGACTTCCGTGACTGCTCACGCCGCTCCTTTGGCCGATCAGCCGCTCTCAGGAACGGCGCGAAGGAAAAGAATTTTTCATCCGGTGTCTTAGCATCCGCGCTGATTCTGGGGCTCGGCGTCTCCGGGCCCATTTTAGTTGATGTAATCGCGGGAATTCTCTGTTCGAAAATGCCGTCTGTTGTCTCGTCGGTATTATGCTCGGCGGCCGCAACTTGTGGGCTCGTCGGAGTCACCTGGATCTTCAAAGCAGAACGCACGGCGCCGGCGCTCGGTGCCGGCGGATCAGTTTCGCGTTGCCACCCCCTCGCGTAGCCGAGCGCCTCAATATGAGTTGCGTTGAGTTCGATGATGCGGCGCTCTTCAACGGTCGGTTCAACGCTCCGGTGAGCCCATGCTCTCGATGCTTTCACGGACCCGTGACGTTTGACATCTCGCGATCCAACTTCCCAGCCTGGGGCATCCCCTAGATGCCGCGCATAGTCCATCATCTGTTCGTCAAACGATACGCCGAGAAATTTTACTGCTCGATCAAGCTCAACCTCCGTCTGTGTCACCAGATCTTCGAAGCGAAAAGAGACGATGTTGGCGTTTGTCTTCGCAAGGTCTGCTATCTTGCGCTCACATGCAATCCAGCGAGTGACGGCATTCTGGAAAGTGTTTTCTCCGAAATGATTCAATATTTTCCAATCAGTAGTATTTATGGTTGAAAGAGCGACATCTCTAACGTCTCGCCTGATATGTAAGATCTTACAGCGCGGAAAGAATTCCAGAAGTTCATCAACGAACCATATATCGTCCGGCGTCTTGAGAACTAGTATGTCTTTTCCTTCGTAACTCATCTTTGAAAAGAAGAGTTCGAACAAAAATGATGTTGCTGCGCGCGTCACGTCCGACTCGGAGACGCCCCGGATGTTTTTGACAGGCCCATCAGTACCCGCCACGAGATGGCGCAGAAGCTCCCTCAGCGACGGAACACCAGCATAAGCTCCGGTGAGCCACGGCGTTTCCGACGGCGCGCAAATTCTCGGATGCGCGCCAAGGATAGCGCGGAACAGGGTTGTCCCTGACCGAGGAACGCCAACGATGAGATGAATCGGCCAGTTTGATGCGCCTCCAGTCCGTGATAGTGGCGGTTCGCTCTGTGCAACAAAGGTCGCTGCAACAGTGTCAGAGAAATTAACCCGCGACTTGGCAACCGCTTTCGCATTCCGGCCTACCAGTGCGGTTTGCACGCCGGACGGCAGCCGTTCCGCGTCTTCCAATCGCCGTCGGATGTCCTCGGCCTCGACCGTCGCGATCCACGCCTCACAATCGTCGACGCCGTACGTGATAATCAGGCGTTTGCTATCTGGGTGCCAGGCAAGGCCGGCGGCGAATTCGACACCCCGTCGTACGAAGAAGAACGGCCGGCTTACGCCGCGCAGCCGGCACGCGTCGTCGAACCACACGAACCGATGCCGATAGTGCCGCTGACCGTCTCGCACTCGCGCTTGGTGGACAAGAGCCAGCGATCCGCCATCGAAGGCAATCAGTTGGGAGCCGCCGCGGAAGTCCTCGGCCTGGATCGGCGCGACAATTTCGGTGATAGTTCTCGCCTCGTTATCGACCAGTCGGGTCGGATCACAGAGGTAGACGAAGCGCATTTCCGCGCCCGCGACGCGCGGCATCCAATTCTTCTCGTGCCGTTTGAGCCCTTTCGGGCTCAGGACGCGCCAATCGGTAAGTCGACATGCGGTTTCCGTATGCTGGTCAATACGCGCCAGCACCTGCTCGTACCAACCCTCGCGCGTCAGCTCGCGGACACCGGCAACGCACCACAGCGCGTCGTCCCACGCGAAGGGCCGCAGATCCTCGAACCCTCGAGCCAACTGGCAGGCTGGCTCGGGCATGTCTTCGGGCGGTAAGATCTCCGACGACGAACGAATCGCTAGATTGCCGCCGAGGCGCAGCAAGAAATTGCGCGTGCTGATCGGCTCGCCATCTTGGGTCACATAGCGCCGATCATCCCCGTCGGGGAACGCATGATCGATGGTGTAATTTACGGTGCGCTGCACTAGGACGAGTTGGTCGCCCTGGCGCGCAACAGAAGGGTTCATCGCCCGGTATCCGGAGGGCGCCTCGAATCCTACCTGGCGCGCCGCAAAGGACGGCATCAGCTTCGACGCAGGCTCGAGGTAGAAGTGCAGGTTCGACATCGCGAGGTTCCGCGGGCCCTCCGGGATCTCACGATTGAGCGCGAGCCAATTGCAGGCGGCAAATCCACGGTCCTTGACTACTGGGTCGCGCGCATAGTTCGCTGCAATCGAATATTCTTCCTGCAGCCCGTACTCGTAGATCCAGTCCTCCACGGACGGAGCGCCCTTCGGATAAGGGATCGCTAGGCCCTGCGCTGCGAACGCGCACGCTCGTTCGTAGAGGCGCTTGTTGCGGCAGAAGCGAGCTGCACCATGCAGGGCCTCGGCGCGCGTTGGGCATGCCGCCGTTGCCTTCGTATAGGCAGCAATAACCTCCTCGTCGGGGCGGCCGAGTTCCTCTTTCTGCCGCGCAGCCCGAAGGAGTTTTACGAATTCATCCGTTTCCGCCGACGAAGACGCAGCTTCGCGGAGCTTTTCGAGGGCAAAGCCCTTATTTTTCTGAACCCGATCCCGCTTATCTTCCGGCAGCTTCCCTTCGGTGAGCAACCGATCGCAAGCCTCCACACACTCTGCGTATCTCCCCGTCCAATAGGCGGTGATCGCGAACTCGTCGAGCAGCCCGTAGTCGTAGATCCAGTCCTCTACGAGTGGGGCACCACTCGGGTAAGGGATCGCCAAGCCCTTTGCCGCGGCCTCGTAACCTCGCTCATAAAGGCCCTTACTACGGCTGAAGCGGGCGGCACCGTGCAGGGCTTCGGCGCGGGTCAGGCGTGCCGCGGCCGCCTCCATAAAGACCGCGATGACCTCCTCGTCGGAGGCCCCTGAATCCGCCTTTTGCCGAGCCGCACGAAGGAGCTTTACAAAAGGATCTATGTCCGGGGACGACAGCGCAGCCGCTTCGCGCAGTTTCTCGACGGCCAAGTCCTTATTTTTCTGAACCCGATCCCACTTGTCTGCCGGCAGCTTCCCTTCATGCAATAGACGGTCGCAGGCTTCCACACACTCCGCGTACCTTCCCGTCCAGTAGGCATTGATAGCGAACTCGTCGAGCAGCCCGTATTCATAGATCCAATCATGAATAAACAGCGCGTTATTCGGGTACGTGATCGTTAAACCCTTCGCCGCCGCCTCATACCCTTGCTCGTAAATGCCCTTATCGCGGCAGAAACGGGCAACGCCGTGCAGGGCCTCGGCCCGTGTCGGGCACGCCGCAGTCGCCTCCGCGTAGGCGGAAATGACTTCGTCGTTTGAATACTCGAGTGCCTCCTTCAGCTTGGCCGCATTGAGGAGGCTCATGAACACCTCCTGTTGCCAATGACCGAGGCGGGATCGTTTAAGATAGGTGTCCAGTGCGGCTTCCTTCTCGCCGCTGTCCCGCAGTGTGTTCGCCAGATAAAACGTGTAACGCGCGATCAGCCCCGGATCGCTCTCCGCCTCTATCGCGTTCGTTAGCAGTCGGACGTCCCGTTCGTATTTATCTACGCGGTTCGCGCCGGTCCCATGATCGATAAAGCTGATGCCCGCCAACTCCCTGGTTTCGCCTGAGCGGACATCCAGGTATTCGTGGGTCACGCCCTTGTAGCTGGCAGGCACGTCGCGTCGCAGTAGCCGATTGTTCCAGTACGTCACCCCCGTGCGCTGGAGCACTTTATACGCGGCCGATGTCAGATTCTGCGCGAACGCGGGCTCCTGAACCGTCAACTCCATGTCTGCGTCCGTCAGCAGCAGATAATCGAAGCACAGTTTGGACGCGCGGGCACGATCAAGCGCCTCGTTGCGGGCCTGCGCGAAATCGACGAAGGGAAAGCTGTGCAACTCCCCCGGGATGTTGCGCGCGTCAAAGAACGAGCGGATAAAGTCCTGTGTCCCATCGGTCGAGCCGGTATCTCCGATGACCCAGCAGGCAATGTAAGGCGCTACGGCGCTGAGACAGCGTTCCAAATTCGCCATCTCATTCTTGACGATCATGTTGAGGCAAAGTGTCTTGGCGGCCTTCATCGTCGTCCTGCTTCCGTCTTATTTCACCAAGATCTACCCCACTCAGGGGTTCACGACAATTAACACCCGTCCAAACCGCCGGTTAGGATAGACACTATTTTCTTGATCATTAATAAACGCCGTTCCGCCGACCAAAGCCACGTGAACGGGCACTTTACTTCTCGTCCGCCACCGATTATTTTACACATCAGTAGTACGATCTTCAAATGCAAAGAACCGGTCGGCACCAATCGTCGGGTCCGCACCGTCACCGGAGCGTTCGGCAACGCCCGGCTGACGACAAGCCGGAACAGCGGTAAAGGGCCGGGCGATAAGCCCCGCGGTCGCGTCCATCTTATGAGGCCGCTTCCGGCCGTACGGTGCCTCCCGATTTCAACCGAACCCGAGGAACGGAAAAAGGAGAAGCGGCGCGATGAATATTTCCGCCGAGTTCAATGGTCCCGACCATCTTGCCTTGATCCAGTGCAGACACGGGATGTTTCTGTGTAACAGAAACGACCTAATTGGACTCTATCTCAGCCTCCACGGCGAGTTTGCTGAGCCTGAGGTTGAGCTACTTTCGAGCCTGATCCACCCGGGCGATACGGTTATCGATGTCGGGGCGAATATCGGCACCTTGGCGGTTCCGCTCGCCGGGCGCCTGGGCCCTAGGGGTACCATGCTTTGCTTCGAGCCGCAGCGCTATATCCATCAGATGCTGTGTGCAAACCTGGTTATGAATGGGGCGACGAATGCCTTCGCGTTCCAGGTCGCGCTCGATGAAAAACCAGGATCGGTCGATTTCAGCGAGCCCGATTACCGCGCCGGCGGCAATTTTGGCGCGGTTTCGCTCGTCTCCTCGGAAACTCTGCCCCCGCGTGCCGCGCCGTTCGACGGCCTCGCGCCGGGTCGCATCTCGTGTCTGCGGCTCGACGACGCGGTGATCGGGCTGAGCGGGCTGCGCCTAATCAAGGTCGATGTCGAAGGCATGGAGGCGGCAGTCTTGCGGGGCGCCGCCAGCCTGATTGGACGGTTCCGTCCAATCATCTATTGCGAAATGAACCGTGCCGACACCGCCCCGGATCTTGCCGCAACCATTCGGAGATTCGGCTACGATATCTACTGGCACGCCTTTCGCGGCTTCAATCCAGCCAATTTTCGTGGATCGCCGATCAATTTCGGCGGCACGTTCGGCGACGTGAACGTCGTCTGCTTTCCGCGGGAGGCGGGCCGGCAGCTGTCATTGCCACCGATGAACGAATTTTCCGAAATCCGCAGCTTAATGCCGGGGATCATCCCATAAATTCCACCGCTATAACCGCTGATGAGTTAATGGCGCTCTATATTGCCCCCGGGGATAAGCGGACACGCAATGGTCCTGACTGCTTCTTCCACCGGAAAAACGTGGCCTCTGACACACCCAGCTGCGGCAGACCTCCTCCATCAGCGCACTGCGCCTTTACAGCGCAATTGCCAACCAAGTTCCTGTGGCGCCTCACCGGTCGGCCGGCAATTATTCGGGCGCTGTGCCGCTCTCGCGCTGCAAGGCCTCGACATGGAAAGCATTGTCGACAATCCGCTTGCGGTGATGCTTATATTAGGCAACATTCTTCCGAGACAGAGTTTTGAGACAAGCATCGAGGCATTCGCAGTAATGCCCAGCCCAATACGCGTTCACGGCGTACTCGTCTATCCCGGATCATTCATGACGGACTGGCGGCCGTGCTGTGACGGGGGCGATTGCGCGCAGTTTTTTTGCGGCGCCGGCGACGCGGGTGACGGGGTTTGAAGGTTGCGCCGAAGGGCTTGTGCTGGGGCATCCTGGCCCCGTCGTTCACGGCGGCAGTTTCGCGGTGCGGCCGGCAAGATCGGCGAAGCCGGCCTGATAGGGGATCCTCACCTCCAACCGCGGCTTTGCCGAATGGGGTGAGTTCATGCGCTTCCTCGGGCTAGGGCTTGCCAGCACAGTGCCGGACGCGAACACGATCTGGACCTTCTGCGAAGCGCTGACGCGAGCCAAGCTGCGGGGCAAACCGGCCATCGAGGTTCTATTCAAACGCTTTGATGCAGCGCTCGCCGCGGCCGAGTTTCTGGCGATGGGCGGCCAGATCATCGATGCCACGACTGGGCCGACACCGCCTATCGCTCCAAGGCAATGGTCAATAGCCAAGCCAAGCCGCTGGGGCTCCTCGTCGAGCTGCTTTAGCCGACGCATCTCCGACGGCATCAGCCCGCCATACTTCTTGCGCCAATTGTAGAATGAGGCATCGCTAATGCCAGCCTTGCGGCAGACCTCGGCGACCGCCGTCCCTTCCTCCGCCTGCCGCAACACAAACGCGATCTGCTGCTCACTGAACCGTGACTTCTTCATCGAAAACCCTCCGCCCGGCCAGGAAGGGTAAATTAGAATTTTCCAGTCATCCATGGTCCAGCTTTCGGGAGGCAGTTCACTGTAACCCTACGGTCCCGCCTCGTAGCAAAACCGCAGGCTCAAAATCGCCAGCGTCAAACTCCTCACTCGCCGCATCGCCCAAAGGTTGATCATCCCCAATTACGAGTCAGTCTCTCAAAGATTGCGAGCGTCGGCCATTTCCTCAGAACATAGTTCGCAGCCGAGGCTTTCCGCCAGCACCTATCGTACATGGCGTCTCTAGTCTTAATGACGCTAAACAAACAGGTAAGTACTCGGAGGTAGCCCTTCTGTTTTCCAATCCAATTCGGGGCGGCAACGTTTGAAGGTCATAAAATATTCCTCGTTATTGATATTCTCCCACGCAGGCTGGTATGCAATCAGATATTGGTTACAGATTTGGTGAAATCGAGGAAATATTCGTTCTCGCACCGTGATCGGAGCTTCACTCAACGACCATGTTGCGACGAAACCAACATTGTTTTCGTGGGACTGCAGAAGACTAAATTGGCGGTCCAAAAGATCGTCGGTAATAAGACAAAACCCATGGCTTCCTCGTTTCGGCATCTCTTCGCACGGCACTTCCGTGAACCCAGAGAGCGTCAGCCATAAACGCTGAACCGATGATATGTGCGGCAAGTCGTAGATCACATGCAGGCCGGAAAAGCCCGAATCCCTTAAGAGTCTGCAAAACGATCCATATCCTCCTCCAAATTCAAAAATTACATCGCAGTCCAGAAGAGACCTCCCGGTCACCGTTTCATATCTCAATAGATGATAGGCATGGTGTACAAGAATTGGGCTTGTGCCGAAGTCTTTCGAAAAATCTCTCGGAGACCCGAGCTTACTTTCTCTCGTTAACCGAAACCATCGTCTAGCCCACTCATGGCTTCTTCGAAGTTCGTCGTAGCATACTTGGGGAACGTAAGATTCTGGGGCGCTAAAATCCACCAAACTCGGCCAACGCAGAAATTCGAACTGGTTTCCGGCGCGAGCATCCTCTTTAATTTGCTGACATCGCTGACGCCAGTGGCGCGCGGCAAGCCCGTCATCAACGGAGTTATCTTCAATCTCGCGCAGGAACCGGCTATATACTTCGCTGTGAGCGCCGACCTCTGGCAATTTGGCTTTATCCGAGTGTCGCCGAGGCAATGAAGTCGCCCGGACCGTCGGCATTGCCGCGCTCACTTTGGGAACCAGGCGAACAAGGTGTGGCTCTTGTCGCGGCAAGGCTTCAAAAGCGTAACGAGCATTGGCGACGATCCGAGATCGGTGGTTCTCGGGCAAGGTGCTTCGAGCCAAAATTTGGAGGCAGCCATTGAGGGATTCGTGGTAATGCTCGGCCCAATACGCATTGACGGTGTACTCATCCAGCAAGGCCCATTCGTAAATCCAGGGCTCTACAAACCGTCCGTCCTCTGGGGCCGGCAGGTTGACCGCCGGTTTAGCTATCCGGTACCCCTCTTCGTACATATTATTCAAGCGGGCGTGGCGGCTCCCGCCATGCCGCGCTTCTGCACGCGAGGGAAGCAACTCTGCCGCGCGAAGATATGTACCAATCACGTCGCCGGGCGGAAAACCAAGCTCCGCCTTAATCTGGGCGGCTCGATAGAGGCTGATATACGCATCCTCAGGGGCGGCCTCAGTCGAAGCTGCATAGGCGGAATAGCGTTCTAACGCCCGCTCCTGTTCGCCACTTGACTGGAATATTTGAGCCACATGAAACCCATACGCCGGATTCCATGGATCCGCCGCGGCTGCCAACTCCGGAACCGAGAACGCGCCATTATCCTTGCGGAGCGCCAACTGTGGGCCAATGATGTTATAGACGTAATGCCGTTCGACCGGCATCCGGGTGCGCGCATATTTCTCCAGCGCCACCATATTTGAGAAAGTCGACCGGGAAAGGCCGACAAACGACTCGGCGGCGATGCACATCTCGAAATCGAGCATCGACTGGTCGAGTAGCGAGAGACCGGCCAATTCATCGGTGGTCAAGAAATCCGATTTCCAGAAGAG